>Ga0193721_1000483_pt1 | contig 11278 bp, 9 predicted proteins | sample U2s2metaG_FD_145078 | JGI IMG/M metagenome (GOLD analysis project Ga0193721, IMG submission 145078) | Soil microbial communities from a riparian zone of the East river system, Colorado, United States - U2s2 | ecosystem: Environmental > Terrestrial > Soil > Riparian zone | place: USA: East River...
TATCCCTTCCGGGCAAATATTTCGTTTCGCGCGCGCCATAGATCAGCAGAGCTAAGGCTCGAAAGGTCAGTCGCACTCAGATAGCGAGAGCTTGAATCCGGGAAGAGCCATGGTCCGCTCGCGGGCGTAATCGATGGCTGAGCAATCGCCGGTGAGTTACTCACAAGAAACCCTTCCTTTGCCGCTAGTTCTTGCTGCGATTGCTTGGCACGCGCGACATCTTCCGTAGGCAACACCGTCAGATCTTTGGCGGCCTTCCGTTGCGGTGATATCGCAATCGGCTCCGGGTGTTTGCTGGCCGCTCCAACTTCCGTTGAGTTAACAATCGGGATCTGTCTTTCAGCCTGGGCGGATCCGCTCAACTTCTCTGGCGCTACCTCTCTTTTGTGCCCAAAATACCATCCCGCACCGCCGACAATCACTGAGACTGCGATTGCGACAGCGATCAGAATTGATTTACGCAAAGGTGGTGTGGAGATTTGCGCCGTTGCCATCGGACTCTCTCTCTCGGTCTGAGCTAGCACAGGGAGGATTAGGGGACCTGCTGGTGAGGACGACATCTGTTTCATCAATGTTTGGAGCGTCCCGCAAAAAACCCCTGCAACAGAACCGAATTGAATTTTGTCGCCATCCTTCAACTCAGCGCCACTAATAGAAATGCCATTGACCTGTGTTCCGTTTGTTGAATGCAAATCTTTCAACCAATAGGAGTCGCCGACTCTCGCGAGTATCGCGTGCTGCGCTGATACCGCTGGATCGTCAATAACTATGTGGTTCAACGGAGCACTGCCAATCGTGACGATGTCGTGAGTCAACTCGTGCGTTACGAGATCAGCTTCCTCGCGGTTCAAAACCAAGCGAGCCATCTTACCCTCTATCAGTTCACCCCGTAACCCCGCGGTGGGGCCTTTCGTGCTTCCTGACGCGCGACTAAGCTCCAAGTAGAGGGCGCCGCGCGGGAAGGAAACACGTCCTTCCAAGTTTGTTCTACGGAAAAAGCGGAACAAAGTTCCCAAACACCGTGAACGAAACGCTCGCGAGCAAGACTCTTCGCTATTGGGAAACCGCTTGGCAGTCTGGATTTCCGTGCACGGTACGGCGAACGTGTTAGCTCACGTTTGCAGCGCTGCACATCGCCAGTTTGTCGGCAATCCAGCTCTGCCTCGCTACCGTCCGCTCTAGGATCAAACTCGCTAAGGCGACCTTGCGCACGTCGGAACCGGGCAAATACTAACACGGGAACTTTTTCCCTGCCCTTGGCAAGGGACAATCTCCACCATCAGCTCGACAAGGCACTAATCTTTGATCGGTGGTGAACGGCTCGCGTCTCAATTCTTGGAAACTTTGCCCTCTAGTTTCCGTAGAACACCCCAAGAATGTCTACGAACGCTCGTGAAAAAAACGAAAATCAAGTCCGCATCTACGACCCGGACGATCTTGAGTGGAACGCAGAGCACCAAGTCTGCCACTTCAAGGGAACTACTCTCTCAGCGGCTCAGCAGGTTGCCGTCAAATTGTGCAAACTCATCAAGCAGCTGGGCGGTGAGCTGCCGATGAACTGGCTCAACTGCGAGCTGATTTACCTCGAACGCTTCGCGCAGAAACTGCAGCGCAGGCTCGATCGCAAAGTCATCGGCTTCTGATCGTCGAGCCGAATTGCTTACTGACAATCTTAGCAAAGCCGGGTGGAGTTGGGGCTGTGTAGCAACTGTCGATGCCAACGGGCGAACGATCTTCGTTGCTGACGCAGATCGCGACGACGGAAAGCGTTTCGTTGTGCACGCAGATGAAAAGGTGACTGCGTTTATGGAACTCGAATCAGCGATTGGATTGATAGGCTTCAGCAAAACGAGGTCTTGCAGCCCCTGCAATGCTGCTGCTCTGTAGCTGTACAGCCGTGATCCATTTTGTTCAGACTGAGGATTGCCCAGGGCCACTTGTGAGGCGAAGTCCTACACGAACATTAGGCGACGCCTAGCCAGATAAATTCGCTTTTTTGGAATCGTCGCCCCGTAAATTCCGTAGAAACATGTGTGAGCTAGGGCAAGTCGCAACGAAGTTGAAAAACTAATTGAATCCCAATGGACATCGCCATCCACATGTCCGTATTCGTGCATGCATGGCCATTCGGTGCTCACCTCAATCACCTGTCTCTGCCGATATTGAATGCGGCGGTCGTTTTTGCAGACAAACTTAGAGTAAAAGAAAGAGATAATCAGGCAAACTGCCGGTTTTGCGGGGCAACGCTGAAGCATACTTTCGTGGATCTCGGCATGTCGCCGCCGTGTGAAGCGATTCTGACGCAGTCGCAACTCAACCAGATGGAGGCTTTTTATCCGCTTCACGTATTCGTGTGCGACAGCTGTTTTCTAGTACAACTGCAGGAGTATGTTACGCCGGAGAACATATTCACTGAGTACGCGTACTTTTCTTCTTTCTCTGCCAGCTGGCTGGCGCATGCCAAGTGTTATACAAGACGGATGACCGAGCGGTTTGGTTTCGATCGGCAGAGCCAGGTGATTGAGGTAGGCAGCAATGATGGTTACCTCTTGCAGTATTTTATGGAGGCTGGAATCCCGGTACTAGGCATCGAACCGGCTAGAAATGTGGCGAAGGTAGCCGTGAACAAGGGAATTCCGACCGTGGTGAAGTTCTTCGGAGCTGAGCTCGCAGAACAATTGCGGAGTGAAAGGATGCAGGCGGATTTGCTGCTGGGAAACAATGTCCTGGCCCATGTGCCTAATCTGCGAAGTTTTGTGAAAGGAATGAAGATACTGCTGAAACCGCGGGGTATTTTGACGCTGGAATTCCCGCATTTAATGCGGCTCATGGAAGACATTCAGTTCGACACGATCTATCACGAACACTTTTCGTATTTTTCATTTATCACCGCAAGAAGGATTCTTGCCGAATTTGGCCTAACAGTATTCGACGTCGAAGAGTTGCCCACGCATGGTGGTTCGCTGCGAGTCTATGCGCGTCATTCAGAGAATGCCGCTGACCCTGTAACAAGTCGCGTTCAGGAGCTTTCGACCCGCGAGATTCAGGCGGGTTTCACATGTCTCGAGACTTACTCCTCATTTGCTGAAAAGGTGAAAGAGACAAAGCGCAGGATCCTGCGTTTCCTGATTCGAGCGAAAAGGGACGGGAAAACCGTTGTAGGCTACGGCGCGCCCGGAAAAGGGAACACCCTACTTAATTACTGCGGGATCAGAACCGATTTTCTCGACTACACGGTAGATCGCAATCCCTACAAACATGGCAAGTTTCTCGCGGGCACTCACATTCCAGTCTTCGAACCGGGGAGGATCCGTGAAACAAAGCCGGACTATATCCTGATTCTTCCGTGGAACCTCAAGGATGAGATCGCTCAGCAGTTGTCGTATGTTCGCGAATGGGGATGCAGACTGGCAGTGCCCATCCCGGAGATCGAAATTTTACCGTGATCCTTCGCCAGACCGAATTACAGGACGGGTTTGTTGTCGAACTGGAGAAACCGACAGGGTGCGCGGATCCTGGCCTTTTGGTGGGCGGGCGCAACAGCAGGCAGTGGATGCTCGAAAGTGAACTCTCTGTCTAATCGCGTAGCCGTTATAACAGGATCCAGCAGTGGCATCGGCAAGGCTATCGCACAGGCGTTGGCCGCCCGAGGCTCAATAGTGTGTCTCGTGGGGCGAAGAACCGAAACGCTACAGGCTGTGCTGGGGTCGAAGGCAAGCGAGCCTGGTTTAGCATTCTGCTATCAGGCGGACCTCGCTCTTGAGCATGACATAGAGACGCTGGTTGGTAAGCTAAAAAATGGATTTTCGGGCATCGACATTCTGGTTCACGCAGCCGGGGTGATCGAGCTTTCGCGATTGGAGTGCGCGTCTGAAGAACAACTGGACCTGCAGTACAGGATCAACCTGCGAGCCCCTTATCTTCTTACGCGTGCTCTCATGCCAATGATTTGCTCGCGCAAGGGGCAGATTGTTTTTCTAAACTCAACCGCGGGGCTCCGGGCCGGAGCCAACCTAAGCCAATATGCTGCCACGAAGCATGCTCTCAAGGCGGTTGCCGACAGCCTGCGCGAAGAGGTCAATCCTGCTGGCGTCCGGGTGTTAAGTCTCTTCCTAGGCCGGACCGCAACTCCCATGCAGGCGAGCGTTTTTGCCGCCGAGGGTAGAGAATATAACCCCAGGATACTTATGCAGCCGGAGGATGTCGCGGAAGTGGTGGTAAACGCGATCGCATTATCAAGGCGGGCCGAGATTACCGAAATCACCATGCGGCCTACTATCAAGTCATATTGATGAACAAGGAACGAATACTCGAACGAAGGGAATGTTTGCCGCAACGCAAACAGCATCGCTCCATGACCTAACAGCGCAAATCCAGAAAGTGAGCGCACAGCTTGAAGCGAGCAAACCTGCGTCGCGAGTGGTTTTGAATAGACAGTAAAAGCATCCTAATGGTGAAATACTGGGAGATCATCGCCGACAATCTTAGCAAAGCCGGGTGGAGTTGGGGCTGTGTCTCAGCGATTGATTCCAACGGGCGAACGATCTGGCTTGCCGACGCACATCGCGACGCCGGCCCAAGAAGTAATCACGATAGGACGCTTTGAGAGCGTTGAGGCAGGAGCGACTGTGCTTCAATTCTTCGCGCCCGGCGTTTTTTCCGTCCAGTCGGGGCACATGGTTTCGCTTGGAAAATTACGGGCGAACGTTCCGGAGTTCGCATCTTGGACAATTTCCAATGCTTCATCGAACGAATATCGCCCAGCATCGGCGAGGCGATTTGTGTATCCGTGACGGTTTGGCTTCGACCACCCGCCGCGATCGTTAGACCATATTAGCCACTTCAATGACGGCATCATGCGAGGCTGTGAAGTTCTCGAAAGAGCCGCTTTGCCTCGTCTCCCTCGAATACCAATCTGACGGGTGCTCCCGACTCGGTTCTCTCGTTAAGTGTTATCGAGATGCCACGGTTATTGCTTACCGCTTGCGTGATCTGCGCGGGATTTATGAAATGTGTAGTGTCCCGTATTTGTAGTTCGATGAGTTTCATAGTGTGTAGTTCGTCGATGGCATCATGGCCGGATCATTCGCTATCCGGCAATCAAAAACGATTCTACCACTCTTTGAAGTCGCCTTTGTGCTCGCGTGTTTCAATCACGTTGCCAGCATCATCGTAAACGCGGATCACGGCAGCATCAGGCCAGATCGTACACGTTATTCAGGTGTTGGATAATACTTTCCGCGTAACCTCAGGCCAGATTTCCCGTAGTACAAAGCTAAAGGGGTCGCGAATGAGTTCTCAATGACGAGAAGTCACGCGAGGCCGAAACAAAAAAAGGGAAACCGCCAGGCCGGAGATGACCCAGCGTTTACTCCACGCGATGTCACGGCAGCGCAAATACCAGTTGCGCCACATGCGTGCCGGATTGTGCTGTGACTGTAGTCGTCCGGCAGCTAGTGGCAGCTTGTTTTGCGAGCTGCACCGACGGAAGCGAAACTTAAAAAACAGAGAATGGCAGCGCAAAAGATTTAAGCGAAAGATTCGGTACCTTAAAGCTGAAAGCTACAGATTCACGGGGAGCAACGGTTTTCAGCGTAGAAGCGCCCATATTTTCCGATCCGCGTTGGTGAAGAGACGAAAGTAGCAACAAGTAGCAACGGCAAAACACACGCGTCTTTCAGGGTCTGGTAAAATAAGAGCCTATCGCTTCATCGCGGAAAATGCGCTCTCGTCGATTCCCACGCGCGATCACTTCGTAAAACGCTCCGTCATATTCGATCCGAACCGCTCGTGCCACAGTCCACTTTTAAAATCCACACGGTGCCAGCCTGTCAAGATTTGTTGACTGACGCTTTTTCTCGTTTTCGTAATCTGAAATTTACAAGCTGAGATCTGCAAACGGGGTCTTAGCTCAGTTGGTAGAGCGCCTCAATGGCATTGCTATCCGGGCCATATTCTCAAATTATCCTGACTTGGTCTGACGTGTTCAACGCTAGGTAAATCGGCAAAAGCGTGTGATCTTAGTTAATACTGAAATGCTCTAAATTTTTTCCACCCGAACAACCTGGATCGTCGATGCACACCGCGATAACGGCAAAAGATTTGTCGTTCGGTCAGATGAAATGCTGTCAGCATTTCTTGAGCTCGAAAGAATCACGCACGCATTAGCACTTTCAGCGCTCCTTGGCGATGACACTCACTGACACATCCTGTCGTGGCTTATCTCTTTCTCGTTACGGATTGTTGACCACTTGCGGTGCAGGTTTGCCCGCTTCAAGCTGTGCGCTCACCTTTTGGATTTGCGCTGCCTGTTCGTCGAGTCGCGTAGCAAGTTGCGCCACGGTTGCTCGGAAATCCTTCTTCAGCTGCGCAATCGTCGCTTCTTGCTCTTGCACTTTGCGATGTTCTTTGAGGAACTCGTTGAGCAACATCGCGTTGACCGCTTGATAGCGAACGGTAACGATTTTGCCCTCCTCGTCGCGCGCCACCAGATCAGGATTCACGCTAGCCACGTCCTCGGCGATAAGGCCAAAATCAGGTGAGCGCGCGGGATCAATCTCCTGTTTGTAGCGGAAGCTGACCGGTTTAAGCGCGAAGAGTTCTTCGCTGACCTTATCCATAGGTTTGATGTCGTCCTTATAGCGTCGCGAGGAGACCTGGAAGCCAAGTTTGCCCCCGGCCCCTACAGTGACAAAGATGCCGTTAGTCTGCGCCGTCGAGCCGATGTTTCCGATTCGGGTAACATTGCTCTCGCCAGCAACACCTACGATGTTCTGGCCGATACAGACATTACCATTTCCCGTGATATTGAAACCGGCTTGAAAGCCCAACGCAACGTTAGAGCTGCCGGTTACGTTGTGATCGAGCGCATGGCCACCGATGGCCGTGTTGAAAATACCTGTTGTGTTGTGAACGAGTGCGTTATCACCATCGGCCGTATTGTGGTTACCGGTTGTGTTCGATAAGAGCGCTTGAAAACCGGCGGCCATGTTGTGAAATCCGGTTGTGTTGCTAAATAGTGCTTGCACGCCGCTGGCCACATTCTGAAAGCCGGTGGTGTTGGAAAAAAGTGTATTATCGCCGTTGGCCGTGTTAAAGCTGCCGGTGGTGTTGTTAACAAGGGCATTGACACCGGTAGCCGTGTTCTGAGAGCCGGTGGTGTTGCGCAAGAGGGCGTCAAATCCGACTGCTGTGCTAAAGTTGCCAGCCGTATTGCTAAAGAGCGCGTCAAAACCAAGAGCGGTGTTGTCGAGGCCACTGGCGAGGTTGAAAAGCGCATTATTACCCTCCGCGGTGTTGCCACCAGGGTAGCCTCCGTCCGGTGCTGGAACGACCGCTAGTAGTTTTGTTGAAAGCCCAAAACAGCTAAGCATAAATGCGATGAGAAATGGCAGAATTGCAGTTCTGAATTGAATGAATGGATTCATGGTTGTTCCTTTCGTTTTCCCCGCTGCGTTGACTCTGGAGTTGCGGGTCCGGAGGAGGCAAAGAATCGAGCGGGGAAGCATCCTCCGCCTGATTCAGATCCGCTTAGCGCGCCGAGTTTTGCAAAAATCTCGCAAGCTTGTCAAGATAGTTCGCCGGAAAGGGCGAATCGCAGATTCGAGGTGTTCTACGGAAACTAGATGGCAAAGTTTCCAAGAATTGAGACGCGAGCCGTTCACCGTCTCCCAACAGCGCCCATGAGCCGCTCCCATTCGTCGAGGCTCCCGCGAAAGCCAAGCTCGCAGGCAGTATTGAAACTCAGCAGTGCGTTCATCTCGCGGCGCTTTCCGCCTTTTGTGTCGTTGGCGTTCCGGTAATTACGACGCGAAACAAAGATGTGCGACGCCAGGGGGTCGTGTTCGGCTTTCATTGCCGCGATTTCGGATTCAACATCACGTATCGCCGCAATTAGTCGTTCCAATGCGTCTTGAAGGCGTGCCGCACGCATTACTGTTCAGTCGAACATATCGAGTCTCCAGCGTCAAGCGAGGCGAGCTGTCGCTTCGAAAACCAAGCGGATCGAATGCTATGAGTGCGAAGCAGTGATCAATGCTAACAAGCATGCCCAAGCGCGGCAGATAGTAGTCAAACTAGAGCGATCCGGGCAAAGGCAAGTGGTCTTGAGCGTAACCGATGATGGCGTCGGGGTTCAGAAAGCTCAAAACGGAGCGCCCGGGTTAGGTTTTCACATTATGAATTATCGTGCGGGCCTGATGGGAGGGCAGTTGAAAGTCGAATCTATGGAAAAAGGTGGCACACGTGTGACCTGTTATTTGCCCCGCAGCACACTCCAATCAGGCAAGAAAGAAATGCCCGGCCAGCGCAATTCGCTGCGAAAATCACAAAAGCGGTAGCCACCTTGATTTAAATTGGTTAGCCGCTTTTATACGGCGCTACGGTTCCCGAACGATGTTCGCCAAAGCGAGCCGTTCCTTCCCGCCTTTCACCACGACACTCAGGACAAAGCCAATCCCGCGGGCGTAAAACTTGTGCTCAACATTGCCAGGCTCCAACTGGGTGAATTCCTTAGTCAGAAGACAGTTTCTGAATTTTGCGAGCGGAACCGAGGCCGTTTCATGCAGGCTCAATACAGTTGCCTCGTCTTGAGCGAGAGGTGCCGCTAATTCCTGGAAGTAGTGATCGTTAACCTGTGGGTGCGCTTCCATGATAACGCCTGGCTTCGCTCCATTCACGCCCGCCCTCCACGTCCCCTCAGTGCTTACCACATTGCCTTTCTTATCAAGTTCCTCGGTGTCCTCCCCGAAATACCAGACGTTGCCGTCTCGGTCCTGCGCAAAATAGTCAAACGTATTCTCTTGCAGGATGCCGCGCATAAAAACTCTGTCGTGGACTACCCGACAAGTTACTCCGTCGATGACTATCGTTCTGTCTGTAACCGCAAACACATCTCTTTCCTTGCTCAGTTCTTTGCGCCCCCTGTAAATAAAAGTAATGCCAGGTGGCAAAGGGAAAAACGGATTGTCGATTCTAACTGTGAAATCCGCGGGATTAATATCGTCGGTCACGGTTACGCCCGCGACTGTCAAATTCAATGCCGACAGCGCGAGCGCAATCGCGAAAGCTCTTATTGTGTTTTGTTGTTTCATATCGGTTTCCCCGCTGGTTGATTTAGGTGGCTGCGGGTCCGGAAGAGACGAAGAACCTAGCGGGGGAACGTCCTCCGCCTGATTCAGATCCGTTTAGCGACGCTCAGTTTGCAAAAAGTCTCGCTTGTTTGTCAAGACAGTTTACCGCAAGCGCAGATCGCAGATTGCCGCGAAAAAGGACTTTCTGTCTTGCAGCGTTTTGACGCAAACTGCCTCTATGCGGCAAGAATTAGATTGGGTATCCCCCCCTTGCGGGACCAAGCGGCTGCGCTTGGCGTAAACGGCCATTTTACTGCAGCCCGCTACGATGTCCCAAGAGCGTACTCCTGCACTTGGTTTTGTATTGCATTGCCGCTCCGGATGGTGCTTTACGTCACTTCATTCTGCGGAAATGAGGGAACGAAGTTCCCCCAACGAGTGCCGGAGCCAGGAGGGCGACGGGGTAACTCAAATTTCGCGGAGGTTTGGTATGTCGGCAATTTGAGCGGTATCATCACCATTCCGGGGATGGTTTCAATACGCGAGCGATTCGATCGATCTGTCCATTTCGGGGCCGCATTACTAGGCGGAAATCCTAGCGCGAAATGCGAGTTTCTTTGAAATGCCGTGCTAGTGAATTTTTCCCAAAACATACTCAAAGGTTCTGCGTTGCTATTTGTGAACATAAGGGTCAGGTCCGGTTCCGGGTGAGACGGGTTTTGGAGCGGCATCGCCGTCACTTAGAGACACTCGGCCCAGGCAAATCCCGGATATGTCAGGGAATTCAAGCAAAGCATAACCAAATGTATTTAACTCCCGAGGAATTGTTGAGACTGATAGAGCTTGTAGTCATCTGCCAAATACCGGGATGGACCTTTTTGCTCGGCTATTTTCTAGCGAAACGATGAGGATTAATCTGGATCATTACTGTGCTGGCTTGTCAGTTTTCGGCGCTTCCGCGCGGAATAATCTCCCGATGAAATTGCTCTTCCAAACAGTTGTCGTTCTCGTAACGACCGGGCTCTCGGCCCATTCCGAATCCGCTTTCGTATTAAATGAGCGAACGGTGGACCTCGGCAACGACGTGTCGTTGCGGGTGATCGAATCTGGCCAACCGGAATCAGGAGCTACTTTGGTTTTCATTCCTGGCTGGAGCACTAGCGCTGATATCTGGCGAGAACAGATCAATCGCTTTGCTCGCACATATCGCGTGATCTCTTTTGATCCCCGCTCGCAAGGTAAATCCACGATAACAACAGATGGCAACACCCCGGAGACTCGCGCGCTGGATCTGCACACGTTGCTCGACCGCTTCGGCGCCCGACGGCCTGTCCTCATCGGGTGGTCGCAGGGAGTTGAGGACATCGCCGCTTTTATCAATCTGTACGGGACTGACGATCTTTCAGGAATTGTGCTGGTGGATGCGGCCATCGCGCCTGGAGCTGAGGGCATGGCGGCGCTCGGCGCGCAACAGGCCGCGTCGCAATTTGCGACGTTCGCTGTTTACCAGGCGCATCAGCAGAAATATTTGGCAGACATGATGCACGCGATTGTCAGCAAACCGCAGAGCAATGATGCCATTGAAGGGTTGGTCGCTACGGGCTTGCAAACGCCGCCTGATATCGGCATTGCGATGCGTATCGCCGACACTTTTGGTGTGAGTCGCATGCCCGCGTTGAAGAAGATCAACTGCCGAACGTTGAGCATCGCCTCGGCGAAATCGCCTGTACTGGCACAGCAGCAGGCCCAGGCGAAGCAGATTTCACATGCACATTTCGAAAAAATCGAAGACGCGGCTCATGCAGTGTTTCTCGATCAGCCGGATCGTTTTGAGGAATTGCTCAAGAGCTTTGTAGGCAGTTTGGCCACTAATAATGCGTATCAGAACGCCGCAACACCTGCACCGCGTGCGGAAATAGACGAAACAGTCATTCCTACGTGCGAGCAGTATCGTGTAGCAGCGAAAATCGTAAAAGTGCGCCATCGGCAAAATCGCGTCAGAACTCTTTGGAATAAATTGCTCTACGGCTGGGTCGCTAAGGGAACAAGAAATTAGATGATCGGCGAACCGATGGCGCTCCCGGTCGGTTGCGACATTCACGCGCGCGCGAGGGTGCAATTCAGCAAGTTCCGAAAGCATGAGGAGGAATCAGCACCAAGCGGCCCGATAGCCATGAACCTGTGTCCATCAGGGGGCTGCCGAGGAA
>Ga0193721_1000484_pt1 | contig 11275 bp, 8 predicted proteins | sample U2s2metaG_FD_145078 | JGI IMG/M metagenome (GOLD analysis project Ga0193721, IMG submission 145078) | Soil microbial communities from a riparian zone of the East river system, Colorado, United States - U2s2 | ecosystem: Environmental > Terrestrial > Soil > Riparian zone | place: USA: East River...
GTTCCGCATCTTCCGTTACCTGACTTTTCGCACTGCCTTTGCCAGCCTTACCGCGTTATTCACGGCTCTGATTATCGGACCTCTAGTTATCAATCGCCTGCGCGAGTTCCAGATCGGCCAATACATCCGCGAAGAAGGCCCGAAAGCTCATCAGAAAAAAGCGGGCACACCCACGATGGGTGGGCTGTTGATTGCAATTTCGATCGTCATTCCTACCTTGCTGTGGGCCGATTTGACGAATCGATTCGTGTGGATTGCGGTAGTCTCCACTTGCGCATTTGCCGCGATTGGATTCGCCGACGACTACACGAAGGTTGTTCATCGCCGCAATCTGGGATTAACCGCGAGGGCTAAGCTCGGCCTCCAGATCGCCACCAGCACCCTGATTGCTGTTGCCCTGATCGCGATGCAAACCGCCGGCCTCTATTCCACCAAGTTGCTGGTGCCTTTCATCAAGCAGTTCCAGCCGGACCTGGTAATTCAAGGCCTGGAACACCATCCGCACTTGTGGTTTTTGGCGTTTCTTCCTTTTGTTGTATTCGTGGTATTGGTCATTGTGTTTTCAAGCAATGCGGTGAACCTCACGGACGGGCTGGATGGACTGGCCATCGGTTGCACGGTGATCGCGGCCGGAGCGTTGGCGGTGCTGACCTATGTCAGTGGCCACGCCACCTTTTCTACCTACCTGGAATTGGAGCGCATGCCACAGGTGGGAGAGTTGACGATTTTCTGCGGCGCCATGGTAGGGGCATCTATTGGTTTCCTCTGGTACAACGCACATCCCGCCGAAGTATTTATGGGCGATGTTGGATCTCTTGCCCTCGGCGGCGCGATCGGCACGGTTGCGGTCATGATCAAACAGGAACTACTGCTGCCATTTATTGGCGGGATATTTGTGATTGAAGCAGTTTCCGTGATCTTGCAGGTGGCGTCTTTCAAACTCCGCAAGAAGCGCATCTTCAAGATGGCGCCGCTGCACCATCATTTTGAGCTGCTGGGCTGGTCGGAGTCTAAAATCATTGTGCGCTTCTGGATCGCCTCCCTGGTATTTGCATTATTCGCGCTGACAACTCTGAAGCTGAGATGAACCAATTGTTGATTGTTGATTTTTGATTGGTGATTATTTAATGCGCAGAGTGGGGTTTCAATCAACAATCAACGATCAATAATGGATTTCCATAACAAACGCGTGCTGGTCGTCGGCCTAGGCAAGTCTGGAGTGGCGTCGGCCCTCTTCTTGAAAGCCAAAGGTGCGCATGTAACCGTTTCCGACGCCAAATCTGAAGATCAGCTAGGGGAAGCCATTCCCGTTCTGCTGGACGCTGGAATTGCCGTTGAGACCGGGGGACACGGCGAGCGAACCTTTCACGGGCAAGATCTAATTGTGGTGAGCCCTGGCGTACCAGTAGATGCGCCGTCGTTGGTTCAGGCTCGCTCGCTGGGTGAAACCGTAATCGGCGAGATCGAATTGGCAGCACAGTTCTTCCCCGGGACCATCGTCGCGATCACCGGATCCAATGGCAAGACGACCACAACGACGTTGGCAGGAGAACTCATCGCCGCCAGTGGTTTCCCAACGATTGTTGGCGGCAATATCGGAACGCCCGCGATTTCGCTGGTGGAAGGGGCAACACCGGAGACTATGGCAGTGCTCGAAGTTTCCAGTTTCCAGCTTGAAACCATCCAGACCTTCCGTCCCAAAGTCGCTGTGGTGCTCAACGTAACCCCCGATCATCTGGACCGTCATCGCACGTTCGCGGCCTATGTCGATGCCAAGGCGCGCATCTTTGAAAACCAACAGGAAAGTGATTTTGCAGTGCTGAACGCTGACGATCCAACTTGCGCGGAGCTTTCAGGCAGAACACGAGCAAGAGTTTTCTGGTTTAGCCGCAAGAAAGAAGTGAATCAAGGCGCGTACACGCGAGATGGCCAGATTATCTTTAGTGACACCAAGACGGAGAGTGAAGTCATGCCCATCTCCGAAATCCCGCTAAAGGGAACGCACAACCTCGAAAATGTTCTGGCCGCGATCTGCGTTGGTGCGGTTTTGGGCTGCAAATCTGAAGCGACGCGCCGGGCCGTCCGCGAGTTCAAAGCGGTGGAGCACCGGCTGGAATATGTGGCCACGATCCGCGGCGTGGAGTACTACAACGACTCCAAGGCTACGAATGTAGACGCCACCATCAAGGCGCTGGAATCCTTTCCGGCAAACATCCATGTCATTCTTGGGGGTAAGGACAAAGGGAGCGACTACACCGTGCTCAAAGATCTCCTGCGCCAGCGAGCCAAGCGGGTATACACCATCGGGGCGGCAGCCGAGAAGATCGAGTCGCAAATCAAGGACTCAGCAGAAATCGTCCATGCCGAAACGCTGGACCTGGCCGTCAAGCGGATTGCCTCTGCAGCCGAAGCGGGAGACATTGTCCTCCTCGCCCCCGCATGTGCCAGCTTTGACCAGTTCCAGAATTACGAAGAACGGGGACGCGTATTCAAACAACTAGTGCGGGCATTGGCGGAAGAGGCGAAATTACCTTCGCACTGACGAAGCCGCGCAAGCCAGAACCAAAGTAGTCACATGCCTGCCAGTGATTCCCAAAGAATCTTCTCCGTGTCTTTATGTCTCCGTGGTGAAATGAATCCTCTGCATGGCAAAGCGAGTTAGTGTCGATGGCTGGCTGTTCACGGTCGCCCTACTCTTAGTCTTCATCGGGCTGGTGATGGTGTTCAGTGCCTCTGCCGTGATCGCCAAGGAAAGGTACGGATCGGGCTACACATTTTTATTGCGACAGCTTGCCTGGTCCGCTGCCGGAGTCGTGGCCATGGCAGTGGCGATGAAGGTTGATTATCGTCGCTACAAGAATCCCGCAGCAGTGTTCTTGCTGCTGGGCACGACCATGGTGATGCTCATCTCGGTGTTTTTCCTTGACCGGGCGCACAACACACATCGCTGGATTCACTGGGGCGGATTCTCCCTGCAACCATCGGAGTTGGCCAAGCCGGCACTGATCTTGTTCCTGGCTTATTTCCTTGAGAGTCGCACCAGGTCCATGAACGACTTGCGAACCACTCTGCTGCCTGCCGTGATTCCGACCTTGGTTTTTCTCGGATTAATTATCCTTCAGCCTGACTTGGGAACCGCCATTGCTTGTGCCGCAATCACCGTCTGCATGCTATTTGTCGGCGGTCTCGACTTGCGCTATCTCGGATATGCATTTGGCGCCTCTTTATTGCCGCTTTACTTTTTGATCTTCCATGTGGCCTATCGCCGGGACCGCATTCTGGCGTTCCTCGATCCTTATTCCGACCCGCAAGGTCGCGGCTTCCACATTATCCAGTCGCTGATCGCGGTGAGCACTGGCGGCATCACCGGTCTGGGACTGATGGAAGGGAAACAGAAGCTCTTTTATCTTCCGGAGCCGCACACCGATTTCATATTTGCCGTAACTGCCGAGGAACTAGGATTGGTCGGCTCACTGCTGATAGTTGTGTTGTTCGCCATCTTCCTCTGGCGCGGAATTCGCACCGCCCTGCGAACCCAAGATATGTTTGGCCGCTTTCTAGTAGTTGGGATCACTAGCATGGTAGTAGTGCAGGCCTTTATCAACATCAGCGTGGTCTTGGGGTTGATGCCCACCAAAGGTATTCCGCTGCCCTTCATTTCTTATGGAGGTTCTTCATTATTTGTTACGCTGGCGTGCGTCGGTGTGCTGCTGAACATCAGCAAGCAAGCAGACTGAAGGATGTGGCAAGGCTCATGTAGGAACAGCCGACTCGGCTGTTCGGCGGGCGCAGCCCGCCAAATTCCAGAAGCAGCCGCTCTCCGTTCTCGCGCCGTAGTTTATATTCACTCCATGCGAGCCATCTTGGCGGGGGGCGGAACTGGCGGACACGTCATCCCGGCCCTCGCCATTGCACAGGAACTTCAAAAACAATATCAAACTGAAGTCCTATTCATCGGCACGTCGCGAGGTATTGAGAACCGCCTTGTACCCGCTGCCGGATTCCCGCTGCGCCTGATCGAAGTGGGTGCGCTGAAAAACGTAAGTCTGACTAAACGCGTGAAAACTATTTTCGATTTGCCACGATCAGTGTGGGAATCGCGCAGGATCCTTTCTGAGTTTCGTCCCAACGTAGTGATCGGCGTCGGCGGATACGCTTCCGGCCCGGCCATGCTCGCTGCCGCGCGCATGCGCATTCCAACTCTGGCATTTGAACCCAACGTAGTGCCGGGCCTTGCCAATCGCCTGATCGGCCCCTGGGTCTCCGCTGCGGCAGTGCACTTCGAAGAGACGAGAGAGCGATTCCGGCGTTCCGTGGTTACTGGTGTGCCAGTCCGGCAGGCTTTTTTTGAGATCGCGTCAAGTACAGGAAACTCGAAGCCGACTCTGCTCGTATTTGGTGGAAGCCAGGGGGCGCATGCCATCAATCAAGCAATCATTCAGTGTCTGCCTGAGTTGCTGAAACAAGTGCCGGACATCCACATCATTCACCAGACCGGCGAGCGCGACTATAATGACGCGCAAGCCGCGTACCAGCGCGCATCCGCGCCGGCTGAGGTGTATCCGTTCATCAACGACATGTCGGCTTTCTTCGCGCGCGCAGATTTGCTGGTGTGCCGCTCCGGCGCCAGCACGGTGGCCGAAATAACCGCGGCAGGCAAGCCAGCCATCTTCGTTCCTTTTCCGCGTGCAGCGGACGATCATCAGCGGGTCAATGCCCAGGCACTAGAGCGGGCCGGGGCTGCCATTTTGCTGGAAGAAACCAAGCTGGATATGGTATGGCTGGTCGAGACCGTAAGCGCGCTTCTGAAAGACCCCGGACGTCTGCGGAGGATGGGCGATGCCGCTCGAAAGCTATCACACCCAAACGCCGCGCGAGATATCGCGGAACTGGCGGCGCGGTTAGCAGGGCTAGAAGAGACATCCGCAGATCAGATGAATGAACACGTAGATACTGAAGAAGGTTGAATTCGCCTGTAGCCGGCTGATCCGCGCCAGGAATTTATGTTTGCCAAGTTACAACGCATTCATTTCGTAGGCATCGGTGGCATCGGCATGAGTGGCATTGCCGAAGTGTTGATCAATCTGGGATACAAGATTTCCGGCTCCGACTTGAAAAGTTCCGCGGTCACCCAGCGACTGGCCACGCTGGGCGCAACCATTTCTGAAGGGCATCGTGCGGAGAACGTGTCTGGTGCGGAAGTCGTAGTAGCCAGTTCCGCCGTGTCCTCCGACAATCCCGAGATCGTGGAGGCACGTTCTCTCCACATTCCCGTGATCCAGCGCGCCGAAATGCTGGCGGAACTGATGCGCCTGAAATATGGCATCGCCATCGCCGGTATGCACGGTAAAACCACAACCACTTCCATGGTGGCGGCCGTGCTGGCTGCCGGCGGACTCGACCCCACAGTCGTGGTTGGCGGGCGGGTGGACGCGATGGGCTCCAATGCGCGCCTGGGCAAATCACAATATCTGGTCGCCGAGGCCGACGAGAGCGATCGCTCTTTCTTAAAGCTGTCGCCGATCCTGGCCGTGGTGACCAACATCGACCGCGAGCACATGGACTGCTACCGCAGCATGAGGGACGTGAAGCGGGCCTTCCTCGACTTCATGGATCGGTTACCGTTCTATGGCATGGTGGTAGCCTGCAATGACGATCCACTCCTGCGCCGTCTGTTCCCCCAAATTCAGCGAAGGTTGGTGACCTACGGCACGCGGCGAGGTTCAGACTTCCAGATCAAGCTGGAGAAGCCCAAACGCAATCAGGACCAGAAATCTTGCATCAGCCATTTCCACGTGACGTATCGGGGCGAAACTCTGGGAGCCTTCGAACTGCATGTGCCCGGTGTCCACAACATCCTGAACGCGACCGCAGCAATTGCCGTGGGAGTTGGTCTCGACGTCCCCGTGGAGCAGATCCACACTGCCCTCGCGAGCTTCGCAGGTGTGGACCGCCGTTTCCAGTTACGCGGAACCGCAGCCGGTGTGAGTGTGATTGATGATTACGGACATCATCCCACCGAGATTCGCGCCACGCTCGCAGCCGCGCGCGAATGCGGATACCGCAAGGTGCACGTCGTTTTCCAGCCGCATCGTTATAGCCGTACTCAATCCCTGATGGACGAGTTCGCCACGGCTTTTGAAGATGCCGATTCACTCTTCGTCCTTGATATTTATCCAGCCGGCGAGTCTGCCATTGCAGGGATCACAGGAGAGGCGCTAGCCCGCCAAATCTCCGAGAAGGGAACTACGGCGGCACAGTATGTCGACTCTTTTGAAGATGCTGCCACATCAGTGACCGCAGGCGCAGAGGAAGGCGACATGGTCCTGACTCTGGGGGCGGGTAGCGTATCTCAGCTTGGGCCGATGATCCTCGAGACGCTGGAGGCGAGATCGCTGGATGTCTCTAAATCCGTCGCGATTCCCCAATGAAAATCAATCCCGCAAGGAACTACCCCCCGTCCGGACGCTATTATGCCGTTATAGAGGTCGGGTGACGAATTTATAGGTCGTCCGTCTAATTCCGGGAAAGACAACGGAGTGGCGTATGGCTTCCGAAAAAACACGATATTGGGTGGCGGTCGGCGTGGCTGCACTTTTTCTGAGTAATTCTTTTGTGGGTGGCCGGAACGATTGGGGTCTCCGTCTTGCCGACCGCACGATGGCCACGGTACAGCGAATTTCAAGCCAAAGCATGCGTTATGCGGTACTCGCCCAGGTGATCTTCGGACGAGGCGAAGCCAGCCTTGTCTATGCTCAAACCGCCACAGCTTCTGCTCAGACTCGGTTGGCCGTCTTGCAAACCGCCATGGCCCACCGCGAAGCTGCTCTGGCCCGGGTACAAGCTGAAAAGATTCGCGTGCTCGCAAACCGTGCAGTGGTTGCCTGTCCGCGGCAGAATCTCGTAATCAACTTGCCGGACGTTCCAGTGGTTGCTGCTGACGGAGCGATCTAATCGCGGAATCTATCCCCCAAGATCGGATGACTTCGGACCCACCTGCCCTTCTGTGCAAAACTGACCCAAATTTTCTCTATCTCAATTCGTGAAAAGCAGTTATAGTGAACCCGCTGGCGATTCACTGACGACAACTGACCTGGTTGATGGCGAGGAAAAACGGTCCCACCATCTCGCAGGAAGAATTGTACCCGCAGTCTGACGAGCCCACGCGCCAGGATTTGGATGACGCGCGACTGCTCGACTTGGACGCGGAACAGGAATCTCCATTCCTGCGTGGACAGAAGCGCGTCTCGGTCCGCCGCGGTTCCCTCCCGAAGAAAACAGTTACCCGCCTCACCTGGACACTGATCGTATTGGTCGTCATGTTCCTCGGTAGCGTGTCGGTCGCGGCCGTCTACCACTATGGCGAACGGTCCTGGCGATTTCGCGTGGACTCCAGCGATCACATCGAGATCACCGGGCTGGAAAACGTCACCCGCTCGCAAGTCATGGAGGTAATCGGAGGGGACATTGGCCGCAATATTTTCTTCGTGCCCATGGCGCAGCGGAAAAAACAGTTGGAGCAAATACCGTGGGTGGAATCAGCCAGCGTAATGAGATTTGTTCCGAACCGATTAAAGATCGAGATCCACGAACGCACGCCAGTGGCCTTCGCCCGTGTCGGATCCCGGATTCTTCTGGTCGACGGCGTGGGCACTCTCATGGAATTGCCCAACAAGAAGAAGTATTCGTTTCCGGTAATTCTGGGAATCAACTCAGGCGAGCCGCTCTCCACGCGCATCCCGCGCATGAGGATTTATCAAAGCGTGCTCAGTCAACTTGATTCCGGCGGAGCACATTATTCCCAGGACCTCAGCGAGGTCGACCTATCCGATCCCGACGATGTGAAAGTTCTCACCAATAATCCCGAGGGCGAGGTTCTTATCCACCTGGGATCTTCCAATTATTTGGATCGCTACAAAGTTTACGTCGGTCATGTCCGGGAGTGGCGGCAACAGTTCGACAAGGTGGAATCGGTGGATCTGCGTTACGACCGCCAGATCATCGTCAATCCAGATTTAAATGGCGCGATCAAGCAATCGCCGCTTTCACGATCCGCGGCGAAAGCTGCCATGGCGGCCGGAGTGAAGCCGGCAGCCTTGACTACGCGCCTTACGACGAGTCCCACAGCTCTGGTCCCACGGCCGGTAGCCGCGCTTGAAAAGAAGAGAACGGTTAGGTCCTGGCATCGAAAGCCGTCGCGGAAGAAAACATGGGTATCAAAAACCGGGGCGTCCAAAAAATATTCGAGATCGGCGACTCAAGCGGCGAAAGCAGCCAAGAAGCCGAGCCCGTCGATTGCCAAAGAACAGGAACATCCGTAGATATGGCGAATCAGTACGAGCATCTACTCACGGCAATTGATGTCGGAAGCGCCAAGACATGCGTTTTGGTAGCTGAGATCACAGATGCCGGCCTGCGCTATCGCGGTCATGGCGTGGCGGAGTCCCGTGGCTCGCGCAAGGGCATTATCGTCGATCTGGATAAGGCGGTAGCTTCAATCCAAAGGGCTGTGGAAGAGGCTGAAGACGTTGCGGGCGCTCCCATCGAGCACGCGCTGTTAGGAGTTGCCGGATCGCATGTACGCGGCGTGAATAGCCACGGCGGCGTGAGTTTCGGGACTCGTCCGCGCGAGATTACTCGCGACGAAATTCGTCAGGCCGTGGACAAAGCCCGAGCAATTGCCCTCCCCGCAGACCGTGAAATCCTGCACTTGCTGCCGCAGGAATTCATTCTGGATGATCAGGCTGGTGTGCACGATCCCCTTGGCATGATGGCGACTCGCTTGGAAGTGCGAGTGCACATGGTGACCACAGTCGCAAACGCCACGCAAAACATGGTCACTGCCGTGAATCGGGCGGGCGTGCACGTTGACGACACAGTTTTCGAGCCGCTGGCTTGCGCCGATTCCGTGCTACGCGCCGATGAACGTGAGTTGGGTGTCTGTCTCGCTGACCTGGGCGCGGGCTCGACCGGCATCATCGTCTTCCAGGATGGTGCAGTCGCCCACACCGGCGCCATCGCGGTCGGCGGCGATCATTTCACCAGCGATATCTCGGTTGGCCTCTGCACTCCTCTTACCGAGGCGGAAAAAATCAAAAAAGTTTATGGCAATACCATCGTGACTCTCATTCCCGAAGCAAATGAAGTCGAGGTGCCCTCGGTCGGTGATCGCCCTTCGCGCCTCATTTCGCAACGTATGGTGGGAGAAATCCTGGAGCCGCGCGCCCGCGAATTATTCGAGATGCTGCGCGACAACCTACGCCACTCGGGAACATTCGACCTCTGCGCCGGGGGCGTGGTGCTCAGCGGAGGCGCATCGCGTCTGCCCGGCATCGAGGACGTCGCGGAATCCGTATTGCGCCGGCCAGTGCGCCTGTCGTGGCCGACGCCTCTAGCCAAGATGCCGTCGACGTTGGCCGAGCCGGAATATGCCACAGCGCTAGGAATGGTTTTCTATGGACACCGTGCGCGACTCGCCCGCGGCAGCCAGGATGATCGTTGGAGTTCAAGGTTGGCAGCACTGTTTGTGAAAAAAGGCGCTTAGTGATGAGGGTAGTGAGGTGTAAAGACGCTTTGAAAGGGCACGACTTCAGCCGTGCCGATGAGTTCTGAAAGACCGGAGGCTTTAGCCCCCGGAGGTTAAACGTAAGCAAATTCACTTCAGGTGGAGTAAATGAAAAAAGAAACTGACATTCGCATCAGCTTCAACGAAGAGGCCCGCAACGACGCCAAAATCAAGGTCATCGGTGTGGGTGGAGGCGGCGGAAACGCCGTGAACCGCATGATCGATGCCGGCATGGAAGGCATTGAGTTCGTGGTGGCGAACACCGATCTGCAAGCTTTGCGGATGTCGCGTGCGCCCATGAAAATCCAACTGGGCGTCAAACTCACCAACGGTTTGGGCGCGGGCGCCAACCCTGAAGTCGGACGCAAGGCCGCGCTCGAGGACTCCGACAAAATCATCGAGGCTCTGGAAGGCGCCGACATGGTCTTCGTCACTGCCGGCTTGGGTGGCGGTACCGGCACCGGCGCAGCTCCCATCATTGCTTCATTGGCCAGCGAAATGGGCGCACTTACGGTCGCAGTTGTCACCAAGCCCTTCGCTTTCGAAGGCAAACGCCGCATGCAGCAGGCAGAACGCGGCATCTCGGAGTTGATGGATTCGGTGGACACCACCATCGTCATCCCCAACGAAAAGTTGCTCGGTGTTGCTCAGGACGCCGGCTTCTTCGAATCTTTCCGGGTGGCGGACGACATCCTGCGCCAAGGCGTGCAGGGTATTTCCGACATCATCACCATTCCCGGAATCATCAACCGTGATTTCGCCGACGTGAAGGCGATCATGCAGGGAATGGGTTATGCGGTCATGGGTACGGCCAGTGCCAACGGAACTCGGCGCGCGACCGAAGCAGCTCAAAAGGCAATTGCCTCGCCACTGCTCGAAGCCGGAGCAATCGATGGCGCTCGCGGGATCCTTATCAACATTACCGGCTCAACTTCCCTCAAGCTGGCGGAAGTGCAGGAGGCGTGCACCATTATCCAAAGCGCCGCCCACGAAGATGCCAACATCATCTTTGGCGCCGTTCTGGATGAGAAAACAAAAGATGCTGTGAAAATCACAGTTATCGCTACCGGCTTCAAGGATTCGGACATTCGGCGCCGCCAGGAGGAATCGCGCACGACTTTTTCACCTTCGCGCGATTTCTTCGATCCTGAGTCTGACTCCGAACCACCACCTCCACCAATGGTAATGGAGCAAAAACCGGCGCCGCAAGCGTCCGCGAGCACAGCAGAGGTGGTTTCGCTCGACACCATGCGCAACGCCATGATCGCCAACTTCGAGCAGGAGGATCTCGACGTGCCCGCATTTCTCCGCAAACGTGGAGAAGCAATTTAGGCGAGGGTCCCGCCGGCATCGGTGCATCTCACATCAGGGCGCTGGATTGTGTTCCCGGCGCCCCATTTCTTCGATTCGCCTGTCCATCTGGTTCAGCAGTATCTGCCACATTTCAATTTCCAGTTCGAATTGATGTTTGAGCGGATCGGTGGTGGTCGTCACGAATGCAAGGTTGGTCTGCATTTGATTGAGGATCACATGCATCTTCTTCGAATCCGCCCGCATGGCTTCCAATTGATCGGAATTCTGGCTGTGGGCAGTTTGCGACGTTGCTGAATTTCGGGTGTTGGGCGATTGTGCCGTTATCGTGGGAACGAGGAAGGCTGTGACCGCAGCCATCCATACCATTAGAACTAACTTGCGGATCCATCGGCTAGC
>Ga0193721_1000485_pt1 | contig 11256 bp, 11 predicted proteins | sample U2s2metaG_FD_145078 | JGI IMG/M metagenome (GOLD analysis project Ga0193721, IMG submission 145078) | Soil microbial communities from a riparian zone of the East river system, Colorado, United States - U2s2 | ecosystem: Environmental > Terrestrial > Soil > Riparian zone | place: USA: East River...
TCCAATTCTTTTAGAAGCAATTTATCAAGACTATGCTAGTGATTTAATTTTAAATAATAAAGGAAAACAAATCAAGAAGGAAAATCCTTGAATAAAAGCATAAAAATGCTTATTCTGAATTTGGAGGAATTAATAAGAAATGAGTGTCCTTTGTTATGACTTTCAAAAGTGGGGTATAATTACACTTGCAGGCATCCTTGCGGTTAATGTCATAGGTCTTATGATTTTACTGTTCAAGTAAATATATTAGCTAGGAGTTCAAATTTATGCGTACTGAATAGAAATTTCTTCAAAATTTTAAATATAGAAAGAACATTTGAGAAATATTGATATTCGTTAGCCAAAGCTGTGAGGCGATATTGAATGAGCCATAAATTTTTGATATAGTCGATTTTGTATAATATCGCACCGTCATCCTCATGTTTACTGACATCCAAGCTCTATAGAAAATGTCAAAGATTTAACAAAAAATATGATTATTTGACACTAAAGTGGGTTTTGAACGTGTCTAACTTTAGTTATCCTTTTGATTCTGATTTTGAAAAGGAATATCGTCTGTCATAGTTACTATCTCTTCCTCTTTTTCCTCATCAGGTTCTAGCATCTCAGGCACAATTTCTTCTTCCTCTGCTTCTTCCATTTCATGTGGAGATACATCGTCAGCAAAACTTTCAATCTCTTCACCCTTTTCTTTATCCGGCTTTTGAAGTTTTTCCTGAATCTTCTTGGCATTTTCAGCCTGCTCGGCCTCCCATTTTTCGTATTCTTCCTGCTGTCGTTTCAGTGCAGAATGGTCTTCAAAAACTACTCTTTGACCCTCTTTGTTATTGAGTACTAATGCATCACCATAGAGCCCAAGGTGTGGAAAAGATGTAGTACGAATTCCCATATCTTTCTGTACATCCTGAATAGCTTTTGCGTATTTTTTCATTTTCTCAAAACTTCTACCACCATCTACGCCACTCAGTGCGATACGATAGCCTATCCACATTTTAGACATGATGTTGAAGCACTGGCCTATCGAATATCCTGACGGACATTTTAGACCCTGCTGTTCTTTTCTATTATACAAATCCAAAAATCCAAACCTGCTAGAATATAGTGACTTTTTTTCCAACCCTCTTTTCTGTGGCTTGTACGGTTTATTGCAATTTATCCATTTTTTGTTTTTTAAGTCATATATTCTCACGGTACCGTCACGCTTTGTATACTTTTGTTTCATCGGATAATTCCGCCACGGCATTGATTATAATATTAAAGTGTTCTAACTAGCGGATAAATGTTCCGTTACCTTATTGAGTATTCTAAGGTCTAATTCGGATGAGCCAGCTTCAAGCATCTTCAGTTTCATGTTTTCATCCAGATTCGTAACAAGCTGGGGACTCATTTGAAGTCTTTTACCGCCAGCTATTTATATTTCCAATCTCTGCGCTTTTTGAGATCTATTATATTGTAAATAGCGTGCCCTTGGAAATTCGGTACTTTCCGTTCCTGCCTTCCCTTCTACTCGTTTCTTCTGGGCCAGTGTGAATTTCAAAATGGAATTAAATGACCAATTTGGATCTTGTTTCCCTCTCTGAATAAGTTGCACCTACTTTCAAATGTTGGTCCCTCAAGAGAAATAGCATTAAAAAACCGTCTTAACCTTCTGAAATATGATTCCTTGGTATAGGGAGATCTTATCGTATATTCAAACAGGATGTAAGGATCGGCCGCCGTTTCCTTTTGCAGTTCTAATTGTTTCATTCTTACCTATCTTACCTACCGAGTCCAATTAGAGAACTACTAGAGGTTCGGGTTCGGTGGAACTGATAATGCTAGCATTGCAATTTAGGAACCCGTGCCAAAACTCATTGGTAATGGTTCTTGGTCTCATCTTCCATTCAACTTGACCTCTTTAATGCTTACCCTGCCACTTTTGGAACTGCTACCAATAAAATTTAGCTTAATACTTTTGACATTTGTATAGTGTGCTCATAACTTTCTGAGAATCTTTCAGAATTAAGAAATTTGTTAATATTGATAATTTCCTCAGATTTTTTGTTAGTTTCTTCGTTTAACTCACTGTCATTTGACTTCTACTAATTCAATTCCTTCTTTACTACCTTTGAGAGTTTTTTCTTTGATGTCTCCTACATTGTCTGCATAGTATTTTTGTTCAACGACATCAGGCTCAAGTGCTGAAAACTCCTTAGTTTTGATCACATTCGAATAAGAACCGTAAGGAACAGTGAGATTATCGTCCAAACTCAGAACAGTTGCCTTGTCTTCAGCGACATCTTTGGCGAACTCTTGGTCATACGTACTTCCTACCTTAGGTTCTCCTAGCATTATTAATCCACCCTTGGCTCCTTTCACTCCGGATTCCCAGGAACCTTCATGGGGGTTTTTCTTATTGGTAAAGTCAGTCGTATCCTCTCCCATATACCATACATTTCCTTTGTTATCTTGGGCATACCAATCATTTGTAGTCTCTACTAATTTTCCTTCCACAAAGACAGTATCATTAACCACGCGTGTGGGTATCCCCTGAATCTCTTTTGTATCGTTGGTGATGGTGACAATGTCCCGCATCGAGTTTCCCTCTTCATCAGTGCCTTTGTAAGTCATTATGGTGCCCGGCTTCAAAGAGTAGTACTTATTGTCTATCTTCAGTGGATCATGAAAATTGGATGTGTCAAATGCAGGAGTTTGTGTTTGTACTTTTGATGCGGCAACTACATAATTAACACCAATACCTGTAAGTTGTTGACTAAATGAACCAAGACTAGCTACAATCAAAACACTGACAATCAATGTGATTAATGTCACAAAGGTCAAAATTAACTTATTTTTCATTGGATGAAAGTAAATTGCATCATTAATAAGAGATTTGATACAAGTATATCAGTGAGTTACCCGTTATGAGAGGACAGGCTATTAATCACTTACACTCTTGTACCAATACATTATAAGTAAAGGGATTGATTTGAAAAGCACTTATTGTATCCTTGCAAGAGAATATTTCATATGGATATTCACTACGTTACTACTCGTTACACTTTTTGGGTGGCTTCATCTAAATGGATGAATCTGATGACACTGATGACAAAGTGTTATGTTTCATACAGGATAATCCGGGGTGTCACTTACGTCGAATCAAAAGGGCAATGAATGTTTCAATGGGAACGGTTCAATATCAATTAGACAAATTAGAAAAAATGGGCAGGATAACATCAAGTAGACATGGATTGTATAAATATTACTTTGCTGCTGGACTCTTTAAAGAAAATGAAAAAGATATACTTGAAGTCTTGACTCACGAAGCCGCAAGAAAAATTATTATGTTTATAATAGAACAAAAAAGTCCCACTCAAACAGATATTGTAAATAGTGTAAAGATATCTGCCAGATCTATAAGCTGGCATGTTGGTCGCTTGGTTGCTCTTAAAATAATTACAGAGATCAAAGATGGGAAGTACAAGAGATATCAGTTACATGAGAATGATGCCAAGTATATTCTAACACTTCTTAGGAGCTACTATCCTAGTATTTGGGACAGGTGGAGTACTAGAGTTGTAGATATGTTTCTATCCTTATCAATAACCAGGGAGAAGGAATAAGTGAAGGTCTCGTGTTGACTTTATCGACTATTTTCTTTTCAGTTATTTCTGAAATCGATTCATTTGAAAGATTAGAAAATGGGATAGCGCTTGGTATTGCCATTTTTTCTATCTTACTATTAGCTCTTTCCATCACTGCATTTAAAAAAACAGGTCTTAAAGTAACAATTTATGCCATAATTATTTTTGCTCTTTTTGCTATCCAACAAATTTTAGATTCTCTAGACGATATTTTTATCACCCTAGATACTCCCATAACTGGCGTAATAATTTCTTCAATGACTCTTGCTATATTGGTCCTATTCTTCTTGGCAATAGTTAGAACAAAAATTAGTTAAATTAGAGATATTGATACTTAATGTTGCATTACTTTTTGATAATAAAACACATACCTAAACTAAAAAACTTGGCATAGTAGCACAAGACTCTTTTTATTTACATTTTAAACGTTCTTCATTGAGGTAAACTCTTTTAGGTTTACATCTTATTGAAGTGTTTATTGGCTTCCATCTGATCATTCTATAACTGATCTTCATTTTTATATTTGAAGTTCACACTTAGATTGAAGAAATTCGCTAGAACTGATTTATTTGGGTCTGTCGGTACACACGTCGGCTTTAATCTCAATGCAAATTAGCACTTGATACAGATTGATATAATACCTATCTAATAGATTGGTTATGAACAAAAAGTTGGTTTTGGTTGTTATCGTAATGATAACCCTTGGAGCTGCAATTATAGCAGCAACCACAACAATACAACAACAAGTAGATGCAGTTACTAGTAAAAGAGATTTTCAGGGAGGTACGCAAACATCTATATTTGAAAATGATGTTTATGTTGCATGGTGGACCAATAAAACGGGCAACGATGAGGTAATGTATCGATTGTCATCTGATGCAGGCAAAACATTCACCGACAAAGTTAATCTCAGCAATACTCGTAATTCTGATTCAGTGGACGTAGAAATATCGGCAGATGAAGGGAGAGTCGCAGTTTCTTGGTGGGAAAGAAATCAAACCGTAAACGAGCCTGTAATAAGAATAAGCAATGATAATGGCAAGACATTTGGACCTGTATTGAAACTTGCGTCCGATGGACCCATTGGTTGAATCAAAGATGCAACACCATTTATTCAACAATTCAATTTTCGCTATTTTGACGTTGGTCCCAGTGCGTCGAGACTGATATTGCCAGAATTACAATTTGAGAACCCGCTAAATATATTTAATTGGATTGATAGAATAGTCCTGAGCTTAAGCGGTAGTTTCCACTTCTGTTATCCATTCACACTTGACACCCGCTTTATTATGATGTTTTTCTACAGCTTCTTTATTGGGTGCATCAAGAAGGCAGAAAAACTTGTCTTCTTCTTTGTTGTACATCATGTTAAGATGAGTAATTCCGAATTCATCTACAGGAGACTGTTGCAATTTTCTTAATGTCTCCTCGTCAAATGGTTTCAAATGGTGAACATCTAGGAACTTTGGCATCCTATTTTGCGTTTGTATTTTATTATTTTTAAATGTACTGGGACTGATAACGCTAGAACTCTAATATTTGGACACTGTGCATTTCTAATCTTTCACGGACTGCATCTATAAGATGCAGAGTACAGAGTAAATAGCAATATTATCGATGTATATTCCTTGTATTTATTTACTAATTATGGTATCAGTAGTGAATCGGGTTCGGTGGGATTCGGACCCACGACATTTTAACCCAATAAGTGACTGGTTAAGAGCCAGACGCTCTACCTGGCTGAGCTACGAACCCACAAAAGTTCTGTTTTTAGTTTGTGGTATTTAAATTAAACTTGATTAAAAACTAATAGTTTGAATTTTCGGGAAATATACTAAGGTAGGATTTTGTTGATGATTGGCCGTACTATTGAGCTACTTTCTGAACCTGATAATCCTTAATTATTTTAAGTATGGTTTCTGATACTGAAAGATTTGCCTTTTCTTTTTCTTTAAGGATTTCCCTATAAGCATCCAAAGTTATATAAACTGGAATTGAACCTGTGCCTTCAAGCAATGATTTTACTCTATATAGGCCATTTTCGATTCCACGTTCGGCTATCTTTTTGAGCTTTATCTTGTCTATAAATCCTCCAAGAGGACCCATTGGCATATCATAATCGACCTGTATACTTGTATTGGTTTTCTTTTCTTCTAGGGGCTCAAAATTAACAGTGATTGTCCAACTCTTAAATGGTCCTTCGATCATTTTGGCCACGATTTTCCTATGTGGAATGTATTCGATAGTTTCGCAATCCCATTCTAATTTCTTCCCATCAAAGTCTCCACTTATTCTGAATATTGTTCCGACTCCAAAGCCATTCTTGACTTCTAATGGTAATATGTTCAAACCCATATTTTCTGGAAATTGATCTGCCATGTGTTCGGGTCTTGCAAAATAGGTAAAAACTTCACTGATAGGCGCATTTATCGACATACTCTTTCTGATCGTAGTCAATGTAAGAATCAGGATTCGCTGAACTTGATTTAAAGGTTTCTTATTATCCGTATGGATAATTATTTAGAAATATAATATGTTGTAGCTTTTATCAATGGTGAATTCTTGATGAATTAGAGGGTAAACCAACCAACTAAATACTTCGGATCCCATATAAGCCGCTTTCTGTCTTAATAGTGTACGAAATACTAATTAATTTTAAAAAGTTAAAGCTAGTCAAATAATGAACACTGGGGCTTTGCATTCAACCGATGATTAAGCATTATCTTTCATTGCAACGGATTCTTATTGACTATTTCGTCAAGGCAACTTATTATATCTTGATTAGTAACTTCAATTGGATTGTTATCCAGATGTCCCCTATCTGGCATAATCACATCAGCTGCTTCGTCTAGAGACTGTTTGAGTTTTAACGGTTCAAATTTTAATTTCTGACAAACTTGTTTAAATCTCTCATAATAGATAGATTTGTTAAATTTATGAGCCACCGTCGTGCAAGAAGATAATGAATATCCATGTGGAACACCTTCGTTTGAAAATACATAGGATAACGCATGACCCAATGTAGTTGATGAATTTCCAAAACCTATACCGGAAAGCATTGCACCGTAGGGAAGAAGTGCTTGCTTTTCATTCATTATAGCGTCCTCGAGTATCTCAAATGCCTCTTTACAAAAGAGTTTTGTAAATGGATTTGCCAATTTGCTGTCATATCCTTCCGATGCTTGGGCTAATGCGTCACATGCAGAATTTCTCATAATATTAAACGGTGTTCCAGGAAGGAAATATGGATCGACCACTGCAGTGTCTGCTAAAAATGCCTCATCCTGTAACAGTTTTTTCTTATGATTAAAACTAACTACAGCGTAAGTGGTCATTTCTGCACCAGTTCCGAAAGTAGTTGGAATCAAAATTTTAGGAATACCAGTTAACTTACCAAGATATTTACACACATCCATCGAGCTTCCCCCTCCAAGTCCTATATATGCAGAAATTTTTTTACCTTCGTATTTCTTCTTTATTTCTTCGATTTTTTCGATGGCAGGATCAGGTGTTACTTTGTCATAGATTTCATATTTTTTTATTCCCATATAATTTAGCCATTTTTCATAAATATCCGGAGTAGTTGTAGTTATTATAAGAGAATTTTCTGGATATTGAAACTCATTTGCAGCATTAGCTCCATAGACTATCTTCCTTGGCATCATTACTTTCCACATATCCCCTTGTGGTATGTTAAGTGGTATTATGTTTTACTCTGAGAATTTATTGAATAATCCACTCCAGTGGCCTATACTAAAATGATGAAAGTCTGCTCATAAAAAATTTAATAAATTAACTTTACAACAGTGGTACTAAGAATCAAGATTAAGTCTACCTTTACCAAAAAACACATTGATGTAGACTTCATAGGAACGTCCAAGCCTTGATCAGTGTCTAATTTTGAACAATACCTGGTGAGTTAATTAAACTCAAACAGCAATGAGAGACGAAGGAAGAAGCGCCGTACAATTAAAAACAATCGCTTTATTTTTATTTTTTCTGAATTTGTACAGATATACCGGCTTTTGCAAATTTACAGAAGACCGCTGCGTGTTAATAGATGACCCGCTGCGTGTTAATAGATGACCCGCTGCGTGTTAATAGATGACCCGCTGCGTGTTAATAGATGACCCGCTGCGTGTTAATAGATGACCCGCTGCGTGTTAATAGATGACCCGCTGCGTGTTAACAGAGGACTGCTTTTGCACATTTACAGATATACCGGCTTTTGCAGCTGGCTTTTAGAAATTTGTCTTACGTCCAAGAACACGGTAAGTATCATAATAAATAGAATTAGTCCCATTCCCAAATGCATAGTCACAAGTAGTGCATGCAATTTTTCAACGATAACAATTGCACCCAGAGTAATTTGTCCTACTACTAATGCTGCTGCAATCATAGACACAATTTTTGTAGATCTTGAAGTTTCTTTTGATCTTAAAGTAAAAAACATGGTGACAAATACCATGATGCCAGTTGTAGCAGCCACGGTTCTATGGAAATATTCTATTATGAATTCTTTCATTGGAATAAGGCCAGCCGGACACAGCGGCCATTGAGGACAGCTTAGACCTACGCCAGATGATCCTACATATCCACCGATAAAAATAAGGGCAAATAGTACCGACAATGTAGAAAAAGAAAGTTTTTGGAGGAGCATTTTGGTTAATTTCTATTTATAGTTACTATTAGCATGACTACTGTACTACAAGTTTTCCAGTCATGTATGGATGAACAGTGCAAAAGAATGGATATTGCCCTGGGTTAAGCTTGGTAGTTTCAATGTCTGCTGTTGCTCCGGCTTCTATAATGCTTGTATCAAATTGTTTTGCATTATTTGGATCCGTTGGCCCTGTTCCGCTTGTAACTGTATGTGGTAAAGTGTCTTTGTTGGTCACAGTTATTTTGTCACCTTTCTTTACAGTAATAGTATCTGGATCAAAGTTAGGACTTCCTTGTACTGATGCTCCTGCAAGTATTGTCAGAGGTTTTCCGGCCGGACCTGCTGTAGCATTAGTAGTGCCAGTGCGTGAGGCAGCTGTAGCATTAGTGGTAGCAGCTGGTGCAGGACTTGTAGTAGCAGCACCACTGGTAGCAGGAGCAGCTGTAGCATTAGTGGTAGCAGCGGATGGAGCAGCTGTAGCATTAGTGGTAGCAGCGGATGGAGCAGCTGTAGCATTAGTGGTAGCAGCGGATGGAGCAGCTGTAGCATTAGTGGTAGCAGGACCACTAGGACCGGCCTGTACTACAAGTTTTCCAGTCATGTATGGATGAACGGTGCAATGGAATGGATATTGCCCTGGGTTAAGCTTGGTAGTTTCAATGTCTGCTGTCGCTCCGGCTTCTATAATGCTTGTATCAAATTGTTTTGCAGTATTCGGATCACTTGGTCCTGTTCCGCTTGTAACTGTATGTGGTAAAGTGTCTTTGTTAGTTACTGTTATTTTGTCGCCTTTCTTGACAGTAATTGTATCGGGATCAAAATTCGGACTTCCTTGTACTGATGCTCCTGCAAGTATTGTCAGAGGTTTTCCGGCCGGACCTGCTGTAGCATTAGTGGTACCGGCCGGCGCAGGACTAGTAGTTGCAGGACCACTAGGAGCGGCACCAGCGCTCACATTTGCATTACTTTTTGCTTGCGGTTTTACTACCTCAATGTTTCCTATACTAGTTTGAGTACCAGTCTCTGTTTCTGGAGGCCCTAGTTTCTTTGTTTCAGCTGCAGGTGCATTATGAATCATTGTTTGCCAGAAAGGAATTATAATAGCAGCCCCAAATGCAAGGGTAATTGCTACGATGAGGATGCCCTTGACCATCCTCTGAGGACTAGTTCTAGTGATGGGGTTCTCGTCGGGCGTAGTCATAATATTCTTCTCCTATTTCAAAGGGGTCTTTCATATCTGCTTCCTTACCACTTCCTGCAGACTTTATCAAATTAACCAACATGATGATAAATGACAGTCCAGCTATCCATGCTCCTACCGTAGCAATTTGGTTCATTATGGTCCAGTAAGGTATTGTACCGTCATAATCAGCGATTCTTCTGGGCATACCATGTAACCCTAACAAATGTTGTGTCATAAAGACAAAAATTACACCCACAAAGGCCAATACAAAGTGAATCTGAGCGGCTTTTTCATTATACATTCTTCCCGTAATTAATGGGAACAAATAGTAAATGAATCCTGTAAATGTTAGTGAGACGGTTCCCATCAGTATAAGATGGAAGTGACCTACTACCCAGTAACTATCGTGAGTAATGAAATCTAGTGGCAGTGCCGTATTTACTACTCCACCAGCTCCAGAGGCAAAGAATAACATAATTCCACCAACTCCAAACAACATCGGCGCTCTAAACCTTATTCTGCCTCCCCACATTGTTGCAATCCAATTAAAGACATGCATCGCTGAAGCCGGGACTGCAGCGAGTGTTCCCACCATAAATACAGTTTTCTCTGTAAAGCTCATACCGGTTGCAAACATGTGGTGCGCCCAGGATGCAAAGCTTATTAATGCAAGCAACACAAAAGCCGCAACTCCAGATTGATAGCTGAACAGGGGTTTTCTAGAGAACTTTGGTATTATCTCGTATAACATGCCTACAGCAGGTAGTAAGAATATGTACACCTCTGGATGGAATGTAAACCAGAACAGATGCTGATATGCAATTGGGTCCCCACCCATAGCAGGATTGAAGAAACCTGATATTCCAAGTCTATCCGTATAAAGCATAATTAATGATGCCGCGAATGTGGGAACTGCAACTATTGTCATAAATGAAATGGAAAGTATAGACCATGCAAAAAGAGATATCTTCATAATAGACAAATCTGGATGTCTGCACTTTAGTATAGTAACAATAAAGTTAATGGAACCAAGTATAGAGGATATTCCTAATATCTTTAGACCAAAGATCCACATCTCGGCAGCCGGTCCACCTGCTCTTATGATAGAATATGGTGGATAAGCTGTCCATCCGGTATCGGAGAATCCTAGCCAAACAAGAGCAGCTCCTACAGGAATCATCCAAAAGGCAACAGCGTTTAATTTGGGCCATGCCATATCTTTGTACCTCACCATTATAGGAATAAGGTAATTTCCTACACCTGCAGCAAATGGAATAGCCCATAGAAAGAGCATCGTTGTACCATGAACTGTAAAAAACCTGTTAAATGAAGTAGGATCCGAGAAAAGCTGTAAACCGGGAAGGAATAGTTCTGCACGCAGCGCAAGTGCTAGCGCTCCTCCAATCATAAGAGCTGTAATTGAGGTTATCATATACAGTAATCCAATATCAGTATGATGTGTCGAAAAAAGAATCTCCCACATTGGACGTGGTTGTTTGACTTCTAGAACCATTCTTTCTTACTCCCTATATTACCTGAATTTACTTCAAGCATAATATCAATAAAAGTATTTTGGCCGTATTTATTAGAACTGGAAATAAAATTTCTCATGGCCATAAACTACTGTACTACAAGTTTTCCAGTCATGAATGGATGAACGGTGCAAAAGAATGGATATTGCCCTGGGTTAAGCTTGGTAGTTTCAATGTCTGCTGTTGCTCCGGCTTCTATAATGCTTGTATCAAATTGTTTTGCATTATTTGGATCCGTTGGCCCTGTTCCGCTTG
>Ga0193721_1000487_pt1 | contig 11238 bp, 9 predicted proteins | sample U2s2metaG_FD_145078 | JGI IMG/M metagenome (GOLD analysis project Ga0193721, IMG submission 145078) | Soil microbial communities from a riparian zone of the East river system, Colorado, United States - U2s2 | ecosystem: Environmental > Terrestrial > Soil > Riparian zone | place: USA: East River...
GCGCAATCATGCCCGTGTTTACCATCAATTGGCGCAGCAGGGTGAGCCGGTGACTTTGGCTGCGGTTGTGGATCCCGATGTTTCGCGCGCTGATGCCATAGCCCGGGAATACGGAGCGCGCGCCTTCGGCTCGGTCGAGCAGTTCATCAGTAGACGTGGCGAAGTGCAAGCGGCTTCAGTCGCTGTGCCGACTCAGCAGCATGTGGAAGTCGCCAGCGCCTTGATGGCCGCCGGTATCGATATCCTGATAGAAAAGCCGCTGGCGGCATCGCTCGCCGAAGCCGACGACTTGATGCGCTCTGCCCAGCGCCTGGGACGAATCTGTCAGGTCGGCCACTTGGAACGCTTCAATCCGGCGGTGCGCGCGACGCTTCCTCTTGTGACCCATCCCATGTTCTTCGAGGTTCATCGCCTCAGCGTTTTTACTCCACGTTCGCTGGACGTGGATGTGGTACTAGATCTTATGATCCACGACTTGGACATCGTGCTCTCGTTCGTCGATTCCCCAGTCAAAGAAATTCGTGCCGTCGGTCTGCCGATTCTTTCCGGCAAGGTAGATATTGCGAATGTTCGCATGGAATTTGATTCCGGTTGCGTCGCCAACTTCACGGCGAGCCGCGTCTCCACCGAACGCGTGCGTAAGCTGCGCTTTTTTCAGCCCAAGCAATACATATCCGTGGATTATGGCCGCCAAGACGTCCTCGTTTTTAGCGTTGGCGTGGATTCGAGTGGAACTCCCTCGGTGAATCCGCAAATCAATGTCGCCAAACCAGCAATCACTGCCGAAGAACCTCTCTATGTTGAGCTGAAATCCTTTCTGGACTCGGTTAGAGAGCGCTCCAAGCCCCTGGTATCCCTCGAAGACGGCCGCCGCGCTCTCGCCGTGGCATTGGATATCGTCTCCACCATCCGCGAGCACGGAAAGAAAATCCGTCTGGACACTTTGCAACAGTAAAAGTCTCTAATCTGAGAACCGAGAACTCAGATCTAATATCTGCATTTCTTGTTTCCAGTTTCTGAAATCTGTCTTCTGACTCCCCAGCAGTTAAGGTCGCAGATGCCATTCCCCCAACCTACCTTATGCGCTTCGCAGATTCCCCGAAAGGTGCGAAAATAGAAGTACTTGGCCGCAAACGCCAGCGGAGTGCGATAGGAAATTTGCCTACCAGTAGGGGAGGGGTTTCGCCCCCTACAACTAAGGCCCGCCGCTCGTGTTGAATCGGTAGACAAGCAGTTTTGATGTCGACGACCCAAATCCCGCCCAGAAATCCAGTTCCTCCAGCGCCGCGCGCAGACAGTGGAGATCTGTACGATGCGCAGGGCTGGGAATCCGTCTACCGTGAGATGCATCAAGCTCCTGCCTTGCTCGTTCAGTTGCAGGATGATCTTTCGCGCTCGCGACAACGCGAAGCCTTCTGGATTTCTGTAGTCGTGCATCTGATCCTGGTGCTTCTGGTGGGCATTTCTCCAAAGTTTGAAAAGTATTTTCCCAAACGCCCAGTTATGGTCGTCAGCCCTAATGACTGGATGAGGCAGAAGGAGCTTACCTACCTGGAACTGCCGAAAAGCACCCAGAAAATTACTAAGCGGCCTGACACCAATGTGATTTCCGATAAGGACCGCATTGCCACTTCGCGCACCCCGCAACTTGATCGGAAGGAACTGAAAAAAATTCTGGATAGCTCACGCGCTCAACCACCGGGGCCGCCGCCGACACAATCGACACCACCACCTCTCTCCGTAGCGCAGAATGCGCCGGCGCAGCAACCGCCCCCACCAGCCCCGATTCCGTCCAATCCTGACCAGATAGCAAAGCTCGAACCTCCGCCCGTAGGCCGTTCAAAGCCCAGTTTTGAGAGTAGGCCTATGTCAGCCGGATCCGCAATTGAACAGGCCGCCCGAGCCGCCGCAGCGAACCGTGGCGGTTATGGCGGTGACAGTGGAGATTTGGGATTGAGTCAGGGCCGCCAGCCCGCCCAGGCAATCGGACCACTTGACGTTCTCAGCGACACCATGGGCGTAGACTTTGGTCCGTATCTCTCCCGCGTATTGCACGACGTTCGGGAAAATTGGTACAACCTCATCCCCGAAATTGCCCGTGCGCCGCTCATGAAACGCGGCAAAGTATCGATTGAGTTTGCCATTCTCAAGGATGGGCGGGTGGCTGGTATGAAGCTGGCTGCCGGTTCCGGAGATGTCGCACTAGATCGCGCCGCCTGGGGGGGTGTCACGGCTTCCAATCCATTCCCGCCTCTGCCCAGTGAGTTCGGCGGCCAGTACCTTGCCTTGCGATTCCACTTTTACTACAACCCAGAAAGAGCCGAACTGCGGTAGGCTCCTACCACACCAGCGTTTCCTTCAGCAGGAAATTCCTCAAGCTGGAACTTGAAGGCCGTGCCGATGGACTTCTGCAAGCGAATCGATCCGTCTCCAGTATGGATGGTCAACAACTTCCCGCCACCATTCAACTTCCCATGAATATTGTTCTGGCCTAGCCGCCCCTCGACGGTGATTGGCATGTCCAGACTAATATGCCCGTCGCTGGTGTGGAGGTCCACATCCGCTGCAAATGTGTCCGGCAATTCCAGGCTGATGCTGCCATCGCCAGCGTGCAGGTCCCAGTTCGAAACCGCAGCCGAACCGGGCAGCGCGCGGACGTCGATGCTCCCGTCCCCGCTGCTGATTTCCAGCTGATCGAATCGTCCCGCGGCACGAATGCGTCCATCACCCGACTGAGCCCGCAATGATCCTTCCACGGCATCGATTTCTTGATGACCGTCCCCGCTCCGTACATCCATATTTCCTTTGAAGTTGCTCAGCCGGATCGAACCGTCCCCGGTATGCAGATCCACGCGGCCTTCTCTTGGCATGTGAATGGCTATGTCTACCCGCCGGTTGCTCCCGAAGTTGAAGTGGACGATGTTTTGAGGAAAACGCACTTCCAGTTGCACGGCATCGCCCCTCTGGTGATCGAAGATTTGAATCTCGCCCGGACCAATCTTCCAGCGCTCGGTAGTCACACGAGCTTCAATCGTGTTCTGCTCCCAGGTGTCCACCCGGATGTTAGCATCAGAGGTTTCCACTCGCAGCTCCGGCTTGCCAGTTAGAGTGAAAGTCTTCGACCACTCCTCGGCCCATGCCGATGAGCCGAACCCCAGACATATGACCAGAACGAAGAAAGCGACGCGTCGCATAGAATCACTCCCCATCCCGAGGACACACCTCCGCCCTCGTTCTTCAGACGTTGATACGAGAATTTGGTGAGCCCAGCTCCGTCCCCGCATAGACACAGGGAAATAGCTCAGCCCAGCGCTCCACTGCTGGTTAGCTGCATCTTCGGGTAAGCCATCTCGATCAGCGTCCTCTCCGAAAAAGGCACATACAGAAGGCCGCATGTAGCCGCGAAGGCCGCGCCAAACCCGATCTTCTGCGCCATCAGGAAAGGTGCGATGCCCCACAGTTCGTCAAGAATCAGTATGAAAAGGAACAACTGCTGGAATTTTTCTCCCAGCAGCTTGTAATCGAAAGCCGCCGTCGAGAGCAAATAGCAGCGCACTGGAATTCCCACCCCCGCGGTTACTATCGTCGCCGCCACGATGGCGAAGGAAGCCCACCCGGGTAGAAATGTATCCGCCACCCGGTCGATCTCACGCAAATGAAAGAGTGCCTCCACATAAAAAATCAGGTACATGAGTTGGATTAACTCGAACAGGGCTCGAGTAACTCTACGCGGAGGCGGCCGGAAGGGTGGCACTGGCGGGTCGGGTGGCACTGGGTCAGGTCCACTGATCCACACTACTGGCGCTAGAAACCGATACCCTCGTTTAGCCAGAGTTTCGACATATTTCGGGTTGGTTGCCGAGTCGCCCAGTGCCTCACGCACCTTGTTCACCGCAGTATTCAGGCTCTTATCAAAGTCAACGAAGACGTCGGGACTCCATAGCTTTTTAGTGATCTCCTCACGGCTGATTACATCTGGGGCACGCTCCAGCAAAAGCACCAGCAACTGGAAGGGTTGCTCTTGAAGACCAATTCGCGCCCCATTTTTTCGAAGTTCGCCGGCTGCTAGATTCACCTCAAAGACACCAAAGCGTGCAATCCGCGCTGTCCGACCGGCGTGTGACGTCGCCATACTGCCGCGTAGTTTACACCCTGACTACTTGCTCGACACCAGCGTTTTCGCGGCTCAAGTCTCGCTCGAGTTCCGGCGCTACAATGTCACAGTGCCTGCCACCCAGCCAAAGCGACAACTTCCTGACCCTGCGCCCGAAACACACTCCAGGCGTTCCATACACAGTCTGGAAGCCACCGGCATTCTAGTGATCGCAATACTGCTTCTGATTCTCACCCTGGTTCGCTACTGGCGCTACATCCCCTGGGGTGCGCGCTGACTGTGTCCTGTCCGTCCCTCTTAGTCGTGGTGATAGGCCCCACAGGAAGCGGGAAGACCGCCCTTTCGCTGGCGCTGGCCGAGCATTTCCGCGGGGAGATCGTCAATTGCGATTCCGTCGCAATGTATCGCGACTTCGAGATCGGCACCGCCAAGCCGACTATCGCCGAACGCAGTCGTGTCCCTCATCACTTACTCGATTCGGTGGATCCCACCGCTTACATCACGGCCGGAGAGTACGCTAGGCAGGCTCGAAAGGTGCTGGAAGAAATCAAATCGCGTGGAAGCGTGCCCATCGTAGTTGGCGGAACCGGACTCTACCTTCAGGCTCTCTTGGAAGGTCTCTTCACGGGGCCGGAGCGTTCGGAAGAATTACGGGGTCGTCTGCGACAGCGTGCAAAAAACAAGAATTATCTCCACCGGTTGCTGCAACGTCTTGATCTGGCGGCGGCTGCGAAAATCCATTCCAATGACACGCCCAAACTGATTCGTGCCATCGAAGTCTGCCTGGCCTCGCGCAGGGAAATGTCCGAGATGTGGAAAGAAGGCCGCGACCCGCTGAGGGGCTTCCATATTCTCCGCCTGGGCCTGAATCCCGATCGTGCCGCGCTCTACGAGCGCATCAACCAGCGTGCACAACAGATGTTCGACTCCGGCCTGGTGGAAGAAACCAGAATCATGCTCGAAAAATACGGAGACTCTGCCAGCCCGCTTTCTTCCCTCGGCTATAAACAGGCAGTCCAGTTACTCCGCGGAGAAGTTGATCGTGATACCGCGATTCAGGCCGCCCAGCAGGCCCATCGCAACTATGCCAAACGCCAGATGACTTGGTTTCGCCGGGAGCCGCACGTAATGTGGCTCACAGGTTTTGGGGATGAAACGGAAATCCAGGGAAAAGCGATAAAGTTAGTTGAGAATATGTTTGCTGACGCTGGACCTGAGAAGTAGAGACCATGTGACGGAGAACTGAGAACCAAGACCTCAGAACTGGGATTCACCCCCTCTGACCCCAGACCTGCCATCCGTGCTATCGTCTGCTGATGCTCCCCCGTGCTCTATGTCTTATGCTGTTTCTCTCCCTGCTGCCTCCCGCCTTCGCTAAAGAAAAATTCTCTCAGCCCCGTCCTATCCAACTCGATCGCAACGGCGAAAAATGGGCACAAAAAACTCTGCACAAACTGTCGCTCGAGGAAAAAGTCGGACAGCTTTTTATGATCTGGGTTCGCGCCGAATTTTTGAATGTCAATAGTCCCGAATACCTGCAGTTGCGTGACAGCATCAACCAATACCACGTCGGCTCCTTCGCTATGACCGTGCGCGCCGAAGGCCCGTTTCTATACCGGAACCAGCCCTATGAGGCCGCGGTGCTGCTCAATCGTCTGCAGCAGGATTCCAAACTGCCTCTGCTGATCGCGGCGGATTTTGAGCGCGGCGTCTCCATGCGCCTTTATGGGGCGACGGTATTTCCCCACGCCATGGCCTTCGGCGCCGCCCGGAAATTGGACTATGCCGAAGCCTTCGGACGCATCACTGCGCAGGAGTCTCGTGCTATCGGCGTGCATTGGAATTTCTTCCCCGTTGCCGACGTGAATTCCAATCCCGCCAATCCCATCATCAATACCCGTTCATTCGGTGAAGACCCGCAGCAGGTTGGTGATCTGGTGGCCGCCTACATCCGCGGCGCACGGGCCAACGGAATGCTGACCACCGCCAAACATTTTCCCGGCCATGGTGACACTGCAACTGATTCCCATCTCGGCGTGGCCCAGGTGACTGGCAACCTGGCTCGATTGCAATCCGTGGAACTCCCGCCTTTCCGGAAGGCCATTGAGGCGGGTGTGGATTCAGTCATGGTCGCGCACGTCAGTGTTCCGTCGCTCGAACCCGATCCCAAACGCGTGGGCACGACTTCGCCTGCAATCGTAAACGACTTGCTCAAAACTCAGCTCGGATTCAAGGGTCTTGTAGTAACCGATGCTCTCGACATGGCAGGACTCACTCGTCTTTACGCCGCCAACATTGGCCGAGCCGCGGTAGACGCCTTCAAAGCCGGCAACGATCTCTTGTTGATTCCCGCTGACCTGGATGCTTCCTATCAAGCCGTGCTCGCGGCCTCCCGTAGCGGCGAAATTCCGCAGTCTCAACTGGACGCGTCCGTTCTCAAAATATTGAAAGCCAAGGCCTCGCTAAATCTTCAGAAGGCGCGCCTGGTCAATGTGGAAGCGCTTTCCAATCTGATTGGCGAGCCTGCAAACCTCGCCCTTGGCCAGCAGATGGCCGACGATGCCGTTACCCTGGTTCGTGATAACGGAAAGCTTCTCCCACTGAAACAAATGGGAACTGTTAACCCCGGCCTTCCGTATCAGAGAGTGGACGAAGTGCGGAACCGTTTGGTTGTCATTATTTTTACTGACGACGTCCGCACAGAGGCTGGCCGCATGCTGGAACGCCAGATTCGCAGCCGTGTGCCCGATGCCAATGTCATCTACGTGGATCCACGAATTGCCGCGGCTCTGTCGGACGATGTCTTGCGTGCCGTGGACCAGGCGCAGACAGTGGTCGCTGCCGTGTATGTGATCCCCACGGCGGGAAAAGCAACCAAAACCGCCGGTGGACTTCAGAACTCGGTAGGCTTGGCCGATGCGACCGGCATGCTGCTACAAAAACTTCTGGACCACGCCGCACCAAGGACCGCAGTGTTGGCGATGGGCAATCCGTATGTGGCGCAGGATTTCCCCGCCATGCAAAACTATATTTGTGCGTTTTCTAATGCCACAGTTTCTGAAATCAGCGCGGTCAAAGCTTTGTTTGGTGAAATTGCAATCCGCGGCCGCTTACCGGTCAGCATACCCAACGTCGCCCGCCGCGGCGCCGGAATTGACCGGCAAGCATACGTCGCACCTGGAGGTTCGCAACATGCGCAATACCAATCTTCTGTCCACTAACTTGCAACTCGGGTTCATTATCACTTGCGCTGCTGCCCTGGTGATGTCTGCCTGCAGCATCAACGTAAAAAAGAATGAGAATGGCGAGGACAAGAAAGTAGATATCGAGACTCCCGTCGGAGGATTACACGTCAGCAAAAATGCCGACGTCCGCGACACTGGGCTGCCGGTTTATCCCGGCGCACGAAAGAAAGAGAAGGACAAGGACGGCGAGGAGAAAAGTGCAAACGTAAATATCTCAAGCGGCCTTTTCGGGCTGAAGGTAGTCGCCATCGAATACGAATCCGATGACCCGCCGGAAAAGCTCATCTCTTATTACACCGATCAATTGAAGAAATACGGCAGCGTGCTCGAGTGTCACGGCAGCAGCAACGATGATGATGTCGAGGTGAACCAGCGCCACTCAAAGGATTCGAAACAGCTCAAGTGTGACGGCAACAACAAAGGCAACAAAGTCGAACTAAAAGTAGGAACTGAAGACAACCAGCACATCGTAGCCGTCCAGCCCGCGGAAAAGGGCAAGGGTTCCACGTTCGCGCTGGTCTACGTGCAGACACGTGGGAAGGACACAATTTAACTGACCGACCGCCGTCTACCCAGCCACAGCCGAGGTCGTCCGGCTGTCATCAGACCGCAGAAGCGCCCCAGCCAAAGTTGCCACAGGAGACTATTAGCGGGAACACCAAATAAATCCGGCTGTTCCACCAGTAATGACCGTGCAAGATCAACAACACCACCGGCCATACAAACAGAAGCGTACAACACAGGGAAATCAGGATTCTCCGAATGGTTTCTCTTCCAGTTTCTGCGACCCAGTCCAAGGCAAGCAACACAGAAAGCAGCAGGAGAGTCATATCGGGGAAATGAGCGTAGGGCGCTGCCACCAGCGCAATCGCGATGTAAACCGCAAATATCAAGCCGCTCTTGTTTGCTTGGTCAGGAACTCGAGAGCAGGCAATTCCCACGCAAAAGAGAATTGCGCCCGCCACCAATGTGTAGACCGGGGATTCAGACGCCCATCCCATACCTCGGAGGAACCCACGAAAATTAACCATCAGAGCCGTGTTCAAGGCGCCATACCCCGAATGGATATTGAAATCATGCAGGAATCGGAAATATTCCAGTAACCCGCGCCAACCCGTAACCATGCATGACGCCAATGTCAGACCAATAGCCCCGAGAGCGAATCCTGCAACCACTCGCACTCTCCGCGATAAAAGCTATAGCGGAACCAAAATCACAAGGTACTGGAACTTGATGAGAGCTAGCGCCAACACGACTCCCGAAGCTCCATCCCTTTTTTTGTGCATCAGCATGTAGGACAAGCTGATCACGAAGAGCAACAGAATCGAATCTTGCCCGAGAGTCAACGCAGTGAGGGCTGGCAAAAAACAAAATCCCACCCACCCGAGATAGGGACGCCTTTTCACAAGCGGGATGCACTGCATCAAAACCAACGGCAACAACCCTAGCAGAGCGACATTGACGAGCGTCCACAACACAAATGCTCGCTCAATCCCCAGGCGTGTCATCGGGGCCAAGGCTGCCGCCTCAAAAGGAGGGTGAAGATAGTACCGGGTAGATTTCTCTGACAGGATCGATTCTAAGGCTTGATCTTGGGTCTCTCTCCGGTAGAGTCTCGCGCCATTTCCGTCATGTACGATCGAAGCGCCAGCGTAGAAGTTCACGAAATCTGCATTGCGAATGCGGCCTTTGTCGGTGAGTGGGATCAGGGTGGCCGCCACCGCAATCACCATTACCACAGCGCCCGCAACGACAATGAAATTCTTCATAGCTGCGGATGAGGATCCACCATCTACAAAATTTACTAAACATCGACTCGTGCTCGCTCGATCGCCGGTCTGCTTTCTTGCCTGAGCGTCAGTCCTGCTGTAACTTGAACTTCAGTGGAACACTCCTGCTATCGATGTGGCGCTGCGGTCGACGAGGGAATAACTTTCTGTCCGCAATGCAATGCCCCGCAAATTCGAGTCACTGTGGGCGAGCCAATTACCATCCCTGCCATTGATTCCGACTTAGAAATCAAGACCCCAGGATCCCATGCAAACAGTCCTCAGATATCTGCATTGCAGTGGTCCTACGCGTTGCCCGCCGCGGCACTGGCGGGACTGATCGCGGCCGTAATGATGATGATTCCCGTCGGCGCCTTTGGACTGGGAATGCTAGCCGCCGGAGCGCTCTCAGTAATGTTTTATCGCCGCCGGAATCCCGCCGCCGATGTCGCACCCGGCATGGGCGCACGGCTAGGCGCGCTGAGCGGAGCACTTGGATTCGGCGTCTTCGCGATCTTCACTGCAATCGAAATGCTGATCTTCCGCTCTGGTGGGCAATTGCGCGACGCCCTGTTGCAAGCCATTCAGCAATCCGCGGCGCGAAGCTCCGACCCGCAGGCTCAACAGGTACTTGAATATCTTAAGAGCCCACAAGGTCTCGCGCTCATGATGGTATTGGGCTTCATTATGATGGGTCTCGCCTTTCTAATTTTCTCCAGCCTGGGAGGCGCACTCGCAGCCGCTCTGCTGCGACGCAAAGATCGACACTGAAAGTCAGCACTTAGCATTTAGCACTTAGCCATTACGGGCCGGCGGGGATTCCGTCAGCGTTGGTCCAAACCATGGTTCAGGGGCTAAATGCTAAGTGCTAAATGCTAAGTGCCGCACTTTGCCTTGCCCGCCGATGGTTTCCCCACGTATGATGCTGCGTTCATGACTGCGAGATCGTCTCCGCGCCAGCCCAATCTGCGAGAGAAGTCGCAGCTGATGTCCGCATCGGAAATCGAGCGCACTCTGGTTCGCTTGGCCCATGAAATCGCTGAAAAAAATGAGGGGGCCGCTGACCTGGGCCTGGTTGGAATCCGACGCCGAGGCGTGCCGCTGGCGCAGCGTCTGGCGCAGATCATCGAGCGAATCGAAAAAAGTCCGGTGCCGGTGGGCACGCTGGATATCACACTTTATCGCGACGATCTTTCCACTCTAGGTTCGAAACCGGTTGTGCAGAAAACCGAAATCGGTTTTCCCATCACTGGCAAAAATATCGTACTGGTGGACGATGTCCTCTACACCGGGCGCACCACGCGCGCTGCGCTCGACGCCCTGTTCCGTCAGGGACGCCCCAAGCGGGTGCAACTCTGTGTCCTCATTGATCGCGGCCACCGCGAGTTACCGGTCGAGGCGACATTTGTCGGACGCAAAGTGCAAACTAGTCGTCAGGAAATCATTGAAGTGCAGTTGCGCGAGACCGACCAGAGTGAAAAAGTCTTGCTCGTCGAGAAGCAAAGCTAAATGTGAGTCCGGTAAGCGTTTCTTTCATTAGAAGCCCAGGCAAACCATGAACAGGATAGCGCGTGGTTCCCTGCTCGGAATCGAGCACATGGAAGTGGCGGAGATCGTGGGCCTGCTCCGACTGGCGCGGCGTATGAATCCTCTGAAGCCCCGCCCTTTGCTGCGGGGCAAGCGCGTGCTTCTTCTGTTCTACGAGGCTTCTACCAGAACACGCAGCTCCTTTGAAATTGCCGCCAAGTCCATGGGAGCGATGACCACGCTGGTCCTATCCAGCGGATCGAGTATAGAAAAAGGTGAGTCGCTGCTGGATACCGCGTACACCCTGCGCGCCGTGGGCGCCGATCTCATCGTTGTCCGGCACCCGCATGCCGGTGCTCCGCTGCTGATGGCCACCCATCTTGATATTCCGGTGCTCAATGCCGGGGATGGCATGCACGAACATCCTACGCAAGCGTTGCTCGACGCTTACACGATCCTGCGTCACAAAAAGTCGATCAAGGGATTGCAAGTGGCCATCGTCGGAGATATTTATCACAGCCGCGTAGCCCGTTCCGCAATTCATTTGCTAAGTAAATTCGGCGCTCGCATAACGCTTTGTGGA
>Ga0193721_1000488_pt1 | contig 11234 bp, 9 predicted proteins | sample U2s2metaG_FD_145078 | JGI IMG/M metagenome (GOLD analysis project Ga0193721, IMG submission 145078) | Soil microbial communities from a riparian zone of the East river system, Colorado, United States - U2s2 | ecosystem: Environmental > Terrestrial > Soil > Riparian zone | place: USA: East River...
CGCGCTGGTGGACGCTTGGTTCGTCACCACCAGAAAAATTCGCATAGTGCGATCCGGCGACGTGAGCGGCTGTTCCTGTTCAATGATCGTGCTTTCCGCAAAGGGCTTCAGCGCCGGCGCAATAAGACCCAACGGATCGAAGGAAAGTTCGAACTCCGGTCGCGGCGAACCAGCCTCAATCTGTTGCCGCAATCGATGAAGACGATCGCGAATCTTCTCCGGTTGCAGGATCGAGATCGCTTGATCGAAAGTCGCCGGTTCCAGATTGAGAAGTAGCGGCACCGAGATCGATTGCAGATCGCGAATGCCTTCGGGCGTGGCCATGGGCGAGCCGCCGAGCACGCGCGCGCACCACGGTTGCTGCCGCAACCGTTCGGCAAATATCGGCGCGAAGTTCTCCAGTTTGTCGACGTCATTTGGATTGCAGACGAGCGCGAACGTCAGCTCTCGAGTTTGCTCGAAATCACGATCGTAGATTTTGAGGCCTTGCACCGATGAATATGTTCCGGGCAAAACATCGAAGACCTCAGAATCAAGTCGCAACGACGTGACGAGGATCGCAAAGCACGCAATCGTAATCATCAGCACGCCGGACCAAACTAGGGGGCGGCGTAGCGTGATCGTTCGGGCGATGAAATCGCTGGTGCGCATGAGCTGCGCTAGTGTTCTGCAACCACGGCGGCTTTACAATCGCCGGCTGCGTTGTGATTAACACCGGGCTTCAGTCCGGTGGTTAGCCCATAGAGTGACTGTAGCCGTTTCAACGGCTTACGTCGTTCCGTGCAAATCAGAAACGCCGTCGAAACGGCTACATCGGAGATTTCCGGGTAACCCCCCGCCTGAAGGCCGGTGTTAATCAGAACCGGAATAAGAATGTCTCGTCGCCGGTAACGTACCGCAGCCTTTTCTGATCCCGCGCGCGAACAACTTTATCACGTAACCCGAGCCAGCCGCGCAGCTGTGGCGGAGCTTGCGCTACCGGACCAGACCACCCCTGGCGGGCGAATGCTCCTTTGACTTCGGCAAATGTCGCGTCCTGGCGGATAGACAACAACGTTATTCCCGGACCTTTCGACACCGTTAATTCAAAGTCACCCGTTTTAGAAAAACGAACGAGCGCGTCACCAATCAATGTCGTCTTGGGGCTCCGATACATGAGCTGGCCGGTTTTGGTCTGCCATCCAACGTTCGGTTGAGAAAATTCATGCGATGAAACAGTTGTGCAGCTTGTTACGCAAAAAAAGATGATTATAAAAACAAAGCCGGATCTTATTCTGAGACGACTTCTGCTGTAAGCGGGACCAGCATGGCTACCTGGCTTCGGCGTTAGCTGATCTGCCTCGCCCCTTTGCAAAAGGGGAGAGGGTTGAGGTGAGGGGATTCGCAGTTCCGATTTGCTCACAGTGCGCCGAACCCTCACCCTGCCCTCTCCCTTGTTCAAGGTCGAGGCGGAAGCAGAGCCTTCCGCTCGCGAATAACCGCCTAACTCATCACATTGCACTAGCTGTTTTGGCACCGGCCGTCGTTTCTTCTTTCTTTGGGACAAGCGTGAGCCTCGGCGCGATCGGATGATGACGTTGCAGCCAAACCAGAAAATAAAATACCCGCATGCGCCAGCGAATGGCGAAGCTGTTACCGACGTTTCCCCCAAGCACTGCGTTCACTGCTGGCGCAAGCCCAAGCACATTGCGCGGCGCCAAAAACACTTCGATGAACTCCTTCGTGTACCACGCGTCGACAAAACGGAGATAGATATCCATCGCCCGATTGACTGCGCGCTCATAACCCGCGAAGAGGCGCTTCGTCTTTCGCGGATGAGCAAGAACTTCGTGAAGAACGTCTGCGCATTGCTCGCCGCTGAACACAGCAAGGAAAACGCCGCTACTAAAAATTGGATCGATGAAACCGGCGGCATCGCCTGCAAGCAGCCAGCGGTCGCCATGCAATCTTGCGCTGCGATAGGAAAAGTCCGCTTCAACATAAACTTGCGACACGCGTCGCGCGCTTATCATCCGCTTTGCGATGATTGGCTGCTCCGCCAACGCTTGTTCGAGAAAGTCTTCGGCGCTCAGTTTCGATTTGCGAAAATTTTCACTGTCGAGAACCACTCCAATGCTGGTGCGCGCGGCTGTGAGTGGAATCAACCAGAACCAGCGATCGATGGCACGGACCAAAACTGTAAGCGTGCCGTCGATTCCTTCCGCTCTCCAGACACCGTCGTAGTGCGCGAAGATGGATAGCTTCTGGAGATGATTGTAAGTCTTTTTAATTTTGAACTGTCTGCCCAGCATCGAGGCGCGTCCGCTGGCGTCGATGACGTAACGCGCCCGAATCGTGTGAGACGAGCCATTGGAACTGATCGCCAGCTCGACATCGTCTTGCGAGAATTGGACTCGATCAACCGAAGTCTCTTCGTGGACTTCCGCGCCGCATTCAGCAGCGTGATCCAATAGCAGCTTATCAAAATCACCGCGTGTGACCTGATAAGCGTGATCCGTTTGCGAACGGTAGCCGTCCTTAAAGTAAAACTTCGTTCCAGGTTCCGAGCACGCTCCGAGGATTTCGCCGCCGTGCTTTTTCATGAATCCGGCACGCAAGAATTTTTCGTGCAGCCCCAGGCGGGTAAACGCTTTCATGCTGAACGGCAGCAGCGATTCGCCAATGTGAAACCGCGGAAATTTCTCGCGCTCGAACACAATTACGCGCCGCCCGGCACGTGCGAGCAATGCCGCGGCAGTGCTGCCCGCCGGTCCTCCTCCTATGATAGCGATATCGTACATTGCGAGTTTCACCGTGTATTGATGTTACCGAATTGTCCAGATTTTGGTAGGGAGGCGGCACTCTCCCCAAACGCATTCGGCAGTCGCCACAGCGTGCTGCCATGCCACGGCCTTCAGACGAATTTGTGCTAACGTGTCGGGCACAGGATGAAGCTGATCGATCGATTTATTAGCCGCGAGTTACTGGTCAACGTGCTGTTTGCGATTGCGGTGCTGAGCCTGGTCCTCGTGGTGGGAAATATTTTTCGAAAGCTGCTGCCGTTATTGGTGAATCACGATGTGCCGATGGAATACTTGATCACGTTCATAGCCTACGTGTTGCCATTCTCACTGATCTTCACGATTCCGTGGGGATTGTTGACTGCGATCCTACTCGTATTCGGACGGCTCTCCGCCGACAACGAACTGATCGCGTTACGCTCAAATGGGGTGAGCATTTCGCGCATTTGCATTCCGCTAGCTGGGATCGCGCTGATCTGCACGGTGATATGTCTCTGGCTCAATGTGCAGGCTGCGCCCGCGGCTCAGGAAAAATTGCGCAGCACGATTTTTGATCTTGCTACTCGAAATCCAATGGCGCTCTTCGGAAGCGATCAGGTAATCGATCAGTTTCCCGGGCGCAAAATTTACGTTGGCAAAAAGGAGGGCAACAAGCTCGAGAACATTACCGTGTTTGAGCTGAACCAGAATTCGCTGCCGGTAAAGGTGACTTACGCGCGGACGGGAATGCTCGAAGCCGATTTGGCGAATAAACGGATTCTCATGCACCTGTATCAGGCGCGTTACCAGGAACGCGATGAAAAGGACCCGTCCAATCTGCGAAAGATTCGGGACGGAATTAATATGGTCGAAGGCACACTACCGATCAGTCTCGAGGAGCTTTACGACAAAGAGAAAAAACGGCCGAGCCGTTCCGCGTTGTCGATCGAGCAATTGCTCGAACAATTGAAAAGCGAGAACAAGCGGGAACGCAGCGCCAGCCGCACCGAGATAAACAAACGGTTTTCGTTTCCGTTTGCGTGTATGGCCTTCGCAATAATCGGAGTGCCGCTGGGTGTCACGGCGCACCGCCGTGAGACATCGATTGGGTTCGCCATGGGTTTGATTGTTGCCACGACGTATTTTCTCTTTGTGATCATTGGCGACACGTTGCGCGGCAACCCGCAGGTGCACCCCGAATTGCTGGTCTGGTTTCCCAATGTCCTTTTCATCGTGCTCGGTGCGCTGTTGTTTCGCCGGCTGGCCCGGCAATAAGTCTGCCATCGCGGTCTGATTACACCGAATCGATTCCCCCTTTCCTGATCATCATTGGCATTCCATTGTCGTGTTCAATTGCCGACGGCCCTGCGCTTGGATTCATCAGTTACGCTGTCATCAAGGCGTTCACCGGTCGCAGCCGCGAAATCAGTTGGCTGAGTTACGCGCTCGCGATCGTGCTGGTTATACTTCGTTCTGGTGCGAAGCCGAATGTAGAGTTGCTTGGGTCGTGCGGGCCATTGACTTTGTATAGAGAAGTAATGACGCGCAGATTTGCAGGCTGCGATCCGGTCTGATCCTCAATAAGCTTCAGGAATGCTCATAGAGCTCCCATGTATCACCGAGGAGAGCACTCTGGCCCGCTCCGCCAAAGAGAACGGTGCGGCTTCGGTTGCTGTCATAGGCCATCGCCGCGAATGTGCGCGGCCCGGGACCAATATCCTGAATTTGGGTCCAATGTTTGCCATCCCAGCTCCATGTATCGCTGAGGAGAGCATTCTGGTTTGCTCCGCCAAAGAGCAACACATGGATCCCGTCAAATACCATCCCATGGCCGCTGCGCGGTACAGGTCCCGTATCAGCGACTTGCCTCCATCGCGATCCGTCCCATTCCCACGTGTCATTCAGGAAACCAGGTTCTGAACCGCCGAAAAGAACGACGCGGTCGTGAATAACGTCATACGCCAGCCGGGAGTTGATTCGGCCGGCTGGTCCCGTGTCCTGTTCCTGCGTCCATTCTGTCCCGTCCCAACTCCAGGTGTCCCCAAATTTCTGGCTCTGGTTCCCTCCACCGAATAGCACAACGCGCTTCCTCTTGCTGTCGAATGTCATGGCGTGTCCGAACCGGGCGCTCGGGCCTGTATTGGCGATCTGTGTCCATTCCGTCCCATCCCATTCCCAAGTATCGGGCAAAAACCTCCCGCCGGGATCGCTGCCGCCGAAAAGAACGACCCGTTCCCGGATACTATCAAACGCCAAGGCATGGCTGTTGCGTTGGGGTGGTCCCATGTTTTCCGATTGCGTCCACAACTGGCCGTCCCAGACCCATGTGTCGCTCAAGATGCCGCTTGCCGACCCGCCGAAAAGCACGACTTGTTTACGAGCTGCGTCATAGGCCATGGCACTTTCATGACGCGCGGTTGGACCAATGTCTTGTTTCTCAGTCCACAACAGCTTTCCCATCTTGGGAGATTCTAAGTGTAGCAAGTATCTGTGACAATCCTAATTGGCGATGGAGTTCTGTTTCCGCCATCCAACGACCTTTCCTGACTCTGTCACTCAACATTCTATCAAATCGTCAACGCCTTTAGCGGTCGCAGCCGGGAGCTCAACTGGCTGACGTTTTAGCAATCGTGCTGACGTTATACTTCGTTTTTGTGCGAAGCCGAATGGCCCAGCTAACGACTGACTTCCTCGCAAATGACCAGCGCGCGGAGAGTCAGGCTTCCTCCGGCTCCGGTCCGAGCGACAGGGAAGGTGTTGCGCCTGATCTAACGTCTCCACGTCGGAAAGCCGGAATGCGTGTGGAAATCGTCTCCCACAGGTAAACAGCGACGCAGGTCAGGACGACGATTGAGCCGTACGGTCTAATGTGCTTCAGCACGTCAATGGTGGGAAGCGTTGCCTCGAGCTTTTTATCGGTCAGCATCACGTGCACTATCATGGCGGTGCTCGCAGCGGAGAGGATGAAATGAATGATGCTCAGTCTGACGCTGACTCCTAGCGCCACGGCACTTACGACTGCGCCCCACATCAGGTAACGCTCATGCATCTGACCCAGCAGTGCGAACATCAGCAGCCACGGCGCTGCGATCGCAATCAGAGCGCGCGGATCGCGATCGCGGAGATGCCGCGCCAATCCGCGCGCGCACAGCGCCAATGCGACAAGGTAAAGCAGGCGCAGGGTCCATTGCAGCGTGATATGCAAAGGCAGTGATCCAAAATGAACCGACAAAAATGGATCCTTCAATGACCAGCCAATCTGCGAGAGCAGTGATGGAAGGTTGTAACACGAGCTGATAAAAAGGTACGGATAATGTTCGGTGCCGTAAATAAAACCGACTTGCAACCAGGCGAAGCTGCCTCCGGTGAACGCGCCAATCACGAATACGGCGCACCCGATAATTCCGGCTACCGACGCGCCCTGATTTGTCAATTTCAACCGCACGACGAACAAAGCAGTGATAACAGCAAAAGCAGCCAACACCGCCCACGCCGCGGGAGTGCGCAGAAGCCACGGTGAAACTATGAACGCTGTCGTCGCCACAAAGCCCGCGAGCACACGCAGCGTGGGAAGCCATCCTTTTTGCCACAATGGCCAGAAAACAAAAAACGGCGCCACGAACAACAATTGTCCTTTAAACATTGCGCCTACGGCCAACAAGCAGCCGCACCAGAACCATCGATCTTTCAAGGCTGCGAACGCGGCGAACAGATAGAAGGGCAGGATCCACACGTCCCATTGTGGCCAGCCATGCGCGTCAAGAATCATCGAGGGCTCGAGCCATGCGGCGCTGGCTGCCGCGAGACCGCAAATCCAACCACGATGTTGCTGTGGCAAACGATTCATCAATGATGATTGCGTTGGCCGTGATCGCTGCAGACACTCACGAACCAGAAGAAAGATCGCTAGTGCGGACACCAGTTCGCAGATGAAATTGATCTTCAGCAGCGGATTGACGAGCTTTGGGTGGTCGTTATCTACCCACGGGAATCCATCGCGGACTTGTTTAGCCCAGATTGCCATTGCCAGGAGTCGTAGCGGCGCGTAATCGAGACCGTATTCTTGTTCGTACGCTTTATCTTTGACGCGATCGTAGAGCGCGAAATAGCCGCGGCAGAATCCTGTCCACGAATTAGCAGAACGTTCGTCTGGCGATAATCGACGGGCTTCTTTCAAGACCTCGCTACCCCAGTAAAACCCGTTGACGATGTCGTGTTGGTAGCGCACGTGCCTTGTCGTGTCGCCGATCCAGCGCCGTAGCTGAATCCCTGCAAGGAAAACGGTTGCGATTAGAAACCCAATGAGAATGCGCCGAATAAGATCGCTAGTGCGCGCCGAACGTACTGGGGCAGAGAAAAAGGATCGAATAGCCATTCGTCTAAAGAAACCCCAGAGACTCGATTCGACAGCTTACACCATGGTTGCGTTCGAAACTGTATTTCCTATTCGCTCGCAGTTTAGGCAATAGCCGTATCAAATCGGCAACTGATCTGCAGAAGTGCACAATTCGGCGTTCTGCACGCCGCCGTGCGTTTCCATGGCGCCGTTGCGCCGGCTGAAAAGCCCTAAGGGCTCGTCAGCTTACGGGGTGAAGAAGCCGACCACAGTGTGGACAGCTCTCCTTGTGCCCTTCACGGTGCTGTGCGCGACGTTCTTCGCTGTAATTGCCGTGTTCTTCGCGACGTGTCTCGCCGTGCGGACAGGCCCCGCTTCAACGCTGCCGAAACAAACGGCCAAGGCGATAATGGTTGAAAAGAACGCTTTCATAGTACTTAAATTTCGTAACTGACACGGCGGATGCGCTTATCCACAGGATCAACTTTGATCAGCGCACTGCGAATGCTCTCGCTCGATGTATGATTTGGCTCCAGCGGTAGGATTCGAACCTACGACCAATCGGTTAACAGCCGACCGCTCTACCACTGAGCTACGCTGGAATTATTTCCTTGCCGAATGGCGGGGATACAGTTCGTCCACACCATAAACAGCGGCAAGTCGTTTCCAAATCTACGAGATAAATTTGGTTGCGGGGGCTGGATTTGAACCAGCGACCTTCAGGTTATGAGCCTGACGAGCTACCAGGCTGCTCCACCCCGCGCACTTAGAATACTTTCGTGACCAATGCTGCGCAAATCGAAAAATTCGCACGGACAAATGAATCGAGTTTGATTTCGGCTTCACCGCGACTTCGTTGAGGTGTGGGCGGAAAAATTCTTGTTGGCACAGCGAGCTGGTCGGACCCGGGTTTTGTCGAACGGTGGTATCCGAAAAAGATGCCGGCGAGCAAGCGGCTCGGCTGGTATGCGCAGCATTTCGAGTTGGTCGAGGTAAACTCGACGTTTTATTCCGTGCCGGAACTGCGCATGGTCGAGCGCTGGTGCGCGGCGACGCCGGATGACTTCACGTTCGACGTAAAGTTGCACCAACTCTTTTCGTTTCACTCGACACCGGCCAAGTTGTTGCCGCCAGAGTTGCAAAGGCGCGCAGAAGCGGACGCCAAAGGCAAAGTGAAAGCGACACCGGACTTACAGGAAGCGCTGCTCAAATTTTTTCTGCCCTCAATGTCAATTCTTCGCAATGCTGGAAAGCTGGGCGTTTTACTCCTGCAACTGTCGCCTGCGTTTTCTCCGCGGAAGCATCAACTAAGCGAACTGGAGCCGTTGATCGGGATGCTGAGCGAGCACGATCTTGCGATTGAGTTTCGAAACCGCAATTGGGCAATCGGCGATCAATTGGAATCGACAATCGATTTTCTGCGCAGGCATCGTGTGATTTTTGTGAATGTGGACGGGCCTGCATCGGATCATTTCACTGTGATGCCGTCGAATGTGGACGAGGTGACGAGCCCGAACGCCGCATACCTGCGGCTGCATGGGCGTAACGCGAAAGCTTACGTGACCGGGAAAACGGTGGCCGCGCGTTTCGATTACGATTACAGCGATAAGGAAATTGCGGAGGTCGCAAAGCGCAGCAAGAAGCTGGCAGAAGAGGCGCGCGAGGCGCATGTGATTTTCAACAATAACAATCTCGATTATGCGCCGCGTGCCGGGCTTCGCTTGCGAAAAGCGCTGGGCCAAATCGTCAGGACACCGGCGGAGACGCTGGAATTGTTTTAAACGTCCAAGCCATCTCAGAATGTCATTCTGAGCGAAGCGAAGAATCTCGGATTAAAGCTGGATCGAACCGCAACGGAAATAGACAGAGATGTTTCGCTTCGCTCAACATGACAGCGCCATTTATGGGATGGCTTCCAGGGATTTCGCGTCGAATATCCTGGAGTGCGAAGCGTCGTCGCATCGCTTTATCGCGAGTGATACGCGATTACTTATCTAGCAGTGGACAATTCAAATTTGAAGCCGCAGAACACAGGCCAGACCGCCGAGCCTGTTTACGAATCACGATTGCCCAAACCACTCGCGCGAATGAAGCGCTGGCTCGTCGCACACCACATGACTTTGATGGCGATCGCCGACACGCCGCACTCCATTGCGCTCGGATCGGCCATCGGAATTTTCTTTGGCTTCACTCCGTTGTATCCACTGAAGACATTATTGTCGATCGCAGTGGCCTGGGTTTGCCGCTGCAATAAAATCGCAGCTGCGATTGCGGTCACCCTGCACGACGTAATGATTTGGGCCATGCCCGCGCTCTATGTTGCTGAATATCAACTGGGTTGCTGGATCCTGAATCGGCCAGCAGCTCAACGTGTGCATCTCCGCCAATTCCGGCTCCACGATTACGTGCACTGGCATGTATTTTCTCGAGTGGTGTGGCCGACGTTCTGGCCTGCGTTCGTCGGTTCGCTGTTCGTTGCGATCCCTTGTGCAATAGTTATCTACTGCTTCATGCGCCTAGTGATCAGTCGCGGTCGAGCCCTGCAGAAAATGGGCTGATCACCGCTAGAGCGCGTTGTCCTCAACGCGTTGGCAAAAAACCGCGGTTTTTACGGTCTGATGTTTGCGCCTTCGGCGATCATATTCGCATCGTCTTCGGAGAAGCCCGATCCACCTTTGGCTCAAAAGAGGGTGGAACGCGTTGTCCTCAACGCGTTGACGAACGTTTGCCAATCAGGATGCGCCGATTAAGGTGCTGCCGTTCCGGGGTGTTTATGGACTTGTCACGTCGGTTTCTCATCATTCTACTCGCCTTGCTGGCAAGCGCGGCCGTGGTTCGCCCAGCGGCGGCGGCGCAGGCGTATGTGATTGCCGATGCGCAAACCGGCTACATTTTGGAAGAACAAGAGCCCAGGAAAAAACTTCAAGTGGGTAGCCTCACCAAAATCGCGACGGCAAGCGTCGTGCTCGATTGGTCGGAGCGGAAATCAGGCGATCTGAACCAGATGGTCAGTATTCCGCAGGCGGCGTTTGTTGGAATCACTGAAAATAATATCGGCTTTCAGCCGGGCGACAGCATCACGTTGCGCGATCTTCTCTATGCTGCACTTGTCCAATCCGACAATATCGCGGCCTACACGCTCGCGCACCACGTGGGTTCGCAGTTGGGCTCGCTCCTGCCCAGTGATGTTTCCTCAAAGCTGACGCCCGCAGACGCGTTCGTCGCTCAGATGAACGCACTCGCCAAGCAATTGAAGATGGAGCGCACGCGTTTCGTTAACCCGCACGGCATCGATTACAAAGTTAAACCCGTCCCGTACTCAACGGCGGAAGACATGGCGCGTCTCACTCGATACGCAATGAATAAGGCAAGTTTCCGCTTCTATGTGTCGCAAAAGGAACGCCAGATTTCGTTCGATCGAGCGGGGCAGCGACTCAATTACATGCTTCGCAACACAAACGAACTCTTGGGCAAGATGGGGATCGACGGAGTGAAAACGGGCCTTTCCGCGCGCGCGGGTCAGTGTCTGATTCTGTACGCGAATCGTGAGTCGGAAGTTGTTCGCCAGGGCCAGCAGGAAACCGTGTATCCGCGTCATTTAATGGTGGTGCTGCTGGGCAGTTCAAACCGCTTCGGCGAAGGGGCGGCGCTTTTGCAGCACGGCTGGCAGCTGTATGATCAATGGGCGGCTGCCGGTCGTTTGGCCGATCCAAAGAAATTGCTCTGATAGCGCAATTGCGAAAATGAAGCCGCGGATTGGTGTTTTGACCAGCGGTGGCGATTGTCCTGGACTAAACGCGGTGTTGCGCGGAGTTGTGCTCGCCGCGGACAAGCTCGGCTGGGACGTCGTTGGTTTTCGCGACGGATTTGAAGGGCTACTTCCGCCCGGTGATCACGTCATCCTCGACCGTAAGAGTATTGATGGAATCATGGCGCTGGGTGGCACCATCATCGGCACGACGAATCGCGGCCATTTTGTAGCGAAAACCGGCGCCGGTGATCGCACCGTTGTGCCTGCACATGTGATCGAAGATGCAAAAAAAATCCTGGGCGAGCTTCAGGTCAAAGCGTTGATCATCGTAGGAGGTGACGGCTCTTTGGTCACGGCGCAGCAGTTGCAGGAGGCCGGCATCAATTGC
>Ga0193721_1000490_pt1 | contig 11198 bp, 20 predicted proteins | sample U2s2metaG_FD_145078 | JGI IMG/M metagenome (GOLD analysis project Ga0193721, IMG submission 145078) | Soil microbial communities from a riparian zone of the East river system, Colorado, United States - U2s2 | ecosystem: Environmental > Terrestrial > Soil > Riparian zone | place: USA: East River...
GCTGTGCGCTCACTTTTTGGATTTGCGCTGCCTGCTCCTTCACTGTTGCGGTGAGAACCTCGATTCCAGATTTTAGCTGTGCGATGGTCGCTTAGTGTTCCTCGTTTTTGCGATGCTCTTTGAGGAACTCATTCAGCAACATGGCGTTGATCTGATCTCTGATGCGCTGCCGATCAGGACGCTTGTGGTATTTAGAAGTCCGTCAAGCCATCGACTATGCCAAGTATCAAAGTCGCTCACATGATGCCGTGATCCGTGTTCACGATGTTGCTGGCAACGGGATCCAGACGCACGAGCACGCGGACGATTTCAAAGAGTAGTAATTTCTGTAACAATCTCCATTTATTCGCCGCGTCTCCGCGGTAAGGTTTGCTCTTCCTGTACCCGATGATTGCGGTAGCGGTACGCTCGGTTTCCGCCATAGCGGTACCCTGGGTTGCTGCGGTAGCGATATCCTTGGTTGTTGCCGTAGTACCCTCGGTTTCCGCCATAGCGGTACCCTGGGTTGCTGCGGTAACCGTAGCCACTGGAATAGCCGTAGCCAGCGTAGGGGTAACCGTAGCCACTGGAATAACCGTAGCCAGCGTAGGGGTAACGGTAGCCACTCGAATAACCGTAGCCAGCGTAGGGGTAGCCGTAGCCGCTGGAATAGCCGTAACCGGCGTAGGGGTAGCCGTAAGCGGGCTGGCGGTAACCATATGCACCGTAACCCCCGTAATATGGCCGGCCGTACGCCTGATAAGTACCGTAATAATCAGTGCATCCGCCTACGCCCATTACGACTGAAAGGAGAAGGAGCCATTTCCATCTGCTGTTCGTTTTCATATAACCCTTTCTTTGTTTGTTGTTCGAAGCTCGCGACTCATGTGGATGGCGCGCTCTTCGGGGATTGTGAATTGCCATGCTTTCTTGTCCTCGCGGAATCATGGTGTGCTTTGTAAGGTTCTGTTCGGCGTGCCTTTGCCAGCTTATCATGAATTCATGATAACCTTCACAGCGCGCTGACCTTGTCGCACAACTCGCCGGACGTGCTCCCCCAGCAAAGCAACGCGCAGGGTCCTCGAAACGATTCCGCTTCCAAAATGCCCAATGATTCGGCACAATCCTCGTTAGAGGTGGGCGGTATGTTGACCCCTGAACAGAAGGCCGCGATACGCGCAGAAGAAGTGTTTCGTGAGGAGATTCGCAACGAGATCGCCTCAGCGAGACGACATCAACGGCGCGGTCACATTGCTGAGATTTTCGCAGCCACTCACCTATGAGAGCGCGAGGAGAGCAACCATGCCCGAGCTGTGTTCAGACAATCAGATGATTAAAAGAATACAGCTTGGCAGTAAGGGAGGATATGAAAATGCCAATGGCAATCTCGTTCGGGTCTCAATATCGAAACAAGAATCAGCGCCAGCTTGCAGAACTGACTCAGTACGCGAATCGCAAAAGCTATTCGGTTGTTGAACATAGCGCCGCTGAGTTGCGACAAAAAGCTCGGGAGTGGCTAGCGAGGTCCGCAGTGAACCGAATACGCGAAGAACCAGAATCTGAACACCTAAACGGAGTGCGGTTTCGTTGCTTTCAAAAGGCCGCGGTCGGCGCGCGCGGCTGTAGTTTGAGCGCGTCGATTGACTCTGCAAAGCCATCTCGCGAACGAAATATATAAAAGTTCGGTCGATACGGGTTGGCGCTAGCTGGATTTCTCGGACACCCTGGTCCAATGCCAACAGTTCGTTAGCGACGCCAGTCCGGAAAGCATTCTATGAGTTCGAAGGTCTAATGATCGTGTGGAAGGCAACGCGGCCCCAAGTGATTTCGAGCCGGTTGGGTTAGCCTAACGACCAGATCTTCCGATAAATTTGTCGGAAGGTTAAGACCGCGAAAGTCCATCGTAGAACTGGGTTCGCGAAAATTTAACTTTTTCGAGAACTCTGTCTCATTTTTTCCGGAGAAAAAGATGATAAGCGGCATAGATGCCCATAAACGGCGCATGCAGTCCGCGGACTGGATTGGTGCGTCACCTTGGAATTTTATGGATGAAATATTTGGGATCGTGATATCGATTCTGGTCCTCGCATTTGCGGTTTTCGCGGACCTGAATAAGCCGCACGAGAATCGCGGCGACCAGTAATCTTCCGATAAATTGTCGGGTCCGTACGGATTGTCGCTGCATTCAGCTTGCGATGGCGAGGCTCGACTGTTCTTAATTGTTGGAAAAAGGCGACAATGAAGGGGTCCGCAAGCAAACGTCTTTTCTGGGGCGCGATCATCGCACAGGTTGTCGGTGCCCAAGTGTTTTTCTGGGACGCGCTTCCTGATTACCGGGAGTTGACTGCCGGAGAAGTCGTGGCCGGTACGCCTGAGGACTTTGCCTTCGCGGTGTTTGGCCTTGTGGTAATGCAATCAGCCTATTGGTACGCGGGCCGTCTTTAGCCTCAAATCCGGTTCCGGCATCGCGTTGTGTTGGGTCATGTTCTGCTCTGTGTTAGCGAGGTCAGTTTCTTTTTCGTCAGCGCGCTGGCGACGGTGGCCATGTTTGATCATTGGAGGCGATCGCAATTTGTCTTCTGGAAATTAATGCTGCTGGTTTCCGCACTCTTCGCCTTCTTTTGCTATAAACGTCAGCTCGCAAGTGTCGGGGACGCTCTGCTGGAGACACAACTCAAGGATGCCGGGAAAACAACCATCGAAGGTTGAAATACAGCAATCCGGATTGCGGACACACATCGCGACAACGAAAAGCGGTTTGTCACTCGTAGGCTGGGACGTACGGATAGGAGGGATTTGTCTTGCTTCATTTTCTTCCCTTCCTCAAGATTGAGGCATGAAGCCGTTGAACCTATTTATTCTCGCCGCTTTGCCGCTGCTATCTCTACAGTGCGATACAAAAGCACAATCTGAGGGGGAACTACCAGATGCGGAAGAGCCACAACTGGCGGAGGAGGGTGACTGGGCTGCTCGCTATAATCAGGCCCAGATCGAGTGTCATGAAGGATCTATGAAAGCGTGCGACTCAATTTGGATGGACGACCGGGTCCTAATGGACACTTTTTTGTATAACTTCGGGCGAACATGTGGCGGGCGCGTTGATCTGCGCACGATCAGGCGGGAAGGGGTCACCTGTGCTGAGGCCTTCCCAGGCCACTAATCAGCTGATACTTACAAACTGACGTTTACTGGATGAAGTCCCGCTACGCTGCAGCCTTCTAGCAACCCGGAACAGCGGTGGTCTCGTTGGCTCTCGTTCCTATCGAGACATCGAGCAATTTCATGAGGCGTGCCTCGTAAGAATCGCACAACGGAGAATCGCCATTTGGCTGGATCCAATCGGGATGTTGGACCCGCAGATCATTGTGAATTTGCCGCAGTAGGGCTGAGTAAGTGTCGATTTGGTGGTCCATGATCGGCGACTCGGTTGAATGCTTCCGACAGATTCCCACATACGACTTTGGTTCTATCTCTTTCGGGATAGGACGCAGCCTTGGGCCGCTACCTGGTCGGAACTTCTCGCATTGCGGTTTGAATTTCATGAACTCGGCCTCGGCTATTTCCTCTGTGGTCCGGGTTCACTTCAACGTCGTTGTCATCGCGTTAGCCAGCGACAAAGCTGCAGTGATTACGATTATTCCGAAGGCGACGAGCTCGATCAAATTATCCGGCCCTTCTCTGTAGGTGTATCGATCGCTGAAGAAACGAGAGGCTCGAACACGCAGCGAATTGGTGGTTTTCATATTTACAGTACTCCTTTCACTAATGAGATGACGATTTGCATGCGGTAAAATGGACAACTAATTTGGTTGGCTCGCTGAATCGCGAAAAGTAACGCTGCCGTCACTTTGGCAAACGCATGACCGTAGTTCGGCCCCGTTTGGAGAATTCAAGCTAATCACATAAGGTCAGCGAATGCGCACCGTTTTATCTCCAATTTTTCTTCTCGTATCTCTAACATGCATCGCGAATAGCGCCCCGGTTTCGGAAGCTGATCTCAAGAATCTTCTGGCCTCAATTCGGCAGAATCGGATCACCCAAGCCGATTTTCAGGAACAACGAATGATCCGGTTGATGAAAAACCCAATCCTGAGCTCGGGAAAAGTTTGGTTCCAGCCGCCTAACAAATTCCGGCGCGAAGTCAAAGGCAACTCCCCTAGCCTGACCGTGAGCGACGGTCGTCAGCTCTGGATTTATTACCCCGGCTTTAAATCGGCGGAGCGTTATCCACTGGGTAAAGGATCACCGCTCGATTCCACGGTGGCAGCGATCAATTCGTCATTGAACCTGGAAGATGTTGAAAACAATTTCCAGATCAGCGCGGCAAAGATCGAGAAAGGATATGAGCTTCGATTGATGCCACGCGCTGCGACAATGAGACGGGTATTTCAGAAGCTCGCTCTAAGAATCAACGATCAGTTGCGGGTGGAAAGTACCGACATGCTGTTACCGAATGGCGACCGAATTGTAACCACCTATTCGGATCAAACACACGGGCCCGTTCCTGCATCAATGTTCGAATTCACGCCACCAGCCGGCACGGAGGTTTCGACACCTCTTGGGCGGTGACGGCGAGCGAATTGCCAATGAAATGTCGCAAAGTCGGCTTTGCCTTTAAGCCGGGAATAAGCCGTCCAGCTGTTTGTTGATCGCGTTCCGGATTTGATCTTCGAAAACAAACGCGGTGACCATTCCTGGCAAGTCGGAGTCCATAACTACAGAGTCCTGGTTTACGCGGATGACGCCGGAAATCGTGGCGCCCAAAAAACCCTTCTTAGCCTTGAAAGAGAAGCTCATGGCGTTGTCGGACCAACTCTTGTAGGCTTCTTTAATTGCGACGCCGCCCGGAAACTGGCTGTGCATCAGATCGTTAAGAAAGGTATCGATCTTTTGGATTGCTTCTTCTTTGCCGACGTTATGTTGTCGCTCGATATGCATGGCTCATCCACTACGTTCCTATTTCGAGCCGCTTCTTGGAGTCGGCTTTGGCCGGGAGGGCGAGCGCAATAATTCGCCTATTGGGTGTGTTTTTTTATCGTCTCGGGTCCAGTTCGGCGTTTTTACGACGTTGCTCTGTTGCCGAAACATATTGGTTGTCGAAATAAACCGCGTTTCCTTCCCGCGCTTGTATTGCAACATAGTCCTTTAGCGTGCTTGGCGGAGGTGCAACTGCAGCCGGAGGATTGACCCGAATACCCTTCACGTGGGTCTAGCTCAGGCTCACCATCATGAAACTGGCTGGCACGAAGAACATGATGTCGATCAGCGGGATGATCTCAATGCGCGCTCTCTTGTGCTGAACGGGTGAAGTGACTCTTATGCGTTAAAGTTCCACGGATTTCAGTACTGGGCGCCTGTCGTGGTAAACGTGAGGGGGATTCTCACCTTTGAAACCGACCCCGGCTTAAATCGCCACTGCCGGAAGGCACTGAGTGCTGCGTTATCCAATATAGGGTTTCCGATACTTGATGCCATCGACGCACTCGTTACACTGCCGCTTCCCGCATCGACTTCGACAACGCACACTCCCCTGCCTGTAATACGTCGTGAACGCGCCTCATAAGGGTACTGAGGACGCGGAGCGTAACTGGCCAGAGCTTTGGCTGCGGAAATCGACATTGTGCCGGGACGACCAGCAGCTTGCGGCGCCTTAATTGGCGTGAATTTTTGGGCCTGCGTTTTTTTTGGCGGAGGAGTCATCTCCTTTACGTACTCGGGTTTGATATCTGCTGGCGTTCCTCTCGGCGTTGGCGCGGGAGCGAGCTCTGGCGTGAGGGTCGATGGCGCGGCATTAACCTCTAGCATAGCGGTTGGCGACGCGGCACTAAGCTCTAGCATAGCGGCTGGCGAGGTGGCCGTAAGCTCTTGCGTCGGAGTTAGCAATTCCCTGGCGCTGGGTGTAGCGACAATTGGCTCTCCAGTCGCAAGCGAAGTCTCGTGAGTTGGCTTGCGTGCGAAAAATTGGGCAACTCCAGAGGTAATTGCTGCAGCCATCGAAACCATTCCAAACGCAATTGCCCAGCGGGCGAGGCGCTGAGTTTGCCGGTGCTTGGCGTCGCTATGTCTTAGATCGATCTCACTGCGTATGAGTGCGAGTCGTTCCGATGCAGTTATGATTTCATTTGGAGGAAGCGCCGGGTCAGACTGAATTTCCAGGAAATAATCTTCACAATCCCGGAGTTCGCTCTCGGCAAAGACGCGAAGCTTGCCAGGCTTAGTGCGGCCGGCCATTTTCCAAAAACTAGATCGATCTGCCATAATCCCAGTTTCAACCTTGGGGCATGCGGGCAAAGTGGGGGCCTGGCGGTCCTCATTTATCTTTCTACGGAAATTGAGGAATGAAGTTCCAAGACTAAATCCTGGCTAAATGATGTCGCCAGAATCCTCGGAGTGTAGAGTCGACCATGAGAGAGCAACTTAGGCTCGGAACTCTGGGAATCGGAATAGCGTGTTGAGGGGCGCTCACTCGCTAAATCTATTTTCAGACCGAAGGCAAACACGGCGCCAGGTTAACTCCCCGTTTTATATCATGAGTTCTCAGAGCGCCGGGATTTGCGATCGCACAGGGCGAGCCTGATAGGAGTCGCGGGAACGTCGGAGGACGCTGTGCGACGCGAGCAAAACGACAAGCTATAGGATTAACAGACAAGGCTCAAACTGCTACCCGGGTATCATCCAGGAGAAGCAGATTAAGACGCGTGGCTGCACGGTGTCATCCGATTAGTGGTGGGGTTGAATAACCCGCGGCTACGACCCGTCACAAACAACCACGACGGAAGAATGTCCGTTTAACCAAGGTAAAGCACAAATATGAAACAAACTAGATTAGTGAAATTGTTGGCCGCCGGCGCGGCCGGCGCGGTCGCATTGAGTACAGCTTTCGCGCAGGAAACATCAACTACAACCACAACCACTGCAGGGGCAACGGGCGTGAGCGAGAGCACCACAAGCACGAGCACGCTTAACGGCTCAGGCACAATCACTGCTTATACGCCGGGCTCGGACTACATCATGTTCCGCACAGAATCGAGCACGACTCCGGTGAAGTATTACTACACCAAGAAGACCGTACTCGTTGACCCGGAAGGCCGCGCAGTAGAGTGGACGGCGCTCAAGCCAGACATGCCGGTGACATACACCTACAGCAAAGAAGGCGACCGGATGGTCGTGACCAAGGTAACGCTAGCGAAACCGCTATCGTCCTACGAGACGAAAGAAACTACCACAACGACGACCAAGCCTTAATTGCAGCGGCTCGCATCGTTTAGTTAAAACTGAAACGCCCGCGGCGCGAGCCGCGGGCGCTTCAGTGTCGCGCACACGTCCAGACGATTTCGCAATCACGTGATGCAATTTCCCATGGAAAATTTCGAAGTAATGGCCTTCGCGCTGGGCTGCATCGGAACACTGTGCTGGGCTGTGTGCTTCTGGTGGATGCATAGCATCTCATCGCGTCAGAATGCGATGTTGAAAGAGCTGCATGAAATGACAAAGCGCATTGAAAAGCTTTCCCAAGCCGAGCACGATTTGATGAGTGACGTGCATCCGCAAGTTAGCGAGATTAAGGAACACGTCCAAAACGTTAAAGAAGCTGTTTCACCCGAAAAGAACTGATTTCCCGTCGAGCTGAACTATCGAAAGCACCACCGGATACAGCGAAAAACTCTCTTCAAGTTTGGGCAAGGACGGTGGATGTCGATTGAAATTGGCGTTTACGTTTTCCCAAAGGCCGGACTGGAGTGGCTAGCTACAGCGTTCGCGTCCTAATACAATAACCGTCGCCAATAGGCCGTTGTCTGACTAGCTAATCGTCCGGTAGCCCTATTGTGTGCTTCATCAATCGAGGCAAGTTTCTGCAGACGTCGATGCGGTAAACGCCATGTTGCTCAATGAGTTCCTCAAGGGAGCGCCTTGGCAACAACGGTGAAAGAGCAGGCACCGCAAATCCAGAAAGTGAACGCGCACCTTGAAGCGGGCAAACCTCCTCCGCAAGTGGTCAACAGTCCCTAGACCCGAATTTTGTGAGAGGATGCTCTACGGCGTTGCGTCAATTGGTCTGGCAAGGGTAGGCAGGCTTTCAATGTGCGGCCGGTCGGAAACATCCTTTTTTCATGCCACGCGCGCGCGTAGAGTTTTAGAGAAGTCCCCGGCCCTCGCGCCTGCAAGAATGCGGGTGACCATCTCATTTCTCTTTCGTCCACTTCTTCAGGGTGATGGAGAACCGTCGCCATTTGCATCCATCATCAACAGCTTCTAACGCCAGCTTGTCCCCCTCAAGCCTCCACTTGTATATTCCCGTCGCCGTCACCTTGCAATGGCCCGGCCCTGTCTCATCGGTTATCACAAGGTACTCTGCCGTTGATGCATAGCGGCCGGCGGCATCCAGTTCGCCGTTTGTGACAGTCTTGAACCGACCGTTGGCACTAAAGGTCAGCACGTACTTGGCGATGAGCGCTCGTCTGACGTCGGCAGGAGCATCCGCGGGAACTTCCGGCGCGTCTATCGTGATAGAATAGACACCTGCCGGGAATGGCTGCGGTTCCTCTGCGCGGCCGACAGAGAGCAAGAGTAATGAGGCCACTACCGGAATCATGAATCGTCGGATTTCGGCAAACATTGTCTCCTCCCTTCAATAAACTATCGTGCCAGGATCATACGTCTAACGAAAAAGAGAATGGAGCCCGCGGGAAGCGGTGCGACATGGACGGGAAGCCCGGAGGGTGATTTCGCGGAAAGAAAACATCATAAGCCACGGCAGGCGAGAGCGAGCATAATCTGCAAAGGAAGTGTTGAAGTCTTATCAAAGCTACCTATCGGAGCGGCCAGTGGTTGGTTGCATCACCTGGTTAGACCCTGGGTGCGATTGAGACGAAGTTACATGTTAGGGTTTGGGCCCCGGATGTGGTTCCTCATTTGAAATGTCGACCACACAGCGCCACTGCCCGTCGGGCTCCATGCGCCAGACTGCAACTCCTCGAAGATGCGTCGTGATCGGCGTGCCGTTCGAACCTGGCATGCTGAGGTCGTCAGTGCCGCGGACGTAGGCGAGCTTGCCGTCGGGCGAGAATACCGGCTTTTCCGATACCCAGTGGATTTTGAAACCAGGCGTCTTTAGACTCGCCTCGACATAGGCGCGAATTGCCTGCTTACCCTCGATCACTGGCTGTCCCGGAAAGATCACCACGGCATCATCGCTCCAATAGGAGACAATCTTGTCGACATCTTTTCCCGCAGTTGCTAGGTCAGCCCACTCGGCATCCCGACGCAATAACTTCTGCCCTTCAGCCACAGAATCGAAATCTCGCTGTGAACAGTTAAAACCGAGGAAGGGCAAAACCATTAATGCTAAACAGCGTAATATTGACATATAACAATTTTTCAGTGGTCCAACGAGATGGAGCTCAGCTACCGCTGGCGGAAGCGAGCTTTCGTAACCTTGGAAATGTGTTTCATAAATTCAAGCCGGTCATCGCGGCGTGGCGGGATCGCGGCGGAACGTCCACAACCGCAGACCGCTTTGTGGCTCAACCATATCTACTACTCGGCGAAACCCGAGCCGTTCGTATAAACCGACGTTCGCCGGTTGCGCTGTTTCCAAGTAGCACGGCTGGCCAGCCGTATCCGCGTGTTTTATGATCGGCTGTAAAAGGGCCCGTCCGATCCCCTTGCCTTGCTCCTCGGGGGCGACGCCCACCACCATCACATACCAATGTGCCGGCGGAACGTCCCGATGGTGGTAGGGATCGATCGCCGCCAGCACGGAAAAGAATCGCTCGGCGGCGGCAGCGCCAAGGACAGCCGGCAACTTGTCCAGCCCGGCTGCGCTCGCGCGTTCGGGGGTGACCTCCCACGCCTCGGGTCCAAGCCACACGGCCGCGCCTGCGGGAGAACCGGCCGTGGTTAACACTTCCCCGAAATTGAGGCCGTACCGGAGTAGCGGCGTAAAAAGTCCCGGCGATTGTGCGGCCCGTTCCACAGGATTCGGCAACACATACTTTTGAAGCGGATCATCTTGAAACGCTCGTGACAACGCCGCAGCGGCAGCTGGTAAATCGCCTTCGCGTAGAGCAACAATTTTCGGAGGTATCATTTGTGCTGATTCCCAACTACGTCCGATGCCGCCAGTTCCGCCGTCTAACGAGAATTAGACTGCATCTTGCAATCTATTTCCTGCCCTTCCGAGGGAGAAGCGCACAAAAGGCTGCATGGCGGAAATTGTGCCGAATCATTCGGCATTTTGGAAGCGCAATCGTACCGGAACGTCGCGCAGGAGGCCGCTGGAACGCTCGGTACAACCCGTGAATAACTAGTCAAACTCCGACTGCCGAACTATGCGTCGCCGTCGCTTTTCGCATTGGGCCTCGGCAAATTATGGCAATGAGGTTACGGCGATAACAAACTCACGAGTCGAATTAGATCGACGCCGCGTTTATCTTTGCGGGGCCGGACTTCGGCCCGGTCGCGCATCGCATCATTGTTAAAGAAGTGTCGCAAACGCCGCCGCCACCGCCAATCATCAGTGTCACAATGTGCGCGCCGATGAAAACGAGCGCTGACTATTCCGAGTCGGAGGAGATTGCATGGCGAAGAAAGTGAAAAAGCCCCGGGAACTGGCAACGGCTGACCTCATCCAGCAGTACGAAGGGAAACTAGCTCTGCTCCAGACCTGGGAATCTCTCCGTGCCGAAACTCGACTCCAAGAGAACGATTACATCATCGCCCTAAAATCCCGGCTTCGGCACGTCCGCAATTACCTCCTCCACCGTAAAGACCCAATCGCAAATATATGAACGACGAATCGGTTCAGCTAACGAATGGGCAACGGCGATGTACCGCGGCAGCCTCGACGAATGGGAACGCCTCATGGGGGCAGTTGCGAGACGGTGAACGATTGCAGGCTGCCTTTATGCTGTCCCCTGGAGCACTGGCTCAACGCCTGGTGATTCAGAGACACTCCAGCCAGTACGGTGCCCAAGATACCGATCGCAGGTGCAGCGATTGGAAGTTTTTAGGGAGATCCGGTTCTCATCGTCTCTATGAACGCCCGCGCTTTGGCGATTTCTGGTCGATCCTTATCGGCCTGCTTCCATAATTCGAGGAACTCAGTATAGCGCTTCATCGCTGTCTGCCGATCGCCTAGGCTTTCGGCAGCACGCGCAATCCCGTAAATTGCTTTGGGCCTTCCCGGTGTGCGCTTCAACGTCTCCGTGAAATGCTTC
>Ga0193721_1000491_pt1 | contig 11188 bp, 8 predicted proteins | sample U2s2metaG_FD_145078 | JGI IMG/M metagenome (GOLD analysis project Ga0193721, IMG submission 145078) | Soil microbial communities from a riparian zone of the East river system, Colorado, United States - U2s2 | ecosystem: Environmental > Terrestrial > Soil > Riparian zone | place: USA: East River...
GCACCCGCGATCATACTAAAGACAGCGATAAAAATTCGTCGGGAGGTCAACATGACAAATTTCCCTACCAGTCCTTATAGACACGACGCGTTGCTCTGCGTTCATCAAGTTGAACCCGTGCCTCCTCGTCTTTCATCGATTCCAAAAGCGCTTCGGCCTGACGTTGGCTCATCTGGCCTTCTTTTTCCGGTTCGGCTTCAGCGACCTGCGCGTTCTTATCAGGCGGCTTCTGTGATTTCTCTTCGCCGGACCCCTTCACTTCGCCGGCGAACTTCTTGGATTCCCCTGGAGTCGGGGAAGGCGTCCCATTTTCTCCTTCACCTTCTCCCGGCGATGGCGAGGGCGATTCGTTTTGTCCTTCGCCAGGGCTCGGAGATTCTTGACCTTGCTGTTCCCCTGGCGATGGCGAATTCTGTTGGCCTCGTTGTTTATCGGCGCCCGGAGAGGGTGAAGGGGTCTCGCCAGGCTGTTGTTGCTGTTGCTGGTTTTTTTGCGGCTCGTTCTTCGCCTGGGCCTGATCGTTTTTTTGCTGTTGGTCCTTCTGGTTCCCTGACTGGCCTTGTGACTGCTGATCTTGGGATTGCTTTTGATCTTTCTGTTGCTGCCCCTGGCCTTGTTGCTGTTGGCTTTCTTGCTGTTGCTCCTTTTCTTTTTGTTGCTGGTCCTGTTGGTTCTGTTGTTGCTGTTTGTCCTGTTTATCTTGTTTGTTCTGATCGTTCTTTTGCTGCGGCGACGGGGAAGGGGAGGGCTGATCTTGTTTCTTGTTTTTTAGTTCTTCGATTTTCTTCTTTACGTATTCGTAGTTGTCTTTCGCCTCTTTGTTCTGAGGCTCGAGTTTCAGAGTCTGCTCGTAATGGTTGAGAGCATTTGTCCAGTCGCTAAGCTTTTTGTCGTCGCTTTTTTGTGTTTCGCCTCGCTGATAAAGCGTGTTCCCGAGGTTATAATGCCCTTTGCTTTGCAGACCGATATCCCGCGAAAGAAGTGCCTGGCTAAATGATTCCATCGCCTTGCTGTAATCTTTGAGTTTGTAAGCAGCGGCGCCTGAATCGAACTGGAGCTTGTCCTCAGCTCGCGATTCCGGATGCGTCTTCAAGGTCTGTTGGAACTGGCCGTAGGCGTCTTCGAACTTTCCGTTACGATACGCGTCGAGGCCCGGCGCGGTGGCAAACAGAGATGAAGATAGGAACACCATGAAAAGTGCGACAATAGCTGTGACCCCAGCAGGCGCGACGGCAACGCCACGCGCAGGTGCCGGAGCAGAAGCTTTCTGGCGCGCTCTTTTACGCTCAGGAATTAGGATCGACAAGGCGAGAGCGATTAGCGCAGCGCCGAGCGACCACTCATAACGTTCAATCGGCCGACGCGACAAACGCACGTCCATTTCGGCAGCCTGCATCTTCGCTAGGCCTTCATTCTGAATTTGCTGCATCGAGCGGGGTCCGTTTTCCAAGTGAAGATAAAATCCGCCAGTAGCCTGAGCGATTTCGCGCAAACGTTTATCATCCAGCTTCGATTTAACGACCTGGCCAGACGAATCTTTGACGAAGCTGGTCTGACCATCGTCGCCCGTCACCGGAATCAGCGAGCCCTGTGGCGTTCCCACGCCCACGGTGAAAATCCGCACACCGGCGTCAGCCGCTTCTTTTGCCGTTTTCACGGCATCGCCGCTCAATTCCTCGCCATCGGTGAAGACAACCAGCGCGCGATTTCCCATTGCGCTCTTACCAAAACTCTGCGTCGCAAGCGTGATTGCGCTGGAGATATTGGTGCCGCCTTCGGGAATCGTCTTGGTATCCAAATCGCTCAGAGCCTCAACGACGGCATCGTAATCAATCGTTAGAGGCGCCTGCAAAAATGCACGACCGGCAAAAGCAATCAGCCCAACACGATCGCCCTGTAATTGGCCGATTAAATCCTGAATCGCGAGCTTGACGCGATCGAGACGGTTCGGCTGAACGTCATTGGATAGCATGCTGCGCGACGTGTCCACCGCGATGAGCAAATCAAGGCCCTTACGTTTTACATCCTCAAATGTGTAACCCCAGCGCGGCTGGGCCAGACTGACAATTGCCAAAGCGAGGCCGAGCAGCTGCAGCGCAAATCTTATCATCCGCCGGGGCCGATTCACCGTTCCAGCAAGCTGGGGCAGCAGCCGCGCCGAAACGAACTCCTGCAATCGCTTGAGTCCGCGCTGCTCTGAGCGAACAAATAATGCGATTAGAAGCGGGATCAGAAACAATCCCCAAAGCCATTGTGGCACGCCGAAAGTCATGGAATCCGTTAAATCGTTAAATCGTTGAATAGAAGACGCTCATGGTAGCTTTTTCCATATAGTCTGTGATAAGATCAATTGCGCGAGCAGCAGTCCGCAACCGCTCATCAGGCACAACGGAAACAAGTCCCGGTATTGTTGATATTTTTTCACGCTAACTGTCGACTTCTCCAGTTTGTCTATGTCGTTGTAAATTTGCTCCAGCGATTGGGTATCGGTTGCTCGGAAGAATTTGCCGTCCGCAATTTTAGCCACTTCTCTTAAACCGGCTTCGTTAAATTCCACACGCTGGTTTTCATAGAGAATATTACCCAGAGCGTCGGTTAACGGTCCTCTGGGAGTGAAGATGGGCGCCGGGGCGACGATCGCATAAAGATGAATTTTTAACGCTTTAACTGCCTCGGCCGCGGTGTTCGGTGGAATTTTACCGGCGTTGTTTTCGCCATCGGTTAAGAGGACGAGTACGTGGCTCTTTGAACGTTTGTCGTTTAGCCGGTTGGCCGCTGCCGCCATGGCTGACCCGATGGCAGTGCCATCTTCGACGAGGCCGATCCGCACGCGATCCAGGTTTTGCAAAAGCCAATCGTGATCCAGTGTCATTGGGCTAACAACATACGGACGACCCGCGAACGCGATGATGCCGATTCGATCGTTCGGCCGGCCTTCTATGAATTTTCGTGTCACTTCACGAATCGCATCGACACGCGTCGCTTCCTGTCCGCCGATCGCAAAATCCTTGGTCAACATCGATCCGGATACGTCCAGCGCGAGAATAATGTCGATTCCACTGGCTTCGATCTGAGTAAGACTTTTGCCAAGTTGCGGACGCGCCAGCGCGACTACGAAGATCGCAATCGAAGCCAGCAATAGTGATCGCAAAATTTTCCCTGCGCGCGCGGCGCTTTGTTTTCCGATCGCCCGAAGGCTTGCTGTGGACGAAAAAGTCAGCGCAGCGGCCGGGCCTCGTTTTCCACGCAAATACGCGAGCAACGGAATTGCCAGGAGCAGTAAGAGCAGCCACGGATGCGCGAAGGTCAACGCACTGTTTCCTGTGAACCAATCAAACATGGTTGACCTCCTTTCACAAAACGGATCGCTTCTTCCAGTAACAGTTCGCTATCCGACGTTGTTGCCTCGTACCGCGCAAACTTGATCAGGTCGCAGCGGTTTAAGAAATCTTCGAGCAGTGACTTTTCGTCCTCGGAGAATGGTGACGAACCTCTAAGTCCGTTCAGAAACTCGACGGATGTTTGCCGGGTAACGGGTAACCCAAACTGTTCTGTTACGTAACGCCTGAGAACGTCGGACACGCGAATGCTGAAGCGATATGGATCGATCGCTGTGATCTGCGTCCGTATTTGCTCGAGCAACGCCAGTGCGCGCTCACGCGGAGGCTGCGGCGGGGTGGGGCGTCGAAAAGATTTCAAAACAAACCATACGATGAGACCGACAATCGTGAGGGCGACAAACACTCCGAGAAATATTAACCACGGCGAGATCAGCGAATAATCGATCGGCGGCGCAATATCGTGGAACTCCTCCGCCAAGAGCACAGGAGTAATGAAGTAGTGGAGTAGTGGAGTGGTGGCTTTCAATCTCATTCCATTACTCCAATGCGCCTTCATCGAACACGAATGCGGCGCTCGCGTTGTTTGAAAAAGGAGCGCAGTTGCGGCAGATAATCTTTTCCGGTTTGCAGTGCGATCGCGTCGATATTGTTCCGGCGTAGGACGCGCGCAAGTTCCTGGTCGCGTTCATCCACGAGACCGCTAAAACGCGCTCGCGTCGTGCGGTCGGCCGTGTTGATTTCAATCTGATCGCCGGTCTCAGCGTCTTCCAGCGTAATGATGCCGATGTTTGGCAACACTCTTTCCCGTTCATCGTGAATGTGGATCGCCACGAAATCGTGCCGTCGTCCACTCACCGCCAGCGATCGCGAAAAATCGGGGGCCTGAAAATCCGAAATGAAGAACACCACAGCGCGTCGCGTGACGATTTTATTCAAATAGTCGAGTGCCAGCGCCGGATCCGTGCCGCGACCCTTTGGCTCGAAAAATAGGATCTCTCGGATGAGTCGCAGCGTGTGAGAGCGGCCTTTCTTCGGGGGGATAAAAAGTTCAACGCGATCGGTAAAGAGAATGAGCCCGACCTTGTCATTATTCCTAATCGCGCTGAAAGCGAGCAAGCATGCGACTTCTGCGGCCAATTCCCGTTTTGATTGCGTGGTGCTCCCGAAATTTCCAGAAGCGCTGACGTCCACGACCAGCATCACCGTTAGCTCGCGTTCTTCGGTAAATTTTTTCACGAACGCGCTGCCCATCCGCGCAGTGACATTCCAATCAATCGCGCGAATCTCGTCGCCTGGTTGGTACTCGCGTACGTCTTCAAAATTCATTCCGCGCCCTTTGAAAACACTATGGTAATCGCCGGCGAACGCGGTCTCGACAAGGCCTCTCGTCTTTATCTCGAGAGTCCTGATCTTTTTGAGAATCTCCGATGCGTCCACGTGTGAATAGTGATCAGTGATCAGTGAATGGTTGGGAGAATTCCGCGAACGAGCGCTCAGTAACGGTGTCAGGTTGTTCTTCGATGCGATCCACATGTGACCGATAATCCGTCGACGCAGCGTATTTACAGAAGTCGTCCGCGCGATCGATCATTCGCGAGAGCATCCCGCCGATTGCTTGATAACGATTATCAAGTTCGTGGAAACGCTCCTTTAAGACGTATCCATCATCCAGCGCATCATCTAACCATGATTGCGTTTCGTTCGCTTCCCCAAGCGCTTCGTCGATCTTGTTGATGAATGCGGCTTTATAGCGCCGGCGCGCCCAAGCTTCGGCGATCATCGCCTTGACAGCTCGCGAGCTCCTTCTGATTTGATCTGTCAATGCATATCGCTCTTCGCGAGGGAAGGTCTTGGTCGCCGTAAAAATCTGCAGGGCAGCCTCGCGCGCAGCTTGATAAACCTTCAAGTCCCGAAATGACTTCGCAGCTGCCATACGATTCACCAGTCACTGATCACCATCCACTAGTTCAATCACGGCACCGGCAATCCCGCGAAAATCCGCTCGATAATAGTCTCGCTCGAGACTGCTTCCGCCTCGGCTTCGTAACTGACAATGATGCGGTGCCGCAACACGTCGGGACCAATGCTTTTTACGTCCTGCGGCGTAACATAGCCGCGGCCGTTCAGAAAGGCATGGGCCCGAGCGCCGAGCGCCAGATAAATCGTGGCACGTGGTGATGCCCCGTAACGAATGAGTCCTTCGAGTCGCAAATTGTAGGTCTCAGGCTCGCGCGTGGCCCAGACGACGTCCACGATGTAATCCTTCACGCGGTCATCAATATAAATGCTGTTGACTACGTCGCGTGCGGCGATGATTTGCTTCGGATCAACCACCGCATCAACTCGCAAATCGGGTCTCGAAGTCGCCATCAAGTCGAGAATATTTCGCTCCTCGGATTTTTGGGGATATCCAATATTTAATTTGAACATGAAACGGTCGAGCTGTGCTTCCGGCAGTTGATACGTCCCTTCCTGTTCAATCGGATTCTGGGTAGCTAAAACAAGAAATGGATCGGAGAGGGGATACGTTTGCTCGCCAATGGTGACCTGCCGCTCCTGCATCGCCTCAAGCAGCGCGCTTTGTACTTTGGCCGGGGCGCGATTTATTTCGTCGGCCAGGATCAGATTTGAAAAGATCGGACCAAGCTTGGTGGTAAACTCTCCGGTCCGCGGATTGTAGATAAGGGTGCCGACTAGATCAGCGGGCAGAAGATCGGGGGTAAATTGCAATCTTTGGAAACCGGTCTGGATGCAAGCGGCCATTGTTTTCACTGTGAGCGTTTTTGCCAGACCGGGAACGCCCTCGAGCAGGAGATGACCATTGGCGAGCAGCCCAAGTAAGAGGCGATCCACCAAATATTTCTGGCCTATGACAACGTGACCGACCTGTTGGCGGAGCCCCGGAATCCATTGGCCCAGCTCCCGAACTTCCTGTGTAATTTCCTGCGTAGATTTCATACGGTCTCGTCAGACACGTACGCCAGGGAGAATGTTCGATCAAACGTGCCGCAACTTGCTGATTTCCTGTTCATTTCGCTAGCTAACCCGCTGGTTCCGTCCAGTCTTCGCGCGCGAGCGCAGGACCAGAATGATGCTAAACGTTAGATCGCAATGTTCGTTCTCAAGCCGTGGCATCGAGCAATTTGGATCGCCGGATTTGCCGGCGTCGGGATGTCGTGTCTGGCTTTGTTCGCGTGGCACGATCCGGCAATCAGCTTTTTATCGCCCGACAAACGCGCGGAGTGGATAGTTTTCCCTGGGGCGGTTGACGCCTATGCGCATTGGTCTGCCAGCCTCGACGCAACATTCCGGCGCGAGTTTACTTTGACGGACCGACCGACAACGGCGCCGTTGAACGTCCGTGCGATGCGTCGTGCCGAAGTGAGGATCAACAGCACGCCAGTTCGTTTTCCGCCGAATAGTAATTGGAAAGAGACCGCAAGCATCGACGTTGCCGAGCAATTACACGCCGGTACGAATGCGATTGAAGCGCGCGCCTTTAACCACAATGGCCCCCCCGCGCTGTGGCTTACTTTGATTACCGACCGGCTAAGTATACGCACCGAAAAAAGTTGGGAAGTCTCGTTTGCTGGTTCTTCATGGCGTCAGGCGGTGCCGGCCCCGGCTGCGAAGGCGCCCGGGCCCGGTAATCCGGTTGCTGGGGGTGAGGGCACGTTCGATGCAGCTAAGAAAATTTGGCCTTTCTGGATCGTACTTTTTGCGATCGCTTCTGTAGTCAGCTTTATCGGGAGCCTCAGCTTTAGGAAATTCACCGCACGACGACTGGAACAAACGCTGCTACTCGTCGTTGCGGGCTTGTGGTTGCTGTTGTTCTGGAATAATGCACGGCTGTTGCCCTTTCATGCAGGCTTCGATTGGAGGGAGCACCTCAAATACATCAGCTACATTCAACAACATCGGGCACTGCCTTTGCCGAATGAAGGCTGGGAAATGTATCAGCCGCCGCTGTATTACTTGATCGCCGCCGCTTGCCTTTCGGCGTTTAAACTGTCAACCGCAGATCCCGGGTCGATTTTAGTGCTGCGTTTGATTGGCGCGTTCACGGGAATCGCCCAATTCATCCTTGTCTTTCTGAGTTTGCGCCTGCTGGTTCCCATCCGGGCCGCGTTCGTCGGACTTTTGCTGGCAGCGTTTCTGCCGATGCATTTGTACCTTGCCCACTATGCCACGAACGAAATGCTGGCCGCCGCTTTAGCCACCGCGACGCTGTATCTATGTTTGCGTCTGCTGAAGAGCGATGCGCGGTCCACGTCGCAATTTGCCTGGCTCGGATTGGCGCTTGGCGCAGCGATGCTGGCGAAAGCGACGAACATTTTATTACTTCCCGTCGCAATTGCTGCAATCGTTGGTAAACTCGCGCACACGCGAACACCAATCGCAATCTCCGCGCGCAATCTAGGACTACTTCTCGCGATTTGTTTTGCGGTGTGCGGCTGGCATTACACGCGCATCTGGCTGAAGTTCGGCACGCCGCTGCTTGGCAACTGGGATGTAGTCAGCGGGTTCACGTGGTGGCAGGACCCCGGGTATCATACTCCAGCTGATTATCTCCGTTTCGGTCGATCGTTGGTACATCCACTCTTTAGTGGCTTCGCTGGATTTGCCGACGGAATCTATTCTACGCTTTGGGGCGACGGATTGTGCGGGGGTGCATCCAGCTTGACTCATGCCTGGAACCAACAGCCAATGCTGGCCGGTTATTTCTGGGCGCTGATTCCTACGGCGCTGATTCTCACTGGCGCACTTGTCGCGAGCATTCGGTCCATTCGAAGACCTTCAGCTGAACTGTTCCTGTTACTTGGCTTCTGCGCACTACTTGTGCTCGGCATGATCTTTATGACGCTGAAAGTTCCCTCCTACGCGCAAGCGAAAGCGTTCTACGGGTTGTCTGCTCTCACGGCGCTTTGTTTCTTTGGCGCTCTGGGTTGGGAAACACAAAAAAGGAAACCGGTGCAGTTTATTCTTGGCATTCTCATTTTGGTTTGGGCAGCGAACAGCTTCGCCTCTTACTGGATTATTCCCTCGGCCGCGCAGCACCTCTATGCAGCAAAAGCTTTCGCTACTGAGAACCAAATCGATCGCGCCGACGCCGAGGCACTTAAGGCCCTGGAAGCAGATCCCTCAAATGCGGCCGCGCGAGACTTTCACGCTCTGGGCTTAAGCGAGCTGGGCCAGAACGAGGAAGCGATTAAGGAAGCCGAACGCGCGACTGAATTAAATCCATCTGGTTCCAATGCGCACTTGGATCTCGCCGTTTGTGTAAGGCGGACTGACCAGGAGCGCGCAATCGCGGAAGCGCGGCGCGCCATCGAACTCGGTCCAGAAAACTCTTCGGCTTACCAATTCCTTATGAATTGTCTTTTCGAATCACACCGTTACAGCGAAGCGGCGGAACTTGGACGCGACTGGCTGGCTGTGACTCCCTATGATGCGGCGGCTCATTCCTCGTTAGGTTCGGCTCTAGCCGAAAATGGAGATCTTGTGGCGGCAGCACAACACCTCGGTTACGTGATGATGTTGCGGCCAGAAGTCGAACAAGCGCATGCTCAATTGCGCCAGCTTCTGCTGTCGCTAGCCAGACAGCCTGATGGCTTGCAGCAAATGCGCGAGGTTGCTGCAAATGCCCCGGACTCACCGCGAATGCTGGACGAGTTGGCCTGGTTACTTGGGACTTATCCCGATTCAGCATCACGCGATGGAACGGAAGCAGTTCGTCTGGCCGAACGCGCTTGCGATCTGACCCAGCGCCGAATTCCGGCTCTTCTTGATACACTGGCTGCGGCTTATGCTGAAACCGGAGATTTTCCGCGGGCAATCAGCGTCGCCGAGGAAGCGCTCAATCGCGCCCGTTCCTCGGGGGATAATGACGCTGTCAGGCTGAGCGAAAATATTCTTGCTTCACTTCGTGACAATCTTCCCTATCGCCAGGAACCGGAGTAACAGTTTATTTCTTTCGTAGGCGTGATGCTGCTGTCGCACTCGTCGTCCGGGGACGAAGCGTCAGAATGATCGGCAACCCGGGAAAAGGCTGCGCCTCGCGAATGCGGGATTCCAGGTAGCGCCGGTATGTTTGGCCCAACAGACGTGGATCATTAACGAAAAGGACAAATTCCGGAGGTACCAGCAGTTGGTTTTCTTTCCCTTTCGACTGGGCAGCATAGAAGAGTTTAAGGCGCCGTGACCTTACGGTCGGTGGTGGGCTTAGTTCAAATGCCTGCCGCAGTAATCGGTTTAGAACTCCAGTGCCGAGGCGCTGCTGCGCTGCCCGTTGGACCTTTTCGATCAACGCAAACAATTTACTAACATGTTCTCCAGTTGACGACGACGTAATCAATACGGGCGCATAATCCAGAAAGAAGATTTGCTCGCGCGTGATCGCCTCCAATCGGGCGATGGCGTTCTTTTGGTTGCGTCCTGGTTTAACGAGATCCCACTTATTTAGAATAACGATGGCCGGTTTCCGCGCGGCTTGAATTAAACCGGCGATTCGTTTGTCCTGTGCGGTTACGCCAGCTGTGAGATCGACAATCAGAACGCAAAGGTCGGCTCGGCGAATACTCCGTTCCGCACGCATGGCACTGAAGACTTCAACCGAAGTCGACTGTTTGCCGTGCCGACGGATTCCCGCCGTGTCGATGAAAACGAAATTGCAGCCGTCGTGTTGGTAAAGAATATCGACGGCATCACGCGTGGTTCCTGCCAGTTCGCTTACAATGACGCGTTCGCTGCGCACGATGGAATTGATAAAAGAAGATTTCCCAACATTGGGTCGACCAAGGATTGCGATGGCTAAAGACTTGTGACTCGTGGCTTGTGAATCGCCAGCGAGTGAGGGGAGAAGTGGATCGATTGCGTCTAACAAGTCTGAAATGCCGCCACCATGTTCTGCGCTGATCGCTACACTCGATTTGAAGCCCAACGCGTCGAACTCTGCTGCAAGTGCCTCATGTTTTTCAGTGTCAATTTTGTTGATGACCAGGATCACCGGTTTTTGGGATTTACGCAGGACACGCGCGAGCTCTTCATCGATCGGGGACAAGCCATCTTTGGCGTCGACGACGAAAAGCAGAAGATCGCTCGCGTGTAACGCTTCCTCGGCGGCGCCGCGCACCTGCGTTTTCAGTTCCGCTTCGCCAGCGCCGAAAATCCCGCCGGTATCCCATACAACGAAAGGTCGCGCCCCGTGTGTACAAATTGCGGAAATCCTGTCGCGCGTAATTCCGGGCTGGTCGTGGACGATGGCAATTTTGCGCCCAATCAGACGATTAAACAGTGCAGACTTGCCCACATTCGGCCGGCCAACAATTGCGACGTTCGGCATATTCGTTAGGCCGTTCATCGTTTTGAGAACTCTACGTTAACCCCGCTGCGGATGCGCATGCCCTTCTGCCTGCAACTGGCGCACTCCATCTGCCACGTAGACGATTCCGGAAATCAGTGTGAAGACGCCGGCTGCAGCTACCACGTAGAGCAGCGGAATAAATCGAAGCTGCAGCATCACCCATCCAATGGCGATCATCTGCAGAACAGTCGCTACTTTGCCGGTCCAGTTAGGCTTCACATGTACTTTGCCGTTCAGCAAATACAGGATCATTGTGCCCACCAGAATCACGGCATCACGCGAGATTACAAGCACCGGGAACCACACGGGAAAACTTCCGTATTCAGGATCGGATTGGCTCCAGTTGCTGATGCTTAACGTGATGATGCCGCTCAAAAGCAAACCTTTGTCCGCGATTGGATCGAGATACACTCCGAGCGCGCTGCGTTGGTTGTAACGGCGCGCAACATATCCGTCCAAGCCATCGCTTACGGCAGCGAGAATA
>Ga0193721_1000492_pt1 | contig 11167 bp, 8 predicted proteins | sample U2s2metaG_FD_145078 | JGI IMG/M metagenome (GOLD analysis project Ga0193721, IMG submission 145078) | Soil microbial communities from a riparian zone of the East river system, Colorado, United States - U2s2 | ecosystem: Environmental > Terrestrial > Soil > Riparian zone | place: USA: East River...
TTGTGTTCTTCGATTATTATTAATATCCTGTGTTTTTGATACATTCTCAGCAAAGATTCCTTTAGCAGTTTGTACCAACCCCATTGCATTCTGATAATTTACTTTGTTTCCAACAGACTGTAGTTGCTGCAGCTGCTGCGGTTGTTGGCTTATATTAGATAACTGATACGCATGTGCAGCATCACGAAGTAAATATACAATAGTTTGAATAGACAATAATTCTGTATTGTTGGTAGTGGACGTTTTGTCATTCTTATTAGAATTATTAACTTGACTTACCAGACTATTTAGTACATTTTCAATTTTTACGATACTTTCTCTTATTTTGTCTTTTGGTATTCCTGATTTTACTACAATTGGGAGATCCGTTAACATTGACTCTAGATTGGGATTAGCAGATCGATTAAGCGCGTTCAATTGATTTTTCATTGTAGGAAAAGTCACTGAGTGTGGAATATATGCATGAACAAAGGCCATCGCCTCATCACCATCAGCTAAACTCTTTTCGGTTAACTGGAGTTGAGTTTGTATTCGCTCGAGGTTAACTAGAACAATTAGTAACTCAGTATCATTAAGCCTAGTTAGTGATGGTGTTGTTGTTGTTGTTGCTGCTACAGTAGGAGCAGGAGATGTCTCGGCTCTGGCACTCGTAGCATAAATTGAATAATTAGAAGGATTTTGAAAAACGAATGTATTTGCCAAAACTAAAATCGGAATGATAATGATAGCAAAGCAGAATACTCTCTTAGTCTCTAGCAGATTTGTTATCTTTTCTCGTGTCATACTTTTCTTCATGTCCTCATCTATCATTTTACATTGCATTATCTCTCTATTGGCAATCTAATCAGTATTAGGTTATCCTAATTAATGCATCTCAATATAAGTCTTAACCTAATTTTCTAAATGGAAAATACTTATTATCATTTTCTGTCGTGACCTTATCTAGTAGTCTTACAATTCCTTACTTCAATTCGGTCAATGCTCCGTAGATTCATTGTCATTAAATTTATTATAGGTGGTGATGCCTTTCATGATTCATTATAGTTGCAAGCGCTGCGCTCTTTGCGGCTAGCTCAGCAGTTTTCTTATTATTGGAATCGCTTCCAATTATTACAACATCTCCGTCTGTAGGTCTCAAATTATTGACTAATAGAATAGCTATATCAATCTCATTGCTCAGCGAGTTTGATATCGTACCTGGCATTAAGAATTGCTGGTTTTTATATAGCAATGTGGTTGCACCGATTGCACCCATTCTTATTGCAGCATCCCTTTGTTCTATTCCTGATTTAACTGCGAAACCAAATTCTCTTAACAGAACTGCATAATTGTATTTACCCAATGCGATAGAACATCTTGGCACAGCAGACTCTCTAGGAATATAGCGAAATAATTCCGAAGATATTGTTCTTCCTTTGTGAGTCAGTCTGGTTCCGCCATTCGTTGACTGTACTAGACCTTGCATCTTCATATGCTTAAGCAATGTTCTAGTAGTGCCTTTACCTAAGCCTAAATCCTGACCTAAGGACTCTCTGCTTACACGTCCGTTTTGATCTAATAGCTGAAATACCTTAAACACATGAATTAGTTCAAAAGAGAGCATTCTACTTGGTGCATATCTGCTTGCAACTTTTGTCAGTGCTTTAACATACGTATGCATCTTTTTTTTATTTCACCTACAATAATACGTATATGATTAATTCTAACGATTTCTTGAGATTTAATTGTATCCTCTAAAATAGACCGGTAATTATAGAGAGTTGGATAAACCATCCTATCACTTTATATAATACCGTTTCGAGCCAATAATATTGTCTGTAATTAGTAAACAAATCAATAAACAAGTTGGCAATGTACCAAAGATAGCAGTAGGTATCTTGGTAGGTGTCTTGCTTTTTGGAATGTTCCTAGTAGGATATGACCAAGGACATCTATTTAGTCTAGCACAAGGCCAGAAGGCATTTGACACAAAATGGATACATGAATTTTCCCATGATTTAAGGCACGCAGCAGGGTTTCCGTGCCACTGACTTGCCGTTCTCCCTCAGACAACGATAAATGAAAACCTTAACTTTTATTGGTATAACTCTTCTTTCTGGTGCAATTGCAGGCACTCTTTTGGGCTTAATTAACCAGGTAGTCGTGGAGCCATTTATCGACAAGGCTATCGGGATTGAAATGCAAAGGCATATTGCTGCTGGTGAGATTATTGACTTTAATGCACAATCTCATTATCGATTGTGGCAAAAGGGCGGTGAAATAGCTGCAGGTGCAATACTTGGCATGTCGATAGCAGCATTATTTGGAATTGTTTTTGCTTACAGCAGGGATTCATTGCCCGGTCATAACAATAATAATAAAAAGAAAGCACTTATTTTGGGAGGCATTATGTTTCTTGTATTATTTCTAGTTCCAGCCTTAAAGTATCCTGCAAATCCCCCCGCTGTAGGAGATCCAAATACTATAAGCTATAGAGAGAGTTTGTATACTGCTATTCTAGCTATATCTGGATTTAGTGCATTAGGGCTTGCATTTTTGTACAGAAAATTGGGTAATAAGCAGTCAAAAAAGATCATCGTCCCTTCGATATACGCGTTTGTAATTGCCTCTGCCTATCTTCTTTTGCCACCTAATCCAGATAAAATCACGATACCTACGGATTTAATAGTGAGTTTTCGAATTGCAAGTGTTTTTACTATGGCGATATTTTGGGGCTTGCTAGGTATAATCTTAGGTTTGTTCTGGGATAAGCTTAAACCACATGAAACAAGTAAGCTTGTTTCCGTATAGCAATTCTAATAATTCATCCTTACAAATGTAACATACATCAAATGACAAGTCTAGTCTTTTCTTTCGAATAGGTCTTCTTGGTAACATTTTAGTTGATTTTTTTTGCATGTCATAATTTCTATTAGCTTTATGAACTAGCCTGTATTTCTCAAATATTTTATACAGCGCAACGTCTGGTTTTAGAAAATGAAGTTTTGAGTCTACATATCAAATTGATTTTGCATTTTTTTCCTTTCATTGTGTAGAAACTACAATATTTTGAAAAACATCCAATATTATCAAAAATTATCTATACTTATCGTTTAGAATAAGAGTTTATTTAACAAATAATGAGTCCCGAAATTACTTTACAAATTGGCGAGGCAAATCCATCTCAAATCATATGTTAGAATCATCGGTTCTTATTTCAGTTTTGATATTTATCTAACAAACCTTCAACTTTTTTATGATCACAGAAGTAAACAATATGATATTTGTAATAATAATATGAGGTTTATGTAATTTTCATTTTGAAAACAAAAGATAAACTATTAATTCTTCTAGTCCTTCTTTACAGACAAAAATAGTGACCTATGTGGACACAATAAGCCTTGCAGTTATCATGATAGGTTCGAGCTTGGCAATAGCACTAGCTTTTGGTGCAACACTGCTATCGGCCAAATGGTGGAAAATTATCACAATCAAGAGAGACAATAAAAGTAGAAAAATAGTTATGCAATTATTGGAAGAACAGGTAGAGATGCTAGTGGAAATAAAACGGCCGCAACAGAACCAATCAGATGTTAGCAAAGAATTAACAACGTCAAGTCATGTAGTAAAATCAAAAACTCAAACTCTAGCTCAGCTCAAACGAACATCTAATTGGAATGAGCTGATCAACAGAAGAATCAAGACCTGTGAATTGATCGACATTGGACATGTAATAGCTGTTGATAGTCAATCCATGACCATATTACATGAGAATGCAGATCAAGAGTATGTTATTCCGACATACTATATTAGAGAATACGACCAACAGAAGGTGTTAATAGATATATCCATTAGAGATCTTGACCATTATATTATTGAAGGAAAATTGCGACCTCATATTCAGAAATAGTCAATGACCTATGTGGACACAATAATACAATTTACTATCCTCTTGGGAGGAACATTAGGTCTGGCAATTCCTTTTGGAATGTACATTACCAGAATGATTTCCTTTGAAATGAGGCCATTGGAAAAGACGCTTGCCAAGGTAGAGAGCGGATTCTACAGAGTAATTGGAATAGATGCAACTAAACAGATGACATGGAAGCAGTATTTCTTTGCGTTATTTTTAACAAATATGATAGTGGTAGTATTTGTTATTTTTGTATTAACTTTACAAAACTTTTTCCCATCGTCACAGCATGTTAATGGATTACCACTTGATTTAGCATTCCATACAGCAGTATCATTTGTAACTGACACCGATCTGCAGCATTATGCAGGAGACCAACAGCTTTCCAATGTATCGCAAATGATTGCAATTACTTTTACTATGTTTGTTGCTCCTGCTTCCGGAATCGTTGCTGCATTTGCTTTTATTCGATCATTTATCAGAAAGAACTTTGGCTTAGGCAATTTCTATATGGATTTTATAAGAGTAATACTAACGCTGTTACTTCCAGTAGCGATTGTTTCTTCATTACTTCTTATGATAATGGGTGTTCCTCAGACCCTTAACTCATCTATGACGGTAGACACATTAGAAGGAAACAAACAGGTTATTAAGATGGGTCCTGTAGCTTCCCTGCTATCTATAAAGCAACTTGGAAGTAATGGTGGTGGGTTCTTTGGTGCTAACTCTGGTCACCCATTTGAGAATCCAACAGGACTTTCAAATATGTATGAAATGTTTTTGATGCTGATAATTCCATTGTCATTCCCAATCGCATATGCTAAACTCATAGGTAAATGGAGAGGGATATCAATTCTAATAGCAATGCTTATCGGATTTGGTAGCCTGCTCGCAATAGCTTTTACAGCAGCAAGCGGACCGAAATTATTAGAAACTAGGTTTGGGGATTTTGGTAGCATATTATTTAACATAATCTCTATTACTTCAAACACTGGAGCTGTAAATTCTTCGCTTTTGGGAATGTCACCAAATGCGATAACATCATTCTTGATCGCCATGTTTGTTCAGTCAATTCCTGGTGCTGTAGGAACAGGAATGATGACTATGATAATCTATGTTATTTTGACGCTGTTTGTTGTTGGATTGATGGTAGGCAAGACACCTGAATTTATGAGTATGAAGATAAGTCCCAGAGATATAAAACTAGCAGTATTTATATTTTTGATACATCCTGCAATAATACTAATTCCAACAGTAATTGCATTATCAACAGGTGATGCTCAAGCAATCATAGGCGGGAAAGTGACTCCTATGGGGTTCACTCAAACATTATATGAATACACGTCTGCAGCAGCTAACAATGGCTCAGACTACTTTGGAACTTCAGCAAATACTCCATTTTGGAATTTGTCTACAGCAATAGTAATTTTCCTTGGTAGGTATGTTCCAATAGGTCTAATGTTAGCTATTGCAGGTTCATTCACAGTAAAAGATAGGAGAGAAGTTATTGAGCCAATCAAAACACAGGGACCGTTATTCATCACGATATTGGTTGTCGTGACTTTCCTTCTTACAGCGCTTACATTCTTCCCATTCTTGGTGATAGGTCCGTTCTCAATTTAGGCGATGACTGTGGTGTTTAAGATTACTAATATTATGAAAATGATGAAGATGGACAAGATTAGCAAACAGAATAATAGCAATAATGTTGGGAATAACAAAAAGAATAATAAAATCAAAACATTGTCAGCAGCAATCAGTAAGAAAGTAATACTAGACTCAATAACCAAACTTGATCCGCGCTATTTAGCAAAGAATAATCCAGTCATGTTTACAGTAGAAATGGCATTCATCGTAGTCTTGGCTATTGGATTCTTCCCTAATATATCAAGGGAATTTGTCAGTCAAAATCCCATATTGTATTTGGAATCAGCGATAATATTGATTTTGACTGTCTGGTTTGCCACATTTTCAGAATCGCTGTCCGAAGCTCAGGCCAGGGCAAGAGTAGATTCTCTTAGAAGTCTTGAAAAAGAAGTAACGGCGCACAAGATTGTAAATGATGAGAAGGAAATTACAGTAGCCTCAACCAGTCTTAAACCTGGAGATGAAGTAAGAGTGTATACCGGTGAAATAATTCCAAGAGATGGTCTTGTTAATGTAGGTAAAGCATTTGTCGACGAATCAATGATGACTGGAGAATCCAACCCTGTGTTTAAAGAGAAAGGAGATCATGTAATAGGTGGGACAAAACTAGCAAGTGACAAGTTAGTAGTTGAGATTAGTTCTGAAGCTGGTAGAAGTTTTCTAGATCAGATGGTTAGCTTAATACAAAACGCCACGAGACCAAAAACTCAAAATGAGATCGCACTAACGATGTTACTTGCAGGCTTATCGCTAATATTCATAATGGTAATTGGAACTCTATTATTCTTTGTACATTTTCTTGGATATAAAGCAGATATTGCTACACTAATAGCTCTGTTGGTTGCATTGATGCCCACTACAATTGGTGGATTACTGCCTGCTATAGGAGTTGCTGGTATCACAAGGTTAGGAAGAGATAGTATAGTGGCAAAATCTGGTAAAGGAATTGAGGCTGCAGGTGACTGTGATGTTTTGATATTAGATAAAACAGGAACAATTACAGAAGGCAGTAGAAGTGCTGTTGCTTTCATGCCAATGAATAAATTCACTGAGAAAGATGTAGGACAAGCAGCCTTTGCAGCATCTATTCATGATACCACACATGAAGGAAAATCAATAGTAGATCTCGCTGAAGAAAAAAAATTTATCCCACCTCTGTTGGAAAAAATAATTCCTGCTAGGTCTATTGATTTTACAGCTGAGTCTAGATGCGGCGGAATTGAATTCATTTCAAATAAGAAGGCAATCCTGAATAAAGATCAAGAAGAAGAATTCAAATCGGTAGCAAGAACTATTATAGATAAGAGTAGGAATCAGACAATAAATCCAACAATAGAGGATATTGAAAAAGATATTGAAGTTGCAAGTAAAAGCCGAGTTCATGATATGCTATTGAAGTTAGAACAGACAAAAAATGAAGTAAAGATTCTTAAAGGCGCCGTAGACGTAATTCTTGATTTAGCAGGACCAAATGTAAATCAAGCTGAACTAAAATGGAAAGCACAAGAAATTTCAAAGGATGGAGGAACACCGCTAGCAGTATCCATAAACAACGAAATTATTGGGCTTGTAGCTCTAAAAGACAATTTAAAGGAGAACATCAGAGAAAAGCTAAATGAAGTTCGCACCACGGGAATAAAAACAGTAATGCTTACGGGAGATAACCAGTTAACCGCTCAAGTAATTGCCAAAGAAGCCGATGTTGATGAGGTTATGGCAGAAGCAAAACCAACAGACAAGCTAAGGCGAGTTGAAGAAGAGCAACTGAAAGGACGTGTTATTGGTATGGTGGGCGATGGAACAAATGATGCTCCAGCACTTGCTAAAGCTGATATCGCTTTAGCTATGAATAGCGGCACTGCAGCGGCTAAAGAAGCTGCTAACATGGTGGATTTGGATTCTGATCCATCAAATATAATGAAAGTTGTAAAACTAGGTAAGCAGTTACTTATGACACGTGGAGCTATCACTACTTTCAGTATTGCTAATGATGCAGCGAAATACTTTGCAATTCTTCCTGCAATGTTTGTAGGTGGTAATCCCAAACTACAAATGCTAAATATAATGCAGCTCCACAGTCCTGAAACAGCCATACTATCTACATTGATATTCAATGCAATAATTATACCAGCGCTTATTCCCTTGTCCTTGAGGGGCGTTAAATTTAAGCCCGAACCACCACAAAAGACATTCCTCAGAAATATTGTAATTTATGGTATAGGAGGAGCAGTCCTACCATTCATAGCTATAAAGGCAATAGACATGCTGCTAACTGTATTTATTAGATGAGTGATGTAAGATGGAGAGCCTAAGAGAATTAATTACTCAGAATTTAAGACGCTTGCTGCCTCAAATTATAAGACCATCACTAAGCGACTTATTTTTCCAGAATATACGACCTTCTCTCAGAGTAATAATACTAATGATATTGGTTGTGGGTATAGGATATCCTATTCTTTTAGTATTGATAGGAGAAGTCACACTGCCATTTCAGTCCAATGGTAGTCTTCTTACCCTGGATGGAAAAATAGTAGGTTCAAAACTGATCGCCCAAGAATTTAAGTCACCAAAGTTCCTTCATTCAAGACCTTCTTCAGATTCAGCATCAACAGTTGATCCGCATATTACTCCTGATAATGCTATTGCACAAGTTTCAAATGTAAGTAAAGCAACGGGGATACCACAAAATACTGTCAGAACACTAATTGATCTAAATATAGAAAGAAACAAGGTAAGTAACGCTCTAGTCTTTGCTCCCCAGTATGTGAGTGTATTAGAGGTTAATCTTGATTTAGTAAGGCAATATCCAGAACACTATACAGAATTTATGGAAAATATTCACGAGGTAAGAGTAGGATAAATTGGAACCAATCCTTGCAATATTTGTCTCATTTCTTGCAGTTTCCGCAGCTGCATTAACATACTCATTAACGAAAGCAGAAAAGTGATCGTAGATATTTTAGGAACTGAATGATCATTCTTTGGCTGAGATACTGATTGTATATTTTCGTTTATATCATCTTACATGAAAATAGGTTTAACTTAGTAACCAAACTTACTACTATCTGAAACCTTTTCACACTAACCTGTAACCAATAAATAGGTAGAAGAGGATGCAGGACGAGAAAGGCTATTGATGTTTCAATGTGTTTAATAAGTCCTGAATATTACTAATATGGAAATGAGTTACCAACAGACAATCAAAGATATAGAAGATACGTTTGGCATTGTGCCAGAATTTGTAAAAAATATGCCTCAGGATGTTGTAGGACAGATGTGGCCTTTACTAAAGAAATATGGACTAGGCGATTCTATTATACTAAAAAATTATAGAGAAATGATGGCCCTTGCCGCGGCAGCTGCAATGAAATGTCCTTACTGCCAAACTTTCCATAGAGAGGGTGCAAAGATGTATGGTGCTAGTGAAGAAGAATTAAATGAATTGGCGGCTATAGTTGCTCAAACATCATTTTGGAGTGCTGTTCTACATACACAGAATTATGACATGAATAAGTTTGGACAAGAACTACAAGCAATTGGAACACATATGTCTGGTAAGAAATAGCAGACTTGTACAAAACTATGGCTCGCGCAAAGACTCATCTTTTGCAATCAAAAGAGATAGCCACTATATGCATTGCCACAATTTATTCAAGATGAGTTATCCGCTTGGTATAGTTGGAGGATAGCATGATTATAATTATTGGTTAACTATGTTAGTCATTCCTTTTATTTCGCGCATTTCTCTATCACAGCAATATATAATGTTATTCAAAAGAACATCAAGAATTGCCGTTATTGTGGTTGTTCTTGCTGTTGCCAGTGTTATCCTTAACCATCCTTTAATGATCCAACATGCTACAGCACAACCATCTATAAAAGATCCTAATCTAAAGGCGGAATCAACAGTCAGTGGATTGTCCTCACCTACAAGCATGGCTTTTCTAGATAATAATCAAATTCTAGTTTTAGAAAAGGGAGGGCAAGTTCGTCTTGTATCAAACGGTCAATTACAACCACAGCCAGTCCTGCAAGTCTCAGTAAATACCGAAAGTGAACGAGGATTATTGGGGATCGCTACGATGCCAGGGGGTGGCAGTCAAGGTGGTAGTAGTAGTGGTAAGAACACTACTACTGTATTCCTCTATTATACTGAAGCAGATCCTTTGAGAAATAGAGTATACAAATATCAATGGAATGGACAGTCACTTGTTAATCCTACCCTGATATTAGATCTTCCAGCTGAGCCTGGTCCTAATCATGATGGTGGGAAATTAGCTATTGGACCAGATGGTTATCTTTATGCTATAATAGGTGAATTAAACCACAACGGTAAGCTTCAAAATATCAAAGATGGACCAAACCCCGATGACACAGGAGTAATATTTAGAGTAAACCCCGCAGATGGATCACCAGCAAAAAATAATCCGTTTGCAAATGATAATAATCAAGCAATGCACAAATATTATGCATACGGTATAAGAAATAGCTTTGGGATTGCATTTGATCCTATTACAGGAAATCTATGGGAAACAGAAAACGGTGAAAATACTTACGATGAAATTAATTTGGTAAAACCAGGATTTAATAGTGGTTGGAAAATTATTATGGGTCCTCTTTCTAGAAGCAGTGGCGTTACTGAAAATGACTTGGTTAGCTTTCTAGGATCACATTATACAGATCCAGTATTTAGCTGGCTTAAACCTGTGGCAGTCACTGCAATAGAATTTATGAAATCTTCAAAACTTGGGCCTAATTATCAAAACAACGTCTTTGTGGGGGACTATAATGATGGTAATTTGTATTTCTTTATGCTTAATAAAGACAGAACAGGCATAGGGCTCGATAGTAACCAACAATCTGCTGGCCTCTCTGATTTAGTAGTAGATAACGAAAATGAATTAAATGCAGTTAATTTAGGAAATGGCTTTAATAGCATAACTGATATTAAGACAGGACCAGATGGAATGTTATATGTTTTATCATTTGGTGACGGAAGTATTTATAGAATAAGTCCCGCCTCTTCTGCTTCGTCTTCACAATAACACAACAAGTATTCCTATTTTTTCTTCTAGCCATCACCGCCGCTACATGTAAGATAATACTACTCCACACGGACGAATGGAATGATAATAAGTAACCATAATCAGCAATCAACTCAAGGTGAAGAAAAGAATTCTAGCTGTAGATGATGAGCCTAATGTTACGTTAACTTTATTGTCCTTAGAAGAAACTGTATTATTTGAGGTTGACGCATTCAACATTTTTACGACATATTTTTTCTGTCTGTCTCTTTAGTTGCAATCAAAAAATAACCCAATGATGAAGAGTCTGGGGATATTACCTTTAGATCATATTCTTCAGCCTTCTTTCTTAATTGTGCTGGTTCATAGAATCTGGCGTCTGCATAGAATACGTTAAGGCGCCTCAATTTTGTCTCACTGCAAATTGGATCGCTTCGAAGATGATTAATTCTTTAGTCTGGTTTTATTACTGTAGTTTCTTCTAAACATTTATCTTGCTGTGGGAGATGATGTAAGAATAATACATGCAGTATCAAATTCTAAAAGAACCTATGGCAATCCTAGATATTCAATTAGAAAAAGGCGAATCAATTACTGCAGAAGC
>Ga0193721_1000493_pt1 | contig 11148 bp, 9 predicted proteins | sample U2s2metaG_FD_145078 | JGI IMG/M metagenome (GOLD analysis project Ga0193721, IMG submission 145078) | Soil microbial communities from a riparian zone of the East river system, Colorado, United States - U2s2 | ecosystem: Environmental > Terrestrial > Soil > Riparian zone | place: USA: East River...
AAGAAGAAATTCAGGAATTAAAACAGGCCATTCTGGAGCAAGATCGGAGATCGATCGAAGACGAAGTAGGTGATTTGCTCTTTGCAGTCGTCAATCTCGCACGGAAATGCAAACTCGACGCGGAAACAGCGTTGCAAGGCGCGACTGACAAGTTCGTCGCCCGATTCAGTCGTCTAGAGGAGAAATTGAATACGCGTGGCAAGCGACTCGGTGATGTCGATCTCGTGGAATTGGATGAAATCTGGAATGAGATCAAACGGAACGACGAAGCACGAATGACGAAGCAATAACCAAGCACGAATGACGAAGACTGCACTGTTGCATTCTGCGTTTCTTTTCGGATTCCGTCATTCTGGTTTCCTTCGATATTCGACATTCGTCATTTATCACACATATTTCCCGCCCCGATGAATCTTCTGATCAGCCTGATGTTGGTCTTTTTTGTTCTGGTGGCCCTGCTCATGGTGCTCGTGATCTTGATGCAACGTCCGAAGAGCGAAGGCTTGGGCGCGGCATTTGGCGGGGCGGTCACGGAAAACATTTTCGGCGCGCAAACGACGAATGTTCTTGTGAAGTTCACGACTTGGCTGGCTGCCATTTTCTTCGCGCTCACATTCGGGTTGTCGGTTCTGTATGCGCATCGAGGTACCGGTGGGGAGAGCGCGTTCCGGCGTGAGCTGATGAAACAGCAAGCTGCTCCGGCAACGTCTCCCGCACCAGGCACGGCTCAACCTTCACCCGTTTCTTCTCCAGCGAGTTCGCCAGTCCAGACATCTCCTGCTTCTTCTCCGGCGCCCGCGGCGCAGCCAACAGCGACGCCGTAAGGCCGGCGTTTCGCTGAAGTGAACGAGAAAGGCGGCGGCCAGCCGTCTTATTCTTTTTCTTCGGCGGCTTAAAAGCCGCCGCTACTTGAGGTGCGTGGTAAAGTTCGCCGAATTGTTACTTCTTCGTCATACGCCTGTAACAATCCGTTTCTAGTTTCCTCCGCGTTCATTTGGAACGCGTCCCCTCAGGCAGCCATAACCATCACACCAAGGAGAAACGAATGTTCACTAGAAAAACCATCTTACGTGCAGCCGGAGCGAGCCTGGCTGCAATTCTTTCACTGGCGGCGCAGCCGCTAAGGGCGCAAGGGTCCGATGCCGAGCGGCTACAAAAGCTCGAACAGGCCATCAACCAGTTACAGAAGCGCAACGCCGAGCTTGAGCAGGAGGTCTCCGGATTAAAGAAGCGCACCTCTTGGGAACCTGTGGTTGCCGGGGAAGGCAAAGGCAAGACGGAGGTCACCAGCGATGGAAAGACATTCGTCGAGAAATTCGTGCCCGACTTAAAGGGCGGCGAAAAATGGAAATTGGCCCCGTGGATCACTGAGTTGGAGCTCTTCGGTGATCTTCGTCTCCGTTACGAATATCGAGGCGGCAGACTTCCCAGCGACCACAACGATAATCCAAATGATTGGTATGAGCGCGAGCGCGAGCGTTATCGTCTTCGGGTAGGCCTTCGTGGAACGGTTCTGGATGATTGGTTCTTCGGTCTTCGATTGGAAACCAGTAACAGCTCGCGCTCAACGAACGTGACTTTCGGAGGGGAATCATCCGGCGGCCCATTCGCAAAAGGCGACGACGGACTCTTTGTGGGTCAGGCATATTTCGGTTACAAAGGTTTCCCGGACTTCACGCTTACAGGCGGCAGAATGCCACAGCCGCTCATAGTCACGTCGATGCTGTGGGACGACGATATCAATCCGGAAGGCGTCGCCCAGCAATGGAAGCATACGTTCGTGTTTGGAGGAGGACCACCCCCGCCTGCGTCATACAGCAAGGATGGAAAAGCTGTTGCGCCAGGCAAGCCACCGGAGCCCTTCTTGAAACTCGACCTCTTCGTGAACACAGCGCAGTTCGTTTATGACGATGAGAATCCGGAGAATCCGATTGGGCCTGACCCAACGACCGACGCGAACACTCCCGGTTCACCCCAGAAAATTCCAATACACGACGCCTTCATGCTGGCGTGGCAGACAGGTGCAAAACTTACTTTCCCGCAGTTCCATAGCTTCTACATCCAAGTGGCGCCTACGCTCTATAACTACACCGGTAACGGTGACACGTTTAACGTCCACTACGTTGGCGGTAACCCGGCCTTGTCCAATGGCGATTCATTGGCCACGAACCAGACAGGCATCAACAGCCTCCTGGTTTTCGATGTGCCGGCAGAAATCGGCTGGAAAGCCTGGGGATTGCCGATGCGCATCTTCGGTGAGTTCGCTGACAATATCGAGGGTCATGATCGCGCACATGCGGCCGCAGAGTTGGGGGGATTTGAAGCCCACACCGGCCAGCATTACGCTTGGGAGATCGGTGGGGCTGTTGGCCAGCTAAAGAAGAAGGGCGATTGGGAACTCCGAGCCTGGTATCAACACGCCGAACAATATGCGCTGGATCCCAACTTGGTTGATTCGGATATCTTCGATAGCCGTCTTAACGAGAAAGGCGTAGCCGTGAAAGGCGGGTACATGCTCGCCGATGCCATTAGCCTTAACCTCACATGGGCCTACTCCTGGCGCATCAATGGCCGTCTTGGTACTGGCGGCCTAGGCGATATCCAGGTCAATCCGCTTGATCAATATCAACTCTTTCAGGCGGACATGAGTGTTAAATTTTAAAGGTTAGGTTAATCCATGCCCGCCGCGGAAATTCCCGCGGCGGGCTTTTTTTTGAGGTGAATCGTCTTCTCCCAGGACGATCGCGCGTTGTTAACTGGGAATAACGCGTTCGCTTTTCCTCAAAGAGTGCAGCCCAATTTTCAGCGCCTGCCCACCTCTCACGTTTTTGTCTTGAAGCTGTAACAATCAGCTCATAGCCTCGGCGGCGTTCACCGAAAACGCGTCCCATCAGTCTGTTGAAAAATCATCACAACAAAGGAGAAACCGAATGCTGATCAAAAAAAACAGCTCACGGGCGGCTGGGGCCATCCTGGTCGCGATCATTTCGATTGCCGTGCAGCCGCTCGGCGCACAAACAGCGTCCGACGAGGCACGGCTCCAAAAGCTAGAACAAGCCGTTAGCCAGCTGCAGAAGCGCAATGCCGAGCTTGAACAGGAGGTTGCCGGATTAAAGAAGCGCACGGCCTGGACGCCTGTGATGACACCGGAGGGAAAAACCAAGACACAGGTGACCAGCGAAGGAAAGACATACGTCGAGAAAGCCGTGCCCGAGTTACAAGGTGGCGAAAAATGGAAATTGTTCCCTGCAATCACCGAGCTGGAGCTCTTTGGCGATGTGCGTCTGCGATATGAATACCGCGGTGGCAGACTTCCCAGTAACGATCCGAACACCCCAAGCCACCCGAATGATTGGTACGAGCGCGAGCGTGAACGTTACCGCTTACGCCTCGGATTGCGCGGTACGGTACTTGATGACTGGTTCTTTGGACTACGATTGGAGACCAGCTCCGACCCTCGCTCGACAAATGTTACCATGGGAGGAGACGCCGGCAACGGCAACGGCCCGTTTAACAAAGGCGACGACGGCGTCGCCGTGGGACAGGCCTATTTGGGCTACAAGGGATTCCCTGGCACTACTTTGACTGGTGGCCGATTTGCGATCCCATTCGTCAAGACGTCCCTGATATGGGACGATGACATTAACGTTGAAGGTTTGGCGGAACAGTGGAAACACACCTTCACCTTTGGAGGAGGGACGCCTCTGCCACAATCATTCAGTAAGGATGGCAAAGCGGTTGCGCCTCCAACATCTGAACCGTTCCTAAGACTCGACCTTTTCGCAAATTTTGGCCAATTCGTTTACGACGACGAAAACCCAGAGAATCCAATCGGCGCGCCCCCGACAACGACGCAGCCGATAACAGGCGAAACTCAGATTACGCCGAGAGCTAATGCGTTTATGCTAGGCTGGCAGGTGGGAGCAAAATTTGATTTCCCTCACCTGTTTTACGTCCAGTTCGCGCCGACGCTCTACAATTATACCGGCAACGGCGACGACTTTAACATTCATTTCTCAGGCGATCCCCCCGGTCCCAGTCCCAGTCCCACTCCCAATCAAACGGGTATCAATAGTCTTTTGGTTTTTGACATACCTGCCGAAATCGGCTGGACAGTTGGGAAAATTCCAATGCGCATCTTCGGAGACTTTGCAACGAACTTCGAAGCGGACGATCGTGCCACGGCTGCGGGCCATCCCGATAAGGGAGGCGACCGTTACGCGTATCAGATCGGCCTTGGTATTGGTCAACTAAAGAGAAAGCATGATTGGCAGATCGACGCATGGTGGCAACACCAGGACCAGTTTGCGCTGGATCCAAACCTCATCGATTCAGACCTGTTCGACGCCCGTTTGAATATTGAAGGCGTGGCCGTGCGAGGGGGGTACATGCTGGCCGATGCTATTGTTCTCAACCTTACCTACGGTTATGGCTGGCGCGTTGATGACTCACTCGGTACAGGAGGCACTGGCAATATCCCCATCAACCCGCTCGATCAGTATCAATTATTCCAGGCGGACCTGAGTGTTAAATTCTAGTCCGGTTACTCTTTCGCGAGGGCAATCGTAGGTCGCGGTAAAACCCGGTGACCAAGCCTCTGCCTCCTTGTCAACGTGCTGAGGACAGCCCGTTCGACCTTCGCCGCGCCACCACTGCCTTTGCCACACAAACGTAACAGTAATTCTTTTGCCGTCAGGCACGTTGATTCTTACGCTTGCTGCCAACCGGGAATGCAAGCATCCACGTTTCCTCAGAGGGATTCGGAACGACTTTTCGCGGCCCAGCAACGTTTTTCATTCGGGAAATCTCCGGAACGGTTGTCGGGGCCGAGGCATTATCGCACTGCGTGGATCTCCGACACGCACCTGGGCACGCGCGGCTGTAACTCCACAGCACTGCTCGATTTTCTTCGCGAGAATGATTTCGAGACGCTCTACGTTGTGGGTGATCTCATCGATATCTGGTCGCTGCGCCGCGGAATTTATTGGCCCCAGGAACATAACGACGTCATCCAAAAAATCTTGCGCAAGGCCCGCAAGGGTACCCGTGTCATTTATATCCCGGGAAATCACGACGAGTTGGTGGTTGGCTTTCTTGGTGCTTATGGGAACATCGACATCAAGGAGAACGCCGTTCATGTGACAGCCTGTGGCGAACGCATTCTGATCATTCACGGACACGAACTGGATGCCGTGGTGCAAAACGTGAAGTGGTTGGCATTCGCTGGCGACGTTGGCTATCAATTTTTGCTCTCGCTGAATCCGCTCATCAATTTCGTGCGACGCCGGTTCGGTCTCGGATACTGGTCGCTTAGCGCGTATGCAAAGCGGCGCGTGAAGGACGCCGTGAGTTTTATTGGCAAATTCGAAGCTGCTGTCGCGCATTATGCCGAGCGCTACCATGTGGACGCCGTTCTATGCGGACACATCCATAGCCCGGCCATTCGAGAGTTTGGCAAGATCACATATTATAATTGTGGTGACTGGGTGGAGAGTTGCTCGGCACTTGTGGAGGGCGAGGACGGGAACCTTGCAATGGTCAATTACCATCCGTTCTCCGCATCCTCGCAAAGAAAAGTGGCCGTGGCGCAAATGACGAAATCCGAATGACGAATGTCGAATTAATATTGAAGACCAAATGACCGCTTGTATCAGCAGGTCTAAACGGCACCACCGTTCGGTCTTCGTCATTCCTTCGTGCTTCGTCATTCGTCATTCGTCATTGATCGGGCTTACCCATTGTCACCGCTTCGTCACCCGCTTTTGACAATTCGTAACCTGACGCTGCGCAATACCGATCGCATGTTCAAACATGAACGTGATTACAGTGAGGAGAACCGTTTTCGCCGGACTGCCCGGAGAAGCATCCGTAAAAAGGATAGTGATCAACGGAAGGTCGAAGAAAAGCTCGACCATCCGCCGGTCGTTTCGCGAATTAGCCCGCACCTACTTTGCGAAGGAACACAAGCTGGAGTTTGCAGCCGAAGCATTGTTTTTTGTAATAATCGTGGCGATCTCAGCCTGGCCAATTCTTACAGCCGCAGGCGCATTGCACCAGTTTTTCCAGCGCGCTCTAAGTTAAGGGTGCTGGTTTGTAGCCGGCATCCGGGTTGCCGGCGTGGATCTTATCTTTCAGCCCGGGCAACGTTTTAAGAACAACGCGTTCCACATGATCTCTCGTCAACGCGAAAATCTCGACAGCAAGCTCATCGCGTTTAGCATTTTGGCCTTGTGCAAAAAAATGCTCGAACAGCAAACAATCGGGAAATTGAACGCAAATTTTTGCTTAAAGGATTGCCAGACAAGCTGAATCGCTCGCGGTGCTACGTTATCGATCAAGGTTATCTGGCGAGTGAACCCGCAGGCAGGCAGGTTCGTCTCCGCAAAAAAGGGACGGCCGCAACGCTGACTTTCAAGGTGGGCCGGGGTAGTCACCGGGAAGAACGCGAGATCAGGCTGAGCCCAAAACAATTCGACGCACTTTGGCCGGGGACTGTCGGGAGAAGATTGCGCAAGGTGCGTTGCGAAATTCCCTGGAAAAATTTAGTTGTTGAGATTGATATTTATCAGGGGAGACACGCTGGCCTCGTTGTGGCAGAAGTGGAATTCCCCGACCGCGTCAGCTGCCGAAAATTCAAGCCGCCGTCCTGGTTTGGACGGGAAGTGACTGGGGAAAAACGTTACAGCAACGTGCGGCTCGCTAACGAGTAACGAAGAGAACCGATGGGCTTCCGTTTGAAATTGCGCGAACCGTTGCCTGGTGGGCTGAAACGAGTCTTTCGGGAACAGACCGAGTCTGCTCTGGGTTTGTGCCGGCATCCCGCAAAGCAACGCGGCGTCACAGTCCACGAAGTTCGAAAACACCTTAAGAAGCTGCGCGCAGCGATGCGTCTTGCCGTAGGCGAAGTAGGCAAGAATCGGCACGCGCGTGAAGATCGCTGCGTGCGCAAGATTGGACGGCTGGTCTCCGATTTGCGCGACGCGCAAGTGCGTCTGCAAACGCTCATTCAACTGAGAGACAAGAAGGCGAAGCACTCGGGTAAAAACCACTTTCCACATATCGAGGAATTACTGTCGCTGGAACGGGAAAGCTTTTCCGCCGCTTTTGCGGGCTGGCAAAAACAAGCAATCCCACAGCTGGAACGCTTGGAAGCGCGTCTGTTGAAATGGCCGCTGGAAGGCCTGACATGGAAACAAATTTGCGGCGCGGCCTGTAAAGTCTACAAACGCGGCCAGCGCGGGCTCGCAAAAACAATTAACGAGCCGGACCCGGAAAATTTTCATGCCTGGCGCAAGCGAGTGAAAGACCTCTGGTATCAGTTACGCATTTTGCAGCCGCTTAACCGTGCGGTTCTCACAGAGATGGCTCACGACGCGGATGTTTTAGGCGAACTACTGGGGTGCGAGCACGATTTCGCTTTTCTTTGGACGCGTCTGGAGAAGGAAAGCGGCGATGAGGCGCTCCGCGATGAGCTCGCACAACTAGAGAAACTAATTCGTAAACGAGGCAAACGATTGCGCACAAACGCCCTCGAGCTGGGGCGACGTTTCTACGCTGAGCCTGCAAAGGCTTTCGCCAAGCGCATATCCATCTTTGTCGGCAAACGGATATGAGAGAGACTGATTACCGGCCTTGGTAACAGTCCAGGTACTTGATTCCGGACCCGGTGTTGAAAATGACCACATGCTCACCTGGCACGATTTTGCCTGCGGAACGCAGTGATTTGAAAGCGGCGAAGCATGCTGCTCCTTCCGGACAAACGAAGAGACCTTCGCTCGATCCCACGTCGCGGGCGACACGGATCATCTCTTCGTCATCGACGGCAATCGCGCCGCCCTTCGACTGACGAAGGATCTCCAGAATCAGGAAGTCCCCGATCGCTTTAGGAACACGCAGCCCGGAGGCGATTGTGTTCGCATCAGGAAATTCGGCGGCGTCTTTTTCTCCGGCTTTGAAAGCGTGGACGATTGGCGCGCAACCCGCGGCCTGCACCGCGAACATGCGGGGACGTTCTCTTCCGATCCACCCGAGCGTCTCCAATTCATCGAATGCCTTCCACATTCCAATGAGCCCGGTCCCGCCGCCGGCGGGATAAAGAATCAAGTCGGGCAATCGCCAGTTGGATTGCTCCGCTAATTCGTAGCCCAGGGTCTTTTTCCCCTCAACGCGATAGGGTTCTTTGAGCGTGGACACATCGAACCAACCTTCCTTTGTCTTGCGCCGCGCGATCTCAGCGCCGCAATCCGTGATTAATCCATTGATCAACGTCACATGAGCGCCCAACTCACGGCACTCGATGATGTTCGCGCGCGGTGTATCGCGCGGCATGAAGATGTGCGCTTCCAGGCCGGCCCGAGCCGCGTAAGCGGCAAGCGCTCCGCCAGCATTGCCGGCGCTGGGGACCGCGAGCTTGGTTGCTCCGAGGTGTTTTGCCATGGATACGGCAACAGTCATCCCTCGCGCCTTGAAACTCTGCGTTGGATTGAGTGATTCGTCCTTGATCCACAGATCGATGTCGTCGCCAAACTTTTCTGCGCGCAATAATGGTGTCCCACCTTCGCCTAACGAGACAGGCTCAACATTGCCTGGCAGGGGCAACACTTCCCGATAACGCCATAATGATTTCTCACGTGTCACCAGCGTCTCGCGCTTCAGCGTCCTACTCGCAGCGGCGAGATCGACAATCGCGAAGAGGGGTTTATGACAGGATGGACAGAGATTCTGCAGGCGCGACGAGTCATGACGCAGTCCGCATGCGGTGCACTCAAGATGCGATACGAACATCCGTGAAATGGAGCGCAGATTTCGTGAGAGCGCACACACTCTCGCATGCTGGCGAACTTCCTCTCGGAAGCATGCCGCGATGGGTCTCAAGATTTCACATGGCTAGATCGTTGTAGCCACGGCGCTGTGTCGCCGTGCGAGGGGCGACACCGTGAGCGCCTCGGCACAGCGAGGCGGCTACGACTTGCGATTCGTGATAGATTGAAACGATGGATTTGATGACTCTGACTGAAATTCGCCGGGCGGCTCAGAACGGCGCGGTAGCAGCGCGTGCGCATGTGCAAGTCGAAGCGGCTACTGCCAAGACGCAACGTGATGGAAAACCTTATTGCGAACTGGCTCTGGCAGATGCGTGCGATCGGATGACTCTTCGGGTATGGAACGATCATCCCGCCTACAAATCATGCAGCGCATTCACGACTGAAAGTTTCATCGAGCTCACTGGTGACTTTCGGATCCATCCGCAATATGGACTGGAAGCAGAAAAGTGGATGGTACGGCCACTCTCTGGCCAGGAGAAAAAAGAATTGTTGGAAGGACCAGCAGACTTGCGCACAAAGCAGGCATCTGACTGGGAATTCATCGTGCAGTCCATTGGCACGATTGTTGATCCTCGCCTTCGCACATTGTCCGAAACATTCATCAGCAAGTGGGGCGACCGATTTCGTCGCGCCGCTGCAGCTCGCAAATATCATCACGCCCGGCGTGGTGGCCTCGTCGAGCACACCGCGCAAATGATGCGCCTGGCGAGGGCCATCGCCCCCCTCTATTCGCAGTTAAACATTGATCTTTTGATCTCGGGCATTCTTTTTCACGACTCAGGTAAGCTGTGGGAAAACCAGTTTTCTGAAAACGGCTTCGTTATGAGCTACGACGAACTTGGTGAATTGGTCGGTCACATTTCGATCGGGCTCGAGATCGTCAATTCGTTGTGGCAAAAGCTTGCCGCCGAAAACGCAGACCTCTGGAAAACATATCGCCCCCTCTCGGAAGATGTGCGCATACATCTTCTGCATCTCATTGGAGCACATCACGGCGACAAGCAATTGGGTTCGCCCGTTGATCCGAAAACGCCGGAAGCAATGGCGCTGCATTACATCGATAATCTCGACGCTCGTCTGGAAATGTTCGCCGCGGGTTACACAACCGCAAAGCCGCTGGCGGCGCGCATTTTTGATCGCGTGCGGCCGTTGCCGGGAAATTTGGTTAGATCGCTCGAGAAATTTCAAGCCTCGCAGGATAGTTCGGCGACGGAACGCGAACTCTTGTGAAGCACTACAAGCACACGCAAATCGGTCACACCATTATCTGGGGCGTGCTTGCCGCGGCGGTTTTCATCGCGATCACGGGAATTTTTTCGCAAGGAGGTCCAGGGAGTTTTCTCGTTGCTGAAGTGATACTCCTCATTTGCGCGGTCTTGTTCTGCAAACTGACAATTAAGATTGAGAATGAAACATTGGAATGGTCGTTCGGAATCGGTCTCATCCGAAAACAAGTGCCGATTGTTGAGATCGCGGCATGTGAGCCGATTCGGATTCCCTGGTGGCATGGCTGGGGAATTCACCTAACGCCATGCGGTTGGCTTTATAATGTTTCTGGTCTGGATGCTGTGGCGATCAAGCTGCGCATGGCCGAAAATTTGCGTTGGGTACAGACGATCCTCAAGTTTCGGAAATGCAATTCGCCGTTCCGCTCGCACGTAATGGAGAATCATCGAGCGGTTGAGAAGGATGGAGGGCGAAGCTCTGCGACGCCCTAACGAGTGTACAAATCCGTTACCCACGCAAGAAGGGCTCGCCGGACCTCGCCCCTCCATTTGTCGCGATGCTCTTTCGCAGCCCTGGCCGACTATTATTTCGCCAGTTCGCGGAACCAATGCAACGCGATCGAGGTTTGCGCACCATTGACCTCATGGCCGCCACGAAAAGTTCCGATTCGAATCCGCTTAAAGCCAGTTCGCTTGATCGAACCCACGACCGCGTATTGCTGTTCCAAGGTCGCGGTTCTATCCTCGTGACCGGCGCTAACGTAAATTGGCGTGTTGAGAAAGTTTGCGCCGGGCTGCAATCTTGCAAATCCATCACTCAAGTGGTCTTCGTTCGCGCCTGTCATGTAAATTCCGGTGATGCGACAACCGTTTTTCGCAAGAAAAGGGGCAACATAGCCAACGCCTTTGCCTCCCCCGGAGAACCCTGCGCACGCCAACGGCCACTTCTCCGACCCGGGAAAGCTGCGGTGCAGCGCGTCGATTGCAGCGAGCGTCATGGACTCACGCCACGCCACGTTGTCATTCTTCGCATGTTGTGGGCCGTCCCCTGAGAGCAACACCCAGCCTTCAGAAAGTCCGACCCTCTGGTAAAAATC
>Ga0193721_1000496_pt1 | contig 11140 bp, 11 predicted proteins | sample U2s2metaG_FD_145078 | JGI IMG/M metagenome (GOLD analysis project Ga0193721, IMG submission 145078) | Soil microbial communities from a riparian zone of the East river system, Colorado, United States - U2s2 | ecosystem: Environmental > Terrestrial > Soil > Riparian zone | place: USA: East River...
TTACGAAAACACCGCTCTGGTGACCGGGCTGACGACGAGTAAAGGGAAGTTTATGGGACAGGACTTCACCTCCTGCGAACGGGCGACAGATATTTTTGTTAAGCAAGTTGACCGCTGGCAATGCGTATTTACGCAGCTAACTCGCTTCACAAAGAAGTGAAACCGCCCTCCCTATGAAAGCTTTCGCCCTGGTCGGCGTTGCATTTACTCTGTTGTTGCTCATCGCGATTGCTGTCGCCGAACCTGCGGCAAAGGATCCCGCACTCGCAAACCGCAGGTGCGCTTGTTCGAACTCGTGATATTCCTCAGCCGATCCAGACAGCCATTACGAACGGTTCCATGGGAAAGAAATATGAGGTCTCGTTCTATTTAAGCCCGTTCTATCTGCGTGGAGACTTCGATGGCGACCACAAGATCGACATAGCAGTTCTAGTGAGGCAGCGCTCGACCGGAAAGCTCGGCATCGCGATCATTCATGGGTGGCCAACAAGGTCGCAATTCTCGGCGCAGGGACTGCCATCGGCAACGGTGATGATGATTTCGAATGGATGGATAACTGGCAGATTTATACGAAAGACGCTGGCGCTAAGGGAACCGGAGCACAAAGCCTCCCACACCTGCGCGGAGACGCACTTCTTGCGAGTAAGAGTGAAGCAGCGAGCGCCTTGATTTACTGGAACGGGAAACGCTACGTCTGGCTTCAGCAGGGCGATTAGCGCTGGTGTGATAAATGGTAGGTGCGGACCGCGCGTGCTGTCCATCCCCTCGGCGCGGCCTCGCCACGGCGAGCAAGGTGTGGTTGCGCCGTAACCAAAAGTTAGTGCGTAATCAAAACGTAAACATTCCCCTGCTCTTTCTTTCTCTCGTTTGACTTCAACTGAGAAAGAGCAGCACCCGCAAGCTGCGGCATCAAACCTGACGCCTTCTCCGTTGACGCAATCAAAGCGTCGAGATTTCCGTTGTTCCATTCAGAGACCGCATGATCCGGCTCGATGAAACCTGTTTTCTGCAAGTAGAGCAACAGTCCTTCGTCCTTTGCCGAGACGACTTCGTAACGCCAGCGATATGCCGCCGCTTCACGACGGACCTCGCGTCCAAAAATAGCAAGCGCGTTGCGCTGGTACCGATACGCTGAGATTACCTTGGAAATCGTGTAGCCGCCGGTGAATAAGACTGAAAGGACTAGCGCGGCTGTAAGCCAGCGATAAATGCTTGTCGCATTTACTGTAGCCACCGGCCTATGGCCGGTCGGACTAACGTCGTTGCTCGTTGAAGAACGGCTCACAGAGCCGTGGCTACAGGCCATGAGCCTGGCAATTTGTGCCGCCAACAGCAAACATAGCGGCGGTATGATTGGAAAAATTCGGTCGACGCGCTTGGACGGAATCAATGACATCAAGATTAAGCCACCCACGCTCCAGCAAAGTAGCCAGAAAGTCTCAGGTGACATTTCGCGAAACGCTGAGCGCAGCCGCCATTTTCGCGAATGAAGGTCGACAAATGCGATGCCGATGATCAGCACGCTCCAGGGAGCAAATTTGTGCAGCAGATGCGGTAAGTAAAAATAGAGCGGTTGCGGCCGATGAATTGTTTCGCCAAAGCGTCCGACAAATTCGCGCATTACAACTTCATCAAAGAAGCCGGGCTGAAAAAGGATACCGCCAGTTACCCATAACAAAAAGACCGCCAGAGATGCAACCCATGGCCACCAGCCGGGCCAGGCGTTCTGTAGCAACAGAGCCCTGCCGGGGTCACCGACCCCGGCTACAACAGCGTGTCGCCTGCGTCTCCATTCAAACAACGCGATGCCCGGCAGTAGAAATGCATAGACAATCGGGCCCTTGATCAGCATTGCGATCGTGAGCAATGCAAAAACGTAAATTTGGTCTCGCAGTCTCCACTCGGTTCCCTCTCGGATCTTTTTCCAAATCACCAGGCCGATAAGAAAAATTACGAGCGCGAGCGGCATGTCGGTGCGCACGAGTGTTGCCAAACGCGGACTCAGCAGGTTCAATCCGAATGCACCGAGCGCGATGAGAGCGGCAATTAGTCCGTAAGCGGAGCTGGCAGCGCGAAACAAGAAGATTGCCAGGGCGATCGCAGCGAGAAGTGATGGCAATCGCCACGACAGCTCCCATGATTGGGTCAATCCGAAAAGACCTGCTGAGACCAATCCCACGAGCGGCGGTTTGGTTGCCACGTGTTCGTGCGGAGTCTGCTGATAAAACCAGCGGCCTTCCTTGATCATCTGAAAGGAAGTGAATGCCTGCTTCGCCTGGTCATAGTCATCGAGCTGCCACGGTAAATTGGAGATCGCGAAAAATAAGATTGTTAGCCCAGCGACAATCCAAAACGTACGCTTACACGACAAAATGGTCTGCGCGCGACTGGCCTCAATCACAAAAGGAGATTATGTCAGCTCTTACAGAAGATAACGAAGGAAACGAAGAATCTTGATGATTCCAAGAAGCAGCCTTCGTTAACTTCGTTTCCTTCTGTTGGAACTCATTCACTCGCGCCAGAGAACTGCACGCATTGGCGCCCCATCGCCACCAGCGATTTTTAGAGGTAGCGCCGCGAAGTTGTAAATACCGGCGGCGACGTCGGTCAGGTCGAGCGATTCAACGATGGCGATGCCGGCGCCGGCCAGCGCGTGATGGTTCTGCAACGATTGCGAATCGATCTCATCCATTGATGGTAAGTCTAATCCCAGCAGCGTTACTCCATTTTTCTGCAGCCACGCCGGAACATCCGCTGCGATCACGGGAATTTGATCTGGAAAAACCGTGGAGTCGCTCCATCGACCGGTCTTTACGAGAAGCCGCGACGTCGCCGCGATATCTTCGGCATGCGGCTTGAGATCTTCGGCGGTGATCAGGTGCTTCTGCTTGGACCGAGCAAAACTCTGCGCGAGATCGACCACGGTTGCGCGACCAACATAAATGTCGAGCGGCGCTTTCTCGATCGAATCGCCTTTTGGATCAAAGTGGAACCGCGCATCGGCATGCGTGCCGTTGTGCACGCTCATCGTGATCGCACCCAGGTTCACGCTCGCGCCTTTCGCTATCTCGTTGGTCGCCCGAAAACGAAATGGCTCGTCACCGGGCCATTCCGCCAGATCGTGGGAAAGCGTTCTTGAAATATCCCAAATTTTCATCGCGTTCGAAAGCGACGCGAGGACGCGTGCGCACTCCAAAAGCTTTTGCGAAATAGTATGAATATCTTCCGTGCCTTTCGCACGAAGTGCTTTGGAGTGCGATGCGTCTTCGCATCGCTTTTTCGTTCCGTTGTCATTAGCTGATCACTATGCGCGAGCCTCCCCAACCTCTTCAATGATTGCCTGCGCCGCTTTTTCACTCGCTCCGCCTGTGCCTACTTTGTCGATGATCGCATCAAATTCGGAAATCATTCGCTCGCGTGCGCGTGCATCTTCCACCAACAGCTGCACGGCCTTGGCAATGGCAGCCGGTTTTGCCCGGTGTTGAATAAATTCCGGAACCACTTCTTTGCCTGCGAGCAAATTAGGCATGCCAAGATACTTGACGTTCACCACCAGACGCGCTGCGAGGTAAGTGGGCACGGCCACCTTGTAAATCAGCACAAAAGGCATCCGAAAATAAGCAGCTTCCAGCGTAGCGCTTCCTGAGGCAACGATCCCGACGAAAGCTCGCTGCATGAGCGCTGCTGTTTCGCCGATTTTGATTTGAATGAGTTGGGGATTTTGTGACGCTCCAGCCCTCACCCTCCCCTCTCCCCTCAATAAGGGGAGCGGCGTCCCTGTCACACCCTCTCTCAGCAGAATGGGTTGCGACTTGTTAGGTGCTTGCCTCGTCCCCTCTCCTTTCGGCGAAGGGAGAAGATGAAGGTGAGGGTTCAACATCTGATTCATCTCGCGCGCGAGCTCGTCGGATGCCGCGCCCACTTGAAAGCTCAAAGTGGGGTTGGGTTGCAATAGCAGACGCGCCGTTTCGATCATTACCGGAAACATTTTCCGCACTTCGCGCAGGCGACTGCCTGGAAAAAGGCCAATTAAATTCGGATCGCGCTCATCGTCGATTTTCCAGGTCTGCAATCTTTCAATCATCGGATGCCCGACGAATACCGCACGCAGGCCTGATTCATTATAGAGATCGGCCTCAAATGGAAAAATGCAGAGCACGAGATCGATGCAGCGCGCCATTCTTTTGATCCGGCCACGGTTCCAAGCCCATACCTGTGGGCTGATGTAATAAATTATTTTTTGTCGGCGCGATTGTCTTCGCAATGCGCGTGCAAGGCGCAAATTGAAGCCAGGGTAATCGATCAACACAACTGCGCCCGGCTTGCTCTCCAGAATTTCTTTGATCGTTTCGCGAAATTGCCCTCGAAAATAACCATACTTCCTAAGCACTTCCCACAAACCAAGGACGGCGGCGTCGCCGATCCAGTTTTTGAATCGGTTACCAGCAATTTCCTGCATCTGCGGGCCGCCCCGGCCGATGAACTTCAGCCCGGGATCCAACTCGCGCAGGGAGCGCATCAATGCGGCGCCGTGATTGTCAGCGCTCACCTCGCCGGCAACAAAGTAGATGGTCATTTTTCTGTAGTGGCAGCCGTGTCGGCTGCAAAGTCGCATGCCATGCAGGCGGCACGCCCGCCTCTACAGCAAGATCTGCGATACGGGATCGTCCTATCCACTCCCGGCGATTTGTTTCGTGATTTTAACCGCCAGCTCCAATGCCGCTGTTGCTTGAGAACCGGAAACGCGCGGCTGGCGCCCCGTGTTCGCACATTCGATGAACGAAGTGAGTTGAAGTTTCAGTGGTTCTTCGTGTTCAACACTGGCTCTGTCACGCCAAATCTGTTTTCCAACGCGCCGGTAGATTTCGCCGCTTTGATTTTGATAATCGAGCGAGATGTACGCGTCCTCTTGAAAAATGCGAATCTTGCGCATGCGTTCGGGACTGATGCGGCTTGCAGTCACATTTGCCACGCATCCATCTTCGAAATGCAGTCGCACGTTGGCGATGTCTTCACTCCGGCTAAGCACGGGCACGCCCACTGCGTCAATACTCCACAGAGGCGAACGCACGAAATGCAAAATGACTTCCAGATCATGGATCATCAAATCGAGAACGACACCGATGTCGGTACCGCGTTCCGAATAGGGCCTGAGCCGATGCGCTTCGATGAACCGTGGATGCGTCAGATTTTTTTCCAGAGCGCCCAAGACTGGATTGAAACGTTCCACGTGGCCGACCTGCAAGATCAGACCGTTGTGCGCCGCCAACTCTGCCAGTTCGGCAGCATGGGCAGTGTTGTCAGTGATCGGCTTTTCGACCAGCACGTGTTTGCCCTTCGCAAGGAGAGACCGTGCAACTTCATAGTGCGTGTTGGTGGGTGTTGCCACGGAAGCGGCGTCAATCATCGAAATGAATTCATCCAGAGACCTGGTAGGCGTGGTGTGGAACTTGGTCGCAATTGTGCGGTTCGTGATTTGATCCACGTCATACACTGCGGCGAACTCAGCGGACGGACTCTCCGCATACAGTCGCGCATGATTGCTTCCGATGTGACCAACCCCAACAACCCCAACACGCAAATTTTTCATGTCGCCTTAAAAGCAGTCAACGCCGGAAAGATTCGCGGTCAAACCGCAGATGAGTTCATAGTCGAATAAGTCGTATCAGCGCTCTTAAGACGAATCAGTATCACTGCACGCAATTGGCGCGGAACCATTCATACGTCCGAGCAATTCCATCCCGCAGCGGGATCGCCGGCGTCCAGCCGAGAGCGCGAAGCCTGGTCACGTCTAAAAGTTTTCGCGGCGTGCCATCCGGCTTGGTGGTGTCCCAGGCGAGTTCACCGTCGAACCCGACGACGTCGCAGATTAATTCCGCCAGTTCGCGAATCGAAATGTCCTCGCCGCAGCCGACGTTGATGATCTCTGGGGAGTCATATTTCTCCAGGAGCAAAAGACATGCTGAGGCAAGATCGTCCACATGCAAAAATTCGCGACGCGGTTTTCCAGTTCCCCACACGGTTAGCTTTTTATCCTTGCGCATTTTAGCTTCGTGCGCTTTGCGTACGAGCGCGGCCAACACGTGTGATGTTTCCAGATCGAAATTGTCGTTCGGGCCGTAAAGATTGGTCGGCATCGCCGAGATAAAATTTGCGCCGTACTCGCGATTGTACGCCTGGGAAAGCTTGATTCCTGCAATCTTGGCAATCGCGTAAGCCTCATTGGTCGGCTCCAGCGGTCCAGTTAGTAACGCTGTTTCGGGAATCGGTTGCGGCGAAAACTTCGGGTAAATGCATGAGCTTCCAAGAAAGAGCAGCCGGCGCCCGCCGCTCTGATAAGCTGAGCGAATGACGTTGTTCTGGATCTGCAAATTCTCGAGGAGAAATTCCACCGGGAAATCGTCGTTCGCCTTAATTCCGCCAACCTTTGCGGCTGCGACAATGACTATGGTTGGTCGTTCCTCGGCAAAAAATTTCGCGACCGCAGACTCGTTGGCGAGATCAAGCTGCGAATGACCGCGTGTCAGCAGATTGTTGAACCCTTCGCTTTCGAGCCGTCGAACGATTGCGCTGCCCACCATTCCCCGATGTCCGGCGACGAAGATCTTGTCGGATTTGTTCATGATTTACTCGGGCAGTACCCGCAGTCCGAAAAGAATTCCACAACCTCGCATGCGCAAATCGGCTGACACCATTTCGGTTGCTCCGCCCTCCAGTGCGCTGGCAATCTGCAGTGCATCGAGGCTGCGGATCATGACCGGCCTTGGTGCAGCGTAACAATGGCGCACCACCCCAATCGCGCGGCTCTTCACCCGGGAGTCGTAAAGAATCAGCTTCAAGTCTCCGGACTCGATTTGCCGCAGCAAATTTTGAAACAGGATCTCGGCCCTGCCATGCCTCACAGCTCCCGAGATTTCTTTTCGCCAAAATGCACAATGCACTTCAGAGAGAGTGAAACTTGAAATCAGGGGCACCTCTGGATCACCGGCGAACCGCCTAAATTTGGTGGAGTCGCGTTCGTTGACGTAAAGCTTGACGAGCGCCGAGCTGTCCCAGAAGCGCATTGACTCAGAAACGATCTTCGCGATCCCAATCTTGGATCTCTTGGGCGCTTATGCCGATTTTGCCCGTGCTGTACTTACGGCGCAGTTGATCCAGTTCGGCTAACCATTTTTCCTTGTCCCGTTTTTTCGCGCGCTTCGGTACCGCTACGAGCTTTGCGGTTTCCTTACCGTGTACGGTGATCACCACTTCTTCGCCGCGGCTGGCGCGTTTCACCATTTCTGAAAATCTAGCTTTCGCCTCGCGAAGCGTCGTTGTCATGTGGTCACTGTAGTCACAGCAGGAGAAAGTTCAAGCACCCGGCATCAAACCCCGGAGAATGCCCAAGACTCCAATGATCTGGTCGTGAATTCTCCGTTCGCCGGGAGAGAATGATTGGCGAACGGTGCGAGTGGGGCAATTCTTTGAAAACTCACGGCGCGAAAATCAAAAGCACAAACACAGCGAACAACAACAAATGGATGCAACCCTGCAAGACATTTGTCTTCCTGCTTGTAAACGTAACGATGCTCACGGCCAGCGTCAGGAGAAGTAGCGGAAGATTAGCGCCTTCCACGCCGAGTATGACAGGTCGCTTCGTGATCAGTCCAATGGTCAGCACGGCCGGAATCGTTAGTCCGATTGTGGCGAGCACGGAACCAAACAGAATGTTTATTGAACGCTGCAGCTGATTGCCCAAGCCGGCACGGACCGCGCCTAAGCCTTCCGGAGAGAGCACCAAGGCTGCGATGATCGCGCCGCCAAGTGCCTGTGGCATATGAAATTTCTCAATACCGTTGTCCAACGGGATAGCGAATTTTTCCGCCAATAAAATAACCGTTATCAGGTAGACGAGCAGCAACGCCGCATGAAAAGCGGTTGAGCGCACCTGCAATGAATGATGAGCAGACTTCGCCGGCGCCACAACGTCCTCTGATTCCATGAAATAGCGGCGGTGTCGCACGGTCTCGATGAGCAGAAAAATCGCGTAAAGCAGGAGTGACACCACAATAAGAAAGACTTCCTGTTCGGTAGAAAAATATGGCCCGCTCTTAGAAGTGGTGAAATTGGGAAAGACTAAACCGAGCACGGCCAATGTCATGATCACATTGAGATACGAGTTGACTCCCTGCAGATTGTAATACTGCTCGCGATAACGTAAGCCGCCCAGCAACAGGGAGAGCCCCACTAGGCCATTAAGCGCGATCATTACCACGGCAAAAATGGCGTCCCGTCCGAGCGTTGGATTGTTCGCGCCATGCAACATTGCCGTGGATATCATGACCACCTCGATACTAATCGCCGAGAGCGTCAAAATTAATGTTCCGTAGGGTTCGCCTAACTTAATGGCGAGACAGTCGGCATGGCGCACCACACAAATTGCCGACCAAAGGATAACGGCAAAAAGCCACAAAAAGACTGCAATCAACGCGACCGGGTGCCCAACGAGTTCGACGAACTGATTTCCAGTTGCAAAAAAAATCGACGCCGTTCCCAAGCCGATTAGTAACGGAAATTCACGGCGCATAGCGTCTCCGAAGTTGTGAGCGCTCTTCGCTTGGCGGCTGAGTTTTGCCTTTCCCGACATGCCCGCGACCATATCGAGTTGATGCGCGTCCTGCAATGCCGCTAAGGTACCGCGAGCGTACCCGCTTGCGCCTTCCTTGAAACACGCAAGCCCGAGGCCCGCTCTACTCTTTTTTCTGGGCGAGCGGCAGAAATTCTTCGCGCGCGACTCTGCCGTCCTTAACCGTGTAAATTCCCGCCTCCGACCTTTCCATCCGCTTTTTCGAGGCTTTGTCGGTTACATCGATATCGAACTGAACAACGAAGTTTTCGCGTGCACCTCGAAACTGTTCTCAAACCACTTCGTCTTACCGCGCACCTGATCAATGCCGCGCATTTCCGCCGGCATGTTCTCCATCTCCCTGGGCTCCACGCTGACGATGTCTTTCGCGTAGAGAACATCCACTGCCTTCATCCATTCGCCTTTCCGGCAATACTCTACCAGTTTTGTCGCGACTTCTTCTGTACTCATCTGTCCTCCTCTCGGGTCTCCTGTGTTGTTTCAAACGTTTCGCAGAAATGCTTTTTCGCTCAACCACCGGCAATGGCGCCGATAATCAAGAATGGTTCTGATCCTTTTATAATCGCGTCCGGCAACGGGGTGTCCGGTGATTCATGCGACAAATCTTCGCCACACGCAAAAAATCTAACCATTGGCCGGCGAAGTTTCGTGACATGATCGCGTATTGTTCCACGGAGCATCGGATATTTTGTCTCAAGAGCGTCGAGCACTGAACGCTGACTCACAGGAGTGTTGACTTCGAGGTCCACTTCGCCATCAACGCGAGCGAGCGTACGCAGATGAGGCGGCAAAATAACGCGAATCATTTGATAACCGGGAATGTGGTAGGGCGGGCAGTCCTCTGCCCGCCGTTCTCCCAAATATCACAGGCGGCGCGCACGGAGTGACGCGCCCTACCGGCGAAATTCACGTCATGGCCGTTCGCGCTCATTGATCGTTCGCGGTTTGTTCTGTCGTCAACTGAGCGTTTGCACCTCAACCGAAAGCACCGCCGGTAGATCGCGCACGATGGGTTTCCAGCGATCACCTGCATCGGTCGATGAATAAACCTGGCCGCCGGTTGTGCCAAAGTAGACGCCGCACGGCTCGAGCGAATCGACCGACATCGCATCGCGCAGCACGTTTACGTAACAATTCCGTTGCGGCAGACCTTTCGTCAGCGCTTCCCATTCGTTGCCGCCTGTCCGGCTGCGGTACACGCGTAACCTTCCGCTGGGAGGGTAATGCTCGGAATCGCTCTTAATCGGCACGACGTAAATCGTCTCCGGCTCATGCGCGTGCACATCGATCGGAAATCCGAAATCGGTGGGCAAATTTCCGCTGACCTCATTCCATGAATCGCCGGCATTATCGGTGCGCATGACGTCCCAGTGTTTCTGCATAAACAATGTGTTCGGGCGCGAAGGATGCAGTGCCATACGATGCACGCAGTGGCCGACTTCTGCCGTCGGGTCTGGAATATATTGCGAATGCAGCCCGCGATTAATTGGTTTCCAGCTCGTTCCGGCGTCATCGGTGCGAAACGCACCAGCGGCCGAGATCGCGACTGAAATTCGTTTGGGATTACTTGGATCGATAAGAACCGTGTGCAAACACATCCCGCCTGCGCCTGGCTGCCATTTGGGACCGGTATCGCTGCCACGCAATCCGGCGAGTTCCTGCCAGGACTTGCCGCCGTCTTTCGATTCGAACAACGCGGCATCTTCCACGCCTGCGTAGACGTGATCCGGATTATCAAGCGACGGTTCCAAATGCCAGACACGCTTGAATTCCCAAGGATGCTGCGTGCCGTCGTACCACTGGTGGGTGGTAAGCGGTTTCCCCGTTTCAGGCGAGGCATCGTAAACGAACATGTTACTTTCGCCCTTTGGCATCCCTTCCGGAGTCATTAAGTCCTCCGGCTTTGTGCCGGGCGGATTCCACGTTTTGCCGCCGTCGTCGGAACGCTGAATGATTTGCCCGAACCAGGCGCTCGTCTGCGACGCGTAGATGCGATCGCGATTAACCGGCGAACCTTTCATGTGATAAATCTCCCAGCCTGCGAAGTGCGGGCCGCTAACCTTCCATCGTTTTCGCGCGCCATCAGATGTCAGAATGAACGCACCCTTTCTTGTACCAACTAAGACTCGAACTTTGTTCATGATCTAGATTTCTAACCGCGGATCACGCGGGTGATTCGTTGTGAACGTAGTAATCATTTGTTGCTAATTGCGCCCAATCAACCGCGAATTTCTGCGATTCGCGATTTAACCAGCCTCTTCACCAACGCGAGCGGCAACGGTTTGTCTGGAGAGAAGCGAAGCGTGCCTTTGCTGGTTTGAAAATTCCTTAGCTCGTTCCGATATTTTTTCAACGTGGCAGAACTGCCAGGATACAACGCGCAATGATTCGCCCACGCGCCAAAGAAAACCAACGAGCGTCCATTGAGGCGAAACGCGGGAATTCCATAGCTGATACATTCCTCGCCGTTTGGCGCGACGGCACGGATCGCTTTTCGAAGTTTCTCAAGAG
>Ga0193721_1000497_pt1 | contig 11120 bp, 9 predicted proteins | sample U2s2metaG_FD_145078 | JGI IMG/M metagenome (GOLD analysis project Ga0193721, IMG submission 145078) | Soil microbial communities from a riparian zone of the East river system, Colorado, United States - U2s2 | ecosystem: Environmental > Terrestrial > Soil > Riparian zone | place: USA: East River...
CCTCACGGAGACAGACCATTCTGGCCACCGCTTCCCCTGAAACCAACCAGCAATGGATGCGGAATCAAATGTACCCAGAGCGCAGCATCGGACGATTAATGCAGCCGCCGCTGGCTGTTTTTCGTCCGCAAACAACAATCGCCGAAGCGACCGAACAAATTCGGCGGCTCGCCAGAAAAGCAATTATCACCTACGGCTTTGTCACAGACGAACAGGAGAAACTCCTCGGCGTCGTGGTGATGCGCGACATGCTCCTGGCGCACAGCAGTCAGCGTCTCGAGGAAATCATGCTCCCAAATCCATTTTACCTCACGCCAGAGATGTCGCTCCCCGATGCCATGAGAGCGGTACTTGTTCGGCATTATCCTGTGTATCCGGTCTGCGACAAAACGGGACGGCTTCTCGGCCTTTTGCGTGGCCAGATGCTGTTTGAGGCCGAGGCGATCGAATTAAGCGCGCAACCGGGTGAGATGGTCGGCGTGGAAAGCGAGGAGCGCCTTACCACGCCGTGGCAGCGGAGTCTGAAATTTCGGCATCCCTGGCTTCAGGTAAATTTATTCTGCGGGTTACTTGCTGCGGTCGTGGTCGGTTCTTTTCAGGAAACGATCGACCGCATTATTGCGCTCGCCGTATTTCTGCCGGTCCTCATCGGTCAGGCAGCAAACACCGGAGTGCAGGCGCTGGCAGTATGTTTGCGCGGGATGACCCTGGGCGATTTAAGGGCTGGCAGACAACGGACGCTGCTAATCAAGGAAATGTTGCTTGGAACATTAAATGGAGCCTTGACCGGCGTCACCGGTGGAATCGCGATGTTCATCTTTGCAAGGATGGTGAAAAGTCCATTGGCTCTAATGCTAGGTCTCGTTGTGTTCCTGGCTATCACCGTCAGTTGCTGCTTTAGCGGCGTAGCTGGCGCGATGGTGCCCTTGGCTCTCAAGAAATTTGGTGCTGATCCAGCAACGGCATCCAGCATCGTCGTCACCACGATCACCGACGTTGGCTGTCTCCTCGTCTTTCTTGGGCTCGCTGCCTTACTGATCTAAACAGGCACACGGGTCGCCAGAAAAAGATCGCCTTATTGCCAACGCAGGTCTATCACTCGATTCCCATGCAAAAATACACCTCTACCCTGACCATTCTCACCCTGTTTATCTCGTGTGCTCTTGCTTTCAGTGCACCTGATACTCCGGAAACCCGGCGTCACGAAGCCGAGCGTTATCTCCAGGCTACGCCACCGAAAGCATTGTTCGAGGACATGGCCGAAAAGATGGCCGCGAACCTTCCGCCGGACCAACGCGAGCAATTTCAGAAATTGATGACTTCGCAACTCGACATCGCGGCATTAACCAAGGCGATGATCGACTCAATGGTGAAGCATTTCACCACCGAGGAGTTGAAAGCACTAGCAGATTTTTACGGTTCGCCCGTCGGGAAATCTGCAATGCAAAAGTTCGGCGCCTACATGGCGGACATCATGCCGGCGATGGAGGCCGAAATAATGAAAGCCCAGGCGAAGCTGAACCAATCGCTTCCGAATCAAACGCCGAAATAAGATAGCGAGATTTCGCCCTCGCCAAACCTTTGGCAATTGTAGGGCGTCTGTGTCAGACGCCAAATTCGTTAGGCGTTGAATTGAAACTGGTATGGCCAGTCCTCTGAATGCTCGACGAAACCAGCCTGTGCGCTTTTCCCAAGGCAGCCAGTTTGGAATGCGCGGCGTTCGGCTCATGATCAGATTGCCGTCTCACAGAGACGAACTACAAATCAACTCACCATCCGCAACCCAATATCCGCAATTAATTTAGTCCCAGCCGATCTGACGGCCTTTGTTTTGTTCTTCCAGCCAGCTCATGAGCGGCTTGAAGTAGTCCATCATCGCGCGGGTAGAGATGTCCTCACCGGTGGCTTCCTTCAAGACTTTGCGCCAGTCTTCAGTTCCACCTTTTTTAGGGATGTTACTCTGAGGGAGCGTTCGGCACTGAGTGCATTTTTTTGCTTGCAGAAAAACCGCGATTTCCCTACTTCACATCAACCGATGGACCTGCTGGCCACCGATCCGCTATTACCTGTCCGCATCGTTGCCGCAATCGCCTTCGTTGCGATGATTTGCGCTTACGTTTACGTGCTGCGGCATCTGCGAAAAATCGAGAAGACCCATCGTTGCGGATAACCTGGTGCCGAGTGAGTTGGGACCGCGCAATAACATGGTGCTCATGGTTTGCCTGATTCCGCTCATTGCCACCGCGCTGTTACTCTATTTGATCATCAACACGTAAGGGACGGTGTGGGCGTCCTGGTAATGATCTTATAACGCGCGGAATTCTTTACCGCGTTCGAGAGCCACTTCAGCTTTAAGATTCTCGAGATCGCGACCGACACTGGCGACAGCAGCAAGTTGATCTCCGGTGCGGAAACTCACTGAGGCGTGTTTTTCTTTCAAATTACCAGACACAATCGCCCGATCCTTGCCGCTGCCATGACCAACGTAATGAATGTGCAGATCGAAATGATTGCTCCAGAAAAATGGAGGCATAATGAATGGCTCGCGCGCTCCGAGAATATTACGCGCAGCGGCTTGGCCGTGGCGTTGCGCCACGACCCAATGTTCCACCCTGATACGTCCGGCACGCGGATCGGGCCAACGCGCAATATCCCCAGCCGCAAAAATTCCAGGCACGTTCGTCTCCAAAAACTCATCGACCAATACGCCGTTGTCAGTCGCGATGCCGGCTTGTTCGGCGATGGCGACGTTTGAGCGCACCCCGATCCCAACGACCACCAAATCGCATTCTAATTTCGTGCCGTTATCGAGCTGCACATATCGATCTTGAATTGCCGCTGGCGTTCGACCGAGATGAAATTGCACGCCATTTGCCTCGTGTGTTTCGCGAGCCAACTCGCCCAGTTCGCGTCCGAGAGCTTTTTCCAGCGGCACCGAGTCTTTCCCGACCACGGCAACTTCCAGCTTGCGCTCCCTCAACGACCACGCTACCTCCAGGCCGATAAAGCTCGCGCCGATTACGACTGCACGCTTTGCGCTTTTCGCCTTGTCAATAATGCGTCGGCTGTCGGCCAGCGTTCGCAAATAACACACGTGCGACAGATCGTGCCCCGGAATCGAGAGCCGAACCGGCGTCGCGCCGGTGGCCAACAGCAGCGCGCCGTAATCCAACGCGCGGCCATCTGACAACGTCACCTGCTTCGCTGCCGGGTCGATCGCGGTGACAGATGTGCTTGTTATCGTGTCGATCTTTTGTTCGCGATAAAAATCCGGCGGGCGCAACGGAATCCACTCTTCCGGCGCCGCCCCAGCGAGATAATCTTTGGAAAGATTTGGTCGATCGTACGGCAAAAACTCATCAGCGCCGATCAACGTCACCGGCCCTTCATAACCTTCGCGCCGCAACATTTCAGCCGCGGCGCCGCCAGCTGCGCCCGCGCCGACGATCACCACGCTCGCTGGCGATGCTTTGGGTTTGCGCACCGGTTTCTCATCGATCTTGCCGGTGACGAAAAACTGCTGCCCACGTTTATCGAATTTGTAACGGGTGACATTGTTTAGCGCCGGCGCAGCAATCGCTTCTCCCGTGCGCAGATCAAAACGCGCATGGTGCCATGGGCAGCGCACGGTGCAATCTACCATCAAACCTTTTGCCAGCGGGCCCCCGTAATGCGTGCATGTCGCGCCGATGGCAAAAAGCTCGTCACCCCGCCTGGCCACCAGCACCGCTTCACCAAACGCGTGGCCCAGGAGCATTCCTCCATCGGGCAGTTTGTCGATGTCGCAGCCCCTTTCGAAATCCGGGCCTTCGAGGTCTTGCGATGCCTCAGCCATAAGGTTTTGTTCGGTAAGATAAGAATCGCCCCGGAATAGCACTCCGCGCGTTCTAATCTTCTACAGCTGGCGACGTAAAGGCGGCTGTATCTCAAATTGTAACGAAGTCATAAAATCCGAATACCTCGGATCATTAACGTTTACTCGGCTCCGCCGACCCGCTCGTTGTACCAGGAAGTAAATCGACACGAATCAGTCGATCATTCGGTAATACAATTGGTCCTTCCCATCGCAGGAAACCCGCGGGCTCAGGATTCGTCAGCCAAACTTTGGTGTCGGGCACAGTCACAAACAATTTTGCGATTGCCGGAACCTCAGGATGCACAACGAATCGGTCGCCCTTGAGCGATCGCCCGGACATCTTAACGCGGTCGAGCCCGCCGTGGGAAAGTTTAACGGTCACAACTTGCGGCTTGAGTGTTGGGAAGGGCGAAAAACCGACCGCCTTTAGCTGTACTTGTTCGCCGCGCAGGAGCCGCTTGCGCAGATTACTCAATACGAGGGTGAACCCGAATCCTGCAAACGTGCGGCCCTTTTCAATATCGACCTTCTCAGACACATCTTTGTTGTCTTTGCTAATATGAGCAGTGGCGGTCCCCGACAGAAAATCCACCGTGAACTCGCGGTGCACCCTCTTGTTCTTGAGTTCCTTCCACGACCATTGTTCTTGTATTAGTTCCGGTTGCTGGCGAAGCGCGCCTTTTCCTCAAATGATCCGCCCTCGGGAAATTCATAGGTGATAACGACGTTAAGACGCTGATCTTCCACCCACTGCCTGAACTCTCCGTCGGCAAGTTTTCTGCCATTGATATCACAGAATCCCGGGTAAGCATGCGCAGCAGCTGTGGGTTCTGTTACTTCGAGTGCAAATATTGGTCCGGTAAACAATCCGACAGCAAGGATTGAGAAAAGGACCGTCAATTTTTTCAGGGACATGCTTATCACCGGTATCGCGAACTGCGATACAGACGGCTGCGTCAGCAAATGGCTTACTTTTGCGATTTGGTAACAGCATTGTTACCTAACGAAATCGAACTCGACATCCGCAAGATCGTCGTTATTCTTGTTTGGTGATGAGCGTCGACATTGTTTATTCGACAGACCTTCGAAGGCCGCTTGCCTTCGCGTTGACGCTCGTGTGGTGGCGATAAAAAGCGACCGTTTTCCAACGGGACGCTGACTTTCTCTCCTTCTCTCAGGCGAGAGATCTGGCGTTTGCACCAATGAAATAACCCAAAACCTTTGTAAACCTATGTTGATCGTAATGAAACCAAGCGCTGCGGCGCAGGAAGTGAACGCAGTTGTAAACGTGATTCAGGCAATTGGGCTGCGGCCTCATCCGATGCCGGGCGCCACGCGAACAGCCATTGGCATCACCGGTAACACCGGTCCTGTCGATGGCCGGCGTTTTGAAAACCTCCCGGGCGTCGCTGAAGTCATTCGAGTTACCAAGCCGTACAAGTTGGTCACGCTTGATCTGCGTCCGGAAAAGACAGTCGTGGAAGTTGGAGACGCCGCCATCGGAGGAAGTGAACTCGCGATCATCGCGGGACCGTGTGCGATCGAGAGCCGCGATCAGGCATTCGCGGTAGCAGAAGCAGTGCAGCAAAGCGGTGCGCGCTTCTTTCGCGGCGGTGTCTGGAAGCCCCGAAGTTCCCCGTACGCTTTTCAAGGTCTCGGCGAGAAAGGCTGGGAAATCATGTCGGAAATCCGCGAGGCGTTTGACCTGAAGATCGTCACCGAAGCACTGGAAGAACCTCATATCGATCTGATCGAACGTCATGGCGACGTCATTCAAATCGGCGCTCGTAGCATGCAAAACTTTTCGCTCCTCAGGCGAGCTGGCCGATCGCAACTGCCGGTCCTGTTGAAGCGAGGAATGGCTGCAACGCTCGAAGAATGGTTGCTCGCAGCGGAATACATCATGGCAGAGGGCAATTACAATGTGATCTTATGCGAGCGCGGCGTTCGGACTTTCACCCAGCATACGCGTAACACCCTCGATCTTGCTTCTGTGCCAGCGATCCGGCGAATTTCTCATTTGCCGGTGATCGTGGACCCATCACACGGAACAGGCAGTGCGTACATGGTTACTCCCCTCGCCCGGGCGGGAGTGGCAGTAGGAGCGGATGGGCTCATGGTAGAAGTTCACAACCATCCCGAACTCGCCCTGTCCGATGCGGCCCAAGCTCTGACGCCATCCCAGTACACCCAGCTTGTCAGAGAAGTTCGTGCGATTCACGAGGTTACCACTCCGATTGCTAACGAAAGTCGACTAGAGACCAAAGTCGCCTAACGAATTCAAGCCAATGCTCCTCCTCATCGATAACTACGACTCCTTCAGTTACAATCTGGCCCAGTATTTTGGCGAGCTTGGGTGCGCGCTTGTTGTTAAGCGAAATGATGAAATCGCGCTTGATGAAATCGCTGCCTTAGCACCCGGTCATATCTGTATTTCGCCAGGTCCATGCACACCGCGCGAGGCGGGAATCAGTAAGGACATCATCCTGCACTTTGGCTCTAAGATTCCAATCCTCGGTGTTTGTCTCGGTCATCAATGCGTCGCCGAAGCGTATGGTGGAACAGTCGTGCGTGCTTCCAGCCTTGTGCATGGGAAGTCATCGATGATTAGGCATGACGGAAGCGGACTTTTCACTGGTTTGCCCACGCCGTTTGAAGCCGGTCGATACCACTCGCTGGTCGTCGAACGAAGCTCCTTTCCGAGATGCCTCGAGATCATCGCAGAAAATGATGACGCCGAAATCATGGCACTGCGTCATCGCGAGTTCCCCGTGTTCGGCGTCCAGTTTCATCCGGAATCGATTCTTACACCCGACGGTAAGAACATTCTCGCGCGATTTGTTTCGCTCGCATCGAACCCATGAAAGCAGAACTTACTCCCACTCTTGGCGAATTCAGGGAACGGGCCAAACACGGCAATGTCGTTCCTGTCTTCGCAGAGTGCATCGCCGATAACGAAACGCCGGTTTCGGCATTCAAAAAGTTAGATAGCGGTGGCTACGGTTTCCTGTTCGAATCGACTGAGAAAAACGACGTGTCGGGACGCTTCTCCTTTGTCGGGATCGATCCGCGTATCGTGATAAAAACCTACGGACACGCGCTGCAAATCACCGAATTTGGAGTCGAGCGGCGGGTTGAGATAAAAGGAGACCCGTTGGATGAGCTACGCAAGTTGATGGCGCGCTATCAGTTTGTCTCGCGTCCGGAACTGCCGCGATTCAGTGGCGGGGCTGTCGGTTTTCTCGGTTACGAAGCGATCCATTTCTTCGAACCTAAAGTTCCAGCGGCGGATCGCGATGAACTCCAATTGCCAGAAACGGTCTTCATGATTACAAGCAGCCTTCTCATCTTCGACCATCGTCTGCGCACGCTGAAGATCGTCGTGAACGCATTCCTCGATGACGGTCCAATCGAAAAGGTCTATGCGCGAGCGGCTGAATCGATTGACACCATTGCACACAAACTTGCGAAACCTGTCGATCTTCCGCTTGTTCCAGCTGGAGATCTCGAACCGGAACCAGTTCACAGCAACTTTCATCCCGACGAGTTCAAGCGCGTGGTAGAGCGAACCAAGGATTACATCCGTGCGGGTGACGCTTTCCAGGTCGTCTTGTCACAGCGATTCGAATCCGATTTCAGTGGAGACCCGCTCGATTTTTATCGATGTCTTCGTTTCATCAATCCTTCGCCGTACATGTTTTGTCTTAAGTTTTGTACGGATTTTGCGCTGGTTGGAAGCTCACCGGAGATGCACGTGCGTCTCGTTGGCGACGCGGTCGAGATTCGGCCGCTCGCCGGCACGCGCACCCGGGGCACCACCTGCGCGCAGGACGAGAAGAATGCCGCCGAACTCCTCGCCGATCCCAAGGAGCGCGCAGAGCACATCATGCTCGTCGATCTCGCGCGCAACGATGTCGGCCGGGTTTCAAACTTCGGCACCGTGCGCGTGACGGAGTTGCTGGGGATCGAGCGCTACAGCCACGTCATGCACATCGTTTCAAATGTAACGGGGCGCCTCCGTACGGGTTGCACCGGGTTCGACTTGATCAGAGCAACGTTTCCCGCAGGCACTGTTTCTGGAGCGCCGAAAATTCGCGCCATGCAAATCATCGGCGAATTGGAACGAACCAGGCGCGGCTGTTATGCGGGAGCGATTGGCTACTTCGGATTCGATGGCAATCTCGATTCGTGCATCGCGCTGCGCTGTGCGGTTTTGAAAAACGGAAAGGCATATTTTCAAGCCGGCGCAGGGATCGTCGCCGACTCAATTCCGCATTCGGAATACGACGAGACTGTTAATAAAGCGCGTGCCATGGCAAAAGCGCTTTCAATGGCGAAGCGGATCAGGCCACCGCGAAGCGGCAAACCTGGATTCAGGAGCGAGGTCGGCAATTTCGAGCTGCGTGAACTAACGGTGCGCTTGATGCGGGGTGAGAGTCTTAGCCGGGCTGAGGCCGCAAATTTTCTGGATTGTCTGCTTAATCCCATTGCTACAGATGCGCAGATAGCAGCCGCGCTCACCAGCCTGGCCGCTAAGGGCGAGACCATCGACGAGCTTGCGGGAATCGCCGAAGCAATGCGAAATCGCGCGCTCCCATTGCGATCGCGTCACGCGCGGTTTATCGACACGGCGGGCACTGGATCAAGCGCTGCAAAAACCTTTAATGTTTCAACAGCCGCGGCCTTTGTGGTTGCGGGTGCCGGTTTGCCCGTAGCGAAACATGGCTCTCGGGCGGCGACCTCGCGTTGCGGCAGCGCCGACGTACTGGAGGCGCTAGGCATCAACACAACCGCTCCACCCGAGTCCGTAGAGCGTTGCCTCAACGAGCACGAAATCTGTTTCATATTCGCGCCTCTCTTTCATGCTGCCACAGCCCGCGTCGCGCATGTGCGCCGTGAGCTCGGGCTCCATACGACATTCAATTTGCTCGGTCCCCTAACGAATCCTGCGCGGCCACCCTTTCAGATCCTCGGCGTTCGCCAGCTCTCATTACTTGAACGCATCGCACCAACACTGGCTCGTCTCGGCGTTGAGAAAGCATGGGTGGTGCACGGTGCGGATGGCCTGGATGAAATTACAATCGCGGATAAAACGCACATCGCCGCGTGTTCGTCGACCGGCCACGTAGAAACATTTACGCTGTCGCCTGAAGACTTTGGATTGAAGCGTGGGCGCTCCGATGGATTTCGTAGGAACGGGCCGCAAGAGAACGCACAACTGATCCGCGCGATTTTGCAAGGCGAGACAACCAAAACGACGAGGGCCGCGCGCGATCTCGTTATCATGAATGCCGCTGCCGCGCTTCATGTTGCGGGGGTTGCCGCGGATCTTCGTCACGCGGCGAAACTTGCTCGTGAGAGCATCGACAACGGGAGAGCCGCATCGAAATTGGACGCTCTCGCCCGCGAGACAAATCGGAGGCCATGACCAAAAATATTCTCTCCGAGATCCTCGATCGAAAACGAAGGACCATCGCGCAGCTTCACGCGGATCCTTCTTCGCGAGATCTTCGTGAGCGCGCGTTGCGGATTCGAAAAGACGCGAACCCGCATCGGTTGGTACAAGCGCTGGAGTCGGACTCAAAGCGATCAAAAATCATCGCGGAGTTCAAACGCAGATCGCCTTCTGCTGGAATCATTCGCGACGATTTAACTGTCAACGAGATTGTTCGCTGTTATGAACGCGGTGGGGCTTGCGCAATCTCGGTTCTGACTGACGAAGAATATTTTGCTGGTTCGATTGCCGATCTTTGCGCGGCTAGATCCAGCACCACACTGCCGCTTTTGTGCAAGGATTTTATCATCGATCCAATGCAAGTTTTCGAAGCCGCCATCGCGGGGGCCGATGCTGTATTGCTCATTGCGGCAGCACTCGATGAGATGTCGTTGGCCGAACTACGCACGCTTGCCGAGAACGAACTGGGACTCGATGCGCTTGTGGAAGTGCATAACTCGGAAGAATTGAACCGCGCGCTCAACGCACGCGCGAAAATCATCGGCGTAAATAATCGCGACCTCAGGACGTTTCAGGTTTCGCTGAACACAAGCCAGCGATTGATCGCCGAGGCTCCGCGAGGCAAAATCATGGTTAGCGAAAGCGGATTGCAAAGTGCGGAATCATTGGTTCGCCTTCGTGAACTCGGGTTTCGAGCTTTTCTAATAGGCGAAGTGTTGATGCGCGCAGCCGATCCGGAAAAATCCTTGCACAATCTCATTATCGCAGCCGGAGATCGCGAGCCGGCAAATGATCACGATGCGAATTACGAATGATCTGAAGATTGTAGGGCGTTTCTGTGAACCCCGAAGGCATTCGGGGCTGACACAGACGCCTTACAATGTTGAATCCTTTGTGGTTTTTCCATGATCACGCCGATAGAAATCAAGATTTGTGGTATCACGGACGTTAAAGATGCCGAAATGTGTGCTCAACTTGGCGTCCACATGCTTGGGTTTAACTTCTACCTGGGAAGTCCACGTTACATTGAACCGAGAAGTGCCCGGCGCATCATTGAAGTGATACCGCCTGGAGTTTGTCCGGTCGGAGTTTTCGTGGACGCCAGCGCCGAGGAAATTCGTAATACCGCAGATGCAACTGGTGTTCAAAGCGTGCAATTACACGGACAAACCTCACCGGATACATGCCGCGAGTTAGCCAGCGAATTTCGAGTAATCCGAGCGTTCTCGACCGATTTTCAGTTCCGACCCGAAGAGATCACTCGGTTTACCGATTGCGACGTGCTGGTTGACGCGCATCATCCCACTCTCCGCGGCGGGACTGGCCTGACATGTGACTGGCAAGCCGCACGAAAGGCCCGTTCATTCACGCGATTCCTCATCCTCTCCGGCGGTTTAACCGAACGCAACGTCGGCCATGCAATCGCAACTGTTGCGCCTCACGCCGTTGACGTTTGCAGCGGTGTTGAGAGCGCGCCGGGCGCGAAAAATCATCGCGCCTTGAAGGACTTCATCGCCGGTGTGCGTGTCGCAGAATGTTCGCTACATGCAGCATCGACTCACGATCCATCTCGCAGTGTCATTCTGAGCGAAGCGAAGAATCTCTGATTATTTCTGTGCCGATATCGAAGAACTAGACCCAGAGATGTTTCGCTCCGCTCAACATGACAGCACCATTTATGAGATGAATTCTGGGTAGCAATGCCATGCAAAAATCACCGATTACAAAGAGCGAACCGGACGAGCATGGGCATTGGGGAAAGTTTGGTGGACGTTACGTTCCGGAAACATTAGTGGCACCACTCGACGA
>Ga0193721_1000498_pt1 | contig 11114 bp, 9 predicted proteins | sample U2s2metaG_FD_145078 | JGI IMG/M metagenome (GOLD analysis project Ga0193721, IMG submission 145078) | Soil microbial communities from a riparian zone of the East river system, Colorado, United States - U2s2 | ecosystem: Environmental > Terrestrial > Soil > Riparian zone | place: USA: East River...
TGCCAACTCGTCCCGAGCTTCTTCCGGGGTGCGGAGTCCACTGCGCGCCGTCAGCACATCTCCCAGATAGGAAGTTAAGCCTTCGTACACCCAGAGCAGATCGGTCTGCATGGGCTTCTCGTAATCAGGCGTGGTCAGATCCGCCGGCCGGCGATATTTTCCGTTCCACGAATGCACGTACTCGTGGGGCAGGAGCCCAGCGAAAAGAAGCCGTTTGCCTGGGTTCACCATGCCACGTTCGTCCACCCGGCTGTCATTCGATTCATGATGCTCGAGACCGAAATGAGCGACGTGATCGCTGAGGCTGTATACGAAGTGATATTCACGATAGTGATGCGCGCCAAACAACTTTTCAGCCTGGTCAATCAAGTTCTTATAGTGATCGACGACTTCCGGAGGCGCGTCCAGAGCGGCGGCACTGTCTGCGGCAATATCCATCTCGCGAAGCGGATTCTGTGCCAGCGGCACTACTCGCATATATTGGCCGGTGATCACGGGCGAATCCACCAGGGTGGTCAGTGATACAGATTTGAACTTGATCTCGCCTCCGGCCTGCGACGCAACCGGCAGCGGCGTGCCGAATTTCCATCCTGCCGGAAGCCGAAGGGTTGCTTCGTAGGTGAGCTCATCCGAAGTCCACCCCGCGGGATAAAGCAGCATGGTGTTCCAACTTATTACCGACATCTTGTCCGTAGCCGACCGACCGCCCGTATAGAGACCTTCGGCCCCCGCGGGGGAGATGAAGTCCAACGATGCGTCCACGCTGGCAGCTCCGGCGGGAACATCTACGTGGATGGTCCACCCGTCGAGCCGATCGCGCCGCCATTTCAGAATCTGACCGTTGGCGGTGAACTTCAGTCCCGCCAGATCCTGAATCGGCCCGGTTGGCCCGTGTTCGCCAGGAATCCACTTCGGATAGTAGAGGGTGAGCGGGCCCCCGGTAGTAGGAATCGTCATGCGCGCGTGAAAAATCTTGCGAGGCGCCTCTGTGGCGTCTAGCGCGATTGTGATGTGCGGAGCAGGTCCGGCCGCGAAGATAGGAATCGTCAGCGTGAGCAAAAATAGAAGCCAGCACAGCACACGATAGGGGGAAGTAGTCATCGGAGATGCTCCTGCATGGATTAACCGCATCGAGATGCAAGCGAGGCTCACGAATATACCAGCTGGAAGCGATCGCAGTCACGCGCAAGAAAACCAGCACTTGGCACTTAGCATTTGGCACTTAGAAACTTCCCCAGACCTCAAGGGGCCAAATGCTATGCTAAGTGCCAAGTGCTGTCTTTTCCGGTGCTATCATTTCTTCGATGCCCGCCCATCGCGGCAAATTCATCACTTTCGAAGGGCTTGATGGTTGCGGCAAGAGCACGCAAGCGGAGAAGCTGGCTGCAGTGTTGCGCGAGCAAGGCTTCCAGGTGCTGGTAACTCGTGAGCCGGGAGGAACTGCGACTGGAGAGAAAATCCGCCACTTGCTGCTTGATACTTCCACTGCGGGGCTGTCACCCTTTGCCGAACTGGCGCTGATGTTCGCCTCGCGCGCGCAGCATATCGAGGAAGTGATTCAGCCCGCTCTCGCTCAAAGTCAAGTAGTGCTGTGCGATCGTTTCACCGACTCCACGGAGGCGTATCAGGGCGGCGGACGTAAGCTCGGCAGCGAACCAGTGCTGGCGCTCCATCGAATTCTCTGTGGCGATCTGAAACCCGAGCTCACGATCCTGATGGATTCTGATGTTGCCGCCAGCGTTGAACGCGCCCGCCGCCGGAATCGGAGGCGTGACCCGACTGGCAGCGGAGAAAATGAAAATCGTTTCGAGCAAGAAAGTCGCGCTTTCTTCGGCCGTGTGCGAAACACATATCTGGCGATTGCCGCCCGGGAACCGGGACGTGTCGTTGTAGTAGACGCACGCGGCAGCGCTGACGAGACTCACGCACAAATCGTGAAAGTAGTCCGGCGCAAGTTGAAGCTGGCCGCGAAGACGGCGTGAACCTTGCTGGCTCAATGCTGAGTGCTGATTGCTGAGTGCTCGGGTTCAGTTGTCGCGGACACTGCTCGTCAATGTGCTTGCGAGTATGCTGGTTTATGCAGAGCTCAGAGCTCATGGAATATGTTGGGTTGAATGCTGATTGCTGAATGCTTCTAACTTATGGGCTTCTCCGACTTCTACGGTAATGCCGACGTCATTCATCGCCTGCGCGATATGTTGGCGCGGAATCGTTTTCCCCATGCGGTGATCCTGGCTGGTCCGGCCGGTTCCGGGAAATATACGCTTTCCCTGATGCTCGCCAAGGCGATGAATTGCCTGTCGCCTATCCTTACCGACGACCTGCCGGATTTCTGCAGCAAGTGTTCGAACTGCGTTCGCATCGCCCAAGCGGAAGATCTTGATACCCGGTTTACTGAGGCCATCGAAGCTCGCGAAGCGTTACGTGAGACTGACAAGAAAGAAACGCGTCTTTTTGTGCAGACTCATCCCGACGTACTGGTGATCCCGCCCGACCCTCCGCAAATGATGATCAAAGTGGACCAGGTGCGCCGCGTGATCGAAACCATTTACTTCCGTCCTGGAGAGGCAAAGGAACGTGTCTATATTTTCAGCGATTCTGCCTTCATGAAGGAAGCAGCGAACTCGCTGCTCAAGGTGCTGGAGGAGCCTCCCGAGTTCGCTACGATTTTCCTATTGGCCGATAACCCTGGTGCACTTCTACCTACAATACGGTCGCGTTCGATGATTTGTTCGCTGGCCGCTCTGCCCGCGCAAGAAGTCGAGCAGTATCTAGCCAAATATCGTCCTGATTGGAACTCGAAACAACGCGCCCTGGTAGCGCGTCTCAGCGAAGGCGCCGTAGGACGCGCCCGCAGTTTCGACCTCGCTGCCTACACTGCTGCCCGCTCCCATGCCCTGACAATTCTTGGCTCCGCGTTACGCAACATAGATCACAGCGAGCTTTTTAAAGTGACCGAGACCTATCGCGCTGGAGCGGAAGGCCGCGAAAAAACCGAGAAACTTCTGCGTACTCTTTATTCTCTCTTGCAGGACCTGACCTTCTTGAATAGCGGTACTCCGGAACTGGTTCGCAACACGGATATCCAAGCTGACTTGAAGAAGCTCGCAGAGTCTTCGGATTTCAACTGGATTGCTTTCGTCTCCGATCGGCTGAATGACGTGGAACGCGGCATGCGTCGCAATCTCTTGCGTTCACTCTCTCTGGACGCGTTTGCCACGGCGGTGGAACAGGAAGTTCCCAATCGATAGCAGTCAGCAATCAGCATTCAGCCCTTTCCGGGCATACAAGCTGGTAGCGAGGGGCTCGGGAGATGAGCTACTTTGCTAAATCCTTACTCCCCTATTACTTGAGGATTGTCATAGCTCGATACCTGTGCTACGGTAATGCAACGTTTCACACCTTCAGCACCCACAATCACAGCAGCGACGTATTGTGGCCCGCTAAAAAATATGTCGAATGGTGGTGCCATGAAAGATGCAATCGATTCTTTGCCAGCCGAGCGACCGCTCGAACAGGAAGGATTTGCCAACCGTAAGCTCATCCGGCCTTCCTTGAATCGCGCCGAGCACAATAATCATGCCCAGCTCTCCATCAGCGATCGCCGTGACCGGCCTGAACGCGTGGACCGCCCCGATCGCAATGACCGCAACGACCGCGGCAGTGGTGGTAGCGGTGGCAGCGGCAGGAAGACAGCGCCTCCGGAACAGACCAACGCCGAGAATTTTTACTACCAGAAGCAAATGCAATCCAGGACGCCGATGGTGGTGGTGCTGAAGGACGGTGAAGAAATTCATGGCATCATCGAGTGGTATGACAAGTCTTGCATCAAAGTGAATCGCAACGGCCAGCCCAATCTGATGATCTACAAGCCTTCGATTAAGTACATGTATAAGGAAGCAGAGCGGAAGGGATAGATCAGTGGCTAGTGATTAGGGGCTAGCGGTCAGTACTGATTACTAGCCACTAATCACTAGCCACTTCTTCTTTTTCTCCCATGCCTCATCCGAGATAAACCCTGCCGTTGACAATCTACGTTATGTCCCTTAGCATCAACCACTTGGTAGATCGTACTGACCCCGCCGTCGGGAGCCGCCTGTGATTAAGCTCGACATCATCAACGAAGTGGTCAACAAGACCGGCATCACCAAGACCAAGGCCGAGACGGCCGTGGAAACTGTTTTCGAAAGCATGAAGCGAGCACTCGCCAAAGGCGATCGCATTGAACTGCGGGGCTTTGGCGTGTTCAACGTACGGCCGCGAAAGACCGGCATCGGACGGAACCCGCGCACCGGCGCGGAAGTTTCTATCCCTCCCGGCAAAGCCGTACGCTTCAAGCCAGGAAAGGAGTTGCAGTCTATTGACTGAGCCTGGCTAAGGACTTCGCTTCGCCTGCCGCGGAAATCGCGTGCGCTGGCGCGAAGGTTGATTGACTCCTATCCCGGAATCTTCATGTCTGATCCCATTCCCCCACTGCCTCCTACCATTGAGTATTACCGTCCGTCGGAAGTGTACGTACCTCGTCCCCAAAAACGGCGTTACTGGCTGCACATCTTGCTGTTTCTGGCGACCTTCTTCACTACGCTGGTAGTCGGTGCGCACATGGAGTTCAATTTTCAGAATAATCTGCCGGCTTTTTCCTTCAACGATGACGTGCTGCCTATCCTTCCCGTGGATTGGGCACTGGCACAACCTTCGCGCTTGCTGCTTGGATTGCCCTTCGCTTCCACGCTGATGTTGATCCTGCTGGCGCACGAAATGGGGCATTATCTTTATTGTCGCTATTATGGCGTGTATGCGACGCTGCCATTTTTCATTCCTTTTCCGACGCTTTTTGGGACAGCGGGAGCTTTCATTCGGATTCGTTCTCCGATCCCTTCGCGCAATGCATTGTTTGATATTGGGATCGCCGGGCCAATTGCGGGATTTCTCGTCGCGGTTGGGGTCTTGGTCTTTGCCTTGCCACAATCGAAAATGATGCCGCTTGCGCCGGCTGCCTCCGAGGTTCAGCTTGGCTATCCACTTATTTTTCACCTGACCTGGGCCATACTTCCGCTAGCGAAGCTCCGTGCGGGTTCGGCCTCCTTGCAGGGAATGTATCTCCACCCTACAGCGATTGCGGCGTGGGTAGGGATGTTAGCCACCGCGCTCAACCTCCTTCCCGGAGGCCAACTGGACGGGGGACACATTGTTTTTGCTCTGTCTCCGCGGGCCCATAAAATCGTTTCACGCGTTACAATACTCGCGCTGATTCCTCTAGCGATTTATTTCTGGGCTGGTTGGCTGCTGTGGGCGGTTCTGTTGCGGATCACTGGCATGCGCCATCCCATCGTTCCGGAATGGCCCGGTGTGACTGATGAACGGCGATGGCTTGCTCTCTTTGGCCTTGCTATGCTGGTGCTCACTTTGATGCCTGTTCCTGTAGCGGATGGTTCGTTGCTCGAATTTCTGGCCCGTCGGCGATAGTTCTCATGAGGGTTCGCCAGTCTGTTGCACGATCAACTGACGCGCCTCCAGCCGTATCTTTGGCAAGTACATACCGAACCAGATGGCGCCGCCGATGCAAGCTAGCGCTCCGATTGAAACCGTAATAGGCGCGCCAAGCCGATCGGCAAGCGCCCCTCCAATGAGCGCTCCGAATGGCGCCATGCCCATGAACATCATTGAGTACATCGCCATCACCCGTCCTCGCAGGTGATCGGGGACCATGGCTTGAATCAGCGTATTGGAAGAGGACATTTCCAGCATCATGGAGAAGCCTACCGGCAGCAGCAATGCCACGGAGAGCCAGAAATGGCGAGACCAAGAGAACAGAAATAAGCTGACGCCGAACCCGGCACAGGAAAATGCCACCCACCGCCCGAGTCCGCGCACGCCGGTTCTCGAAGCCAGCGTCAACGCTCCCAGCAATGCTCCTACTCCAGTGGCGCCCATGAGAATTCCCAAGCCGCGAGCTCCGCCATGCAGGATCCTGTCTGCGAATATTGGCATCAGCACCGTGTACGGCATCCCAACCAGGCTGACGAGCCCCAACAACAGCAATATTGCGCGGATCGGTCCGGTTTCTCGGGCGAAGCGAAAGCCTTCGATAATGTGTGCCATCGGGGATGCTGAATGCCTCTGATAAATCCGAGGTGGCAGTTTCATCATTACCAGACCAATAATCACCGCGATGTAGCTGACAGCATTGGCGAAGAAGCACCAGCCTTCGCCGATCTTCGCGACCAGCACGCCGGCGATGGCCGGGCCGATAATCCGCGCGCCGTTGAACATGGACGAGTTCAAGGCAATGGCGTTCATCAAGTCTTCCTTGCCCACCATATCCACCAGGAATGCCTGGCGTGCGGGGATATCAAACGCATTCACCACGCCTAGCAAAGTCGCCAGCACGAAGACGTGCCACACCTGCACCACTCCCAGTAGCGTGACGCCCGCTAGAACACCGGCGAGCAGCATGGCTGTGGTCTGAGTCGCGATAATCACCCGGTGGCGGTTGTAGCGGTCCGCGACCATACCGCCCAGAGGGGCTATCAGGAAGACCGGGATCTGGCTGGCGAATCCCACCAAACCCAGTAGCAGTGACGAACCTGTCATACGGTAGACCAGCCATGACTGAGCTACAGTCTGCATCCAGGTGCCGATCAGGGAGATAAGTTGTCCGCTGAAGAAAAGCTGGAAATTACGATACCGCAGGGCACGCAAAGTCACCTGCACCCGACCCTGCTTCGGCTGCAACGGCGTGGAACCACGCGGTGGTTGATTTGTAAGTGAGTTCGAAATAGACGGATCCGCCACTTTCAATGCGCTCTTTATGGATGCTGTTCTGCCACGCGCTGGTGCTTGATTTTCATCTTTTTCAGTTTGTGCTTCCTTCCTGTCAAGAGCTGCGGTAAAGTTTCCCGTGCTGGCCAGCGGCCTAGCAGGGCCGTCAGAAGCCCAGTATAGGAGAAGCATTAAGGTCCGGGAAATCGGAAACGTTTCCAAAAATTGTGAGCACTGTCCAAGGCCATCTCGAGCGTCGAGCGGCACAGCGGTTTGGCTTTTCCCTTCCAGTGTCCGTCCGATCGCTCATTCCACAGGGTGAAGGACAAGGAGTCACCCAGAATTTGAGCGCCAGGGGAGCATTTTTCTGTACCGATTTTTCTTTGACCGAAGGAGACGCCGTAGAGTTGACCCTGGTTATGCCTTCGGAGATTACGCTGGCCGAGAATATGAGAGTCCGCTGTCGGGGCAAAGTGATGCGTGTCGTCCCACCCTTGAGTGGAACGACATTTGAGGTTGCAGTCCGCCTGCACGGATATGAATTCCTGCCCCAAGCCGAGGCCGCGACTGACGATTCCCGAGCTTACGATCGCATCTCAGGCCTGCACGAACATTAGCCCGGAAAAGTATTGCTGGCGCTCGTCTACCAGAAACGACCGAGTATTTGTGGTCACAGGATCCGCCACAGTCGGCCTGTTGGTCGCGGATTTTGGGCTGTTTTGGTCCTTTCCAAGCGCCCTGATTTCGCATAGAATACCTGTTCCGAAGGGACGCTCTTTCGCTCCGGGCCTTCCCGCTGCTGTAGTTGTTCTTGATTCCGCTTGCATTCAGGATCTGCGAAGAGGGGATTTTCTGTGGAAGTCGCGCATGGTTACCTAAGTCACTTGGCGCTGCCTTCGTCCATTCATACCATGCTGATATCGGCGACACCAGTGAGGCCCAAGCCATGCACGGGATAGCGGTCACCCTTTTAACCGAGGACAAAGAGCGAGTGTCGGTGCTCCAGCATCGTCTGGAGACAACGAACATGGGCCGAAACGTTTTCACCCATGTCGGCTTCCCGGCCAGCGCCACCGATCCCATCGTGCGCCAGATACAGGATGTCCGCGCCGAAGTAGTGCTGGTGGATATCGATTCCCACAACGTACAACGCGCCATCAGCGCCATTGAATTGATCCATTCGACCACCAGTGACATTGCAATTTTCGCAATTGGCCCTATGAATGATCCCTCCACGATTGTCTCCGCCATGCGGGCGGGCGCTCGTGAATACCTCGAAATGCACGCCGGTTCCGAAGCTCTGGTCGAGTCTTTCACGCGCTTCGCAGCGTCGCGAGGCAAAACGCGCACCTCTTCCGGTCGGGCTCGGGTTTTCACAGTGACCAATGCGAAAGGGGGAGCGGGTGCGACTACCGTCGCTGTAAATACGGCAATTGCGCTCCAGGAATCTCAGGGTGGTGTGCTGCTGGTGGACTTTGCTCCGCTGGGCCATGCTGCTCTTCATCTGAATGTTCGGCCCACGTTCGGCATCGTCGACGCATTGCAGAACTTGCACCGCATGGATTCTTCTCTTCTCGATGGCCTGATGACCCAGTGCAAAGGCGGTTTGCAACTGCTGGCTGGTCCGCAGCATCCGCACTCATTGCTACCAACGGTGGCCGAAATGGCCCGCTTGTTCGACCTGCTGGTGGCTCACTTCCGATATGTGATTGTGGATTGCTCCAGCCGGCTCGACCAGACGTCGCGCATGCTTTGCGATTTGTCCAATGCCGTCTTGCTGGTGGCTCAAACCGATGTGGTATCGCTGTGGAGCGCCGGCCGGATACGTGCTTTCCTCGAAGAAGGATCGGGTCGTGACCGGGTACGTCTGGTCCTCAACCGCTATAAAAAAATCCCCGGATTCAGCGACGAGGATGTAGCGAAGGCTACCAACTGCACACTTCTTTGGAAGCTGCCGAACAACTATCAATCGATCGCGCCCGCCATCGATAAGGGCGCTCCGGTGGCACTCCATGACAGCCACGATATTGGTCGTTCGTTTCGCTCTCTTGCGGCTACTCTGGCCGACGCTGCGTCCACCGCCGAAGGTTCGCTGGATCTCACCTACAGGCACGACAAGGGAGATGCCAAGAAGAAAGCTGCTGGGCGACTGTTGATTTCACCTTTACGCGCGGGCCAGTAATTACAGATTCCCCGAACTCCACTCTAATCAGGCGCCGCCGCTCGCTGTTCAGCGTGATTCGTTCTTGTCCAAAGGAACGCAGCTAGAGCCCAGATCAAAAATAATGGAATCAAGCCAGGTAAGCCATGCAGTCCGGTAAGTTCTCCCAGATTGAATGCCCCGTAGGCATGCCCCTCAGACCTTTCTGAAAGTGCGAGCATCGATCCTTGGGTAAGCGACAGTGTGCCGGTCCAAAATGAAGGCACCAACAACTGGAAAAGAGGGCATCGGAAATGGTCCGGCGGCTGTGCGGTGGTGGAGACTGCCATCAGTGAAAACAAACCACCGCACACTGCGAGGGCAGCGAGCACTCGGCGCCACAGCCGATTTGCGCGGGTCCACACCGGCGCCAGTCCTATGCACAACAACGGCAGTCCAGCACTTAGATAGCGGGGACCATACGACCAACCGCCATCCCAGGCCGAGAAAGAAGCATTAAAGAGGAAGTAATAGACGGCTACGGCCGACGCCGCAACCGCAGCGCCGTGAGTTGCTGGATTTTTCCATAGCGCTCTCAATCCGAAAGGCGCCGCAGCCAAGATTGGTGAAACCACAAGAAGTCCGCGCCGGCAGCCGAACAATAGCTTCAGCATGACTTCGACCCTCGGATAAGTAAGGCCCATGTACCCGTGCTTCATCCAGGGAAATGCTCCTTCCTGGTAATACGCGTAGCTGGGATGAAGAGCTGAACCAAAGGCGCGATGTTGATAATCCATTAGTACAGCGATGCACGCAATCGCTCCAATGACGATGCCGGTAGCCGTACGCCATCGGCGCGGCCATCCCCCCGGCCAAACCTGCCCCAGCGCGAACACAGCAAGAATCGTGGACGCCGGCGCAGCGGGATATTCCGACACTGTCGCCCACCCCGCGCTTAGGCCAACGGCAACTCCGCAGAGGAAATCACGCCGGGCATGTTCACTACTCTGTAACGTCGTGCCCGCGGCAAACGCGAACAGCAGACACGCTCCGGCGAGTGCGTGTCCCCAGAAAAGTGTTGCGTATGCCCAGAGTGGTGTAGCCAGGCCCATGCAGAACGCGGCAAAGGCGGCACCGCTCAAATTGCTGCCGAGTCTTACGGCGATCCAAAACAAGCAGGTACAAGCCAAAGCAGCCGGCAGAGCCACCGCAAATACGGTCACAAGATAAGACGTAGCAACCAAGCCACGCGGCGACACGGGGTCGATTCCTGTTGCGCGCAGCAACGGTCTCGCTATCGCTGCTACCGGCAACGCGAGCAGCGCCAGTCCTGGCGCTTTGTCAGAATAATAATGGCCCTGGTAGTACGCCTTGTCCTGCGTGTTTTCGTGATAGGCATCAATACGCAGCGTTCCCTGCTCCACGATCGCGCGCACCAGATCGAACCGTGAGTTCTGGCTCCAGCCTCCGCCCTGATAGAAGTAAGCGTAGGAAATGAATACCAGTGCGAATATCAGGAGAGTCCGCCCTTTGATAAGCGGATTCGTTGACTCCGCTCGAATCATTGGGCTTTAGTCCCGGCGTCGAATTGCGCCGCTAAGCGGAGAGCTGTCGCGTGGCCTTCGGTGGTGTCGATCAAATTCCTGGATTCATCGGGATCATTGGTCCAGTCATAGAGCTGGTGGCCGAGTTTTTCATGCGTGATCAGGTGCCATCGGGGCGTTACGACTGATCTCATCCAACCGTTAGTGGCGATAGGTATCTTCCCTTCCACAACCCGATCTGCCGGTACGATGATGTCAGTCTGCGCCAGCTCGGAAATCGGATCCGGCCAGTTGGCTTGCGCTTTCGGCGATTTCCATAATGCGTTCAAGGGCGGCCCCGGGAACGCGAACGCGCCTTGGTCGCCGGCCCCCAGCAGATCCATGATGGTGGCAGCTATCGCTGTATTACTCACCGGCGCCGTCACCCGAAGACCTGGCGGAATCTGCGGGGGATAGGAAATTATTAGCGGCACCTGGATCAACTCCCGCGCAGCCCCGTGATAGGTCAGCCCATGCGCTCCGAGTGATTCACCGTGGTCCGACGTAATAATCACGATTGTATTTCTTTCTAATCCGCGCTGTTCCAACTCCCGGAGAAGTCGTCCGATGTAATCGTCAACATACTTCAGCCCGGCGTCATATTCATCAATAGTGGTTCCCTTATCCCA
>Ga0193721_1000499_pt1 | contig 11106 bp, 9 predicted proteins | sample U2s2metaG_FD_145078 | JGI IMG/M metagenome (GOLD analysis project Ga0193721, IMG submission 145078) | Soil microbial communities from a riparian zone of the East river system, Colorado, United States - U2s2 | ecosystem: Environmental > Terrestrial > Soil > Riparian zone | place: USA: East River...
AACCTTGGCGGAGAGCAACCATGTGTTTAGCAACATCCACGAAAGGAACAACCCGATCTCGAATATGATGAATTTCCAGCTTCCCCCGAATTCGGCGATCCTATCCGCAGCCCGGTCCGCCATCGTTAGTTGGGCGGCTTCTTCTACATTGACATTACGCGTGGCGCTGTGCCGTAAAAGCTCGTCCGTTCGCCGCAATCGATTCGCCAGTGCGGTGAGCAACTCGAGCGCGACACTGGGATTACCCCCCATAATAAAAGAAAGAAAATGCTCGCGCGAAAGTACGGCCAGCCGTGATTCCTCCGACACCGTTGCATTCGCCGAACGCGGCTGCCCATCGAGCAATGCCATTTCCCCGAAAAAATCTCCTCGGCCTAGTTCCGTCAGCGTCAGTTCACGCCCGTCCGTCGCCTGGACGCTGATGCGCACTTTTCCGCGTTCAATTAAATACATCGCGTCACCGACGTCACCCGCGCGGAACAAGACTTTTTGCGCGGCGCAATCCAGCGTCTCAATCAATTCGGACAAGTTCTTGGCCGCCTCTTCATCGAGCGATTCGAACAGCGGCACTTGACGCAGGTCATCGATGGTCATCGCGTTAAATGAAATTATTGGCGGCCCGAACAAAAAAAGGGCGCTGGATTGAATAGGCGCGTATCCATGGGCTAAGAGTAGCGACAATTACCCTTTTCGAGAAGCGTCATTTATTCGCTGCCCTCTTGGAGCAGATGCGTAAGCCAAAAAATCAATTGTGGCGTGCGAGCGCTTTGATTTTCCAACAATTCCGTTACTCTTCGATGATCGCGGAACAAGACTCGTATTCGTCGGTCTTTCCGTTTGTAGAACTATGCCAGCGTCTTCATGTCTTCGGGTGGGGCGACTTTCCGGAGGATTGTCGGCCGCGTGATCTTTATGCGAATTTTTGCTTCAGTTCACATGGCGAAAACCGCTGGGAGTTCTTTCGCCCAGTTATTGATCGATGTCGTAAGTCACCAGTTCCCCGTGTTTTTTTATTACGGCACAGGCCATCCTCTCACGGGGATCTGGTCCGCGGGCGCCCGATTAGAAGCGGAGGGCGCAGAATCGAGTGATCGACTCACGGAAATATTCATCCAGCAGACGGAGAGAAATGGAGCCGGACTCGTTCAGGCGCACTGGCTCGTTTCTGAATTTCTCGAAATCTTTGGCGGCGACACCTTAGACTTTATCACCTGGCTGCGCGACCCTGTTCAACGAATTTGTTCAATGTATTTTTTTTGGAAGGACTCAAAGTTCGAACCCCGAAGACCGGAGGTCCGGGAACTATTCTGGGCCGTAAAGTCAGATCGGTGCTCTCTACTCGAATTCGGTACTCACCCTCAGATTCGCGATTATTATCGAAATGTGCTGGCACCGCTCGACTTGGAAGCAATAAGTTTTGCTGGAATTTTCGAGCGACAGGAAGTCAGTCTAAGATGTCTGTCCAGACTCCTTGGAATGACGTTGCCCGAGCGGCTTCAATTGAAGAATATAACCAAGCGGAAACAGACTCCTACCTATTCGCTCTCAAAGGAGGTCGAAGAAGGAATTTTGGCTCATAATGTGTCCGACGCTGCTATCTATGCCGCGGCCCTCGCGAGGTTGGATCAGCTCGATTCCGAGACCTGAGCCGACAAGTTAGTCCAAGGCATCCTGGTCTCGTTTTGACATATTCGGCAAATTGACTTGCAGTGGTTCACTCCTAGGTTGGAGTTGCGCTCGCTCGCGCCGACCAAATCGTGAAAAGCGTCCTCTTTGTCTGTACGGGTAACATTTGCCGGAGCCCTATTGCGGAAGGGCTTTTTCGCCGGTTACTTGGAAATCGGAAAGATATCGAAGTCGCCTCAGCCGGTGTGCACGCCGTGCGTGGTCAACCTCCTAGTTTGTATGCAGTGCAAGTCTGCGAAGAGGAAGGCGTGGACATCAGCGGTTTGCGCAGCCAGCCGCTTACGACAACGCTAATCGATCAAGCGACGCACATCTTTGCGATGACAGGCGCGCATCTGGAGACAATCCAGATGCTCTTCCCTCACGGCGCGGAAAAATCGTTTTTACTCCGTGAATTTGAAGAGCCAGACACAACCGTGTGGCGGGACGTGCCGGACCCGATTGGACTTGGCCGCGACGTCTACGAAGTTTGCGCGCGCACAATTAAAAACGCTTTACCCAGCGTACTTGCGTTCGTAGAACAAAGTGAGCTTGCGCCTGCTTCACGCGCCGGCTGGGCTTCTTCTTATCCAATGAGCGATCCTCCGCATCGGATTGAAAGCGAGGTTGGTGGATCAACATTAACTCCCGGATTCGGCGCGGGCCTGCGCAGAGTTGATCCTGAAATTTTCGACGCGATCGCCGCCGAAGAGAAACGACAACGCGAAAATATCGAGTTGATCGCGTCGGAGAATTTTACGAGTCGTGCGGTAATGGAAGCCCAAGGCAGCGTCCTTACAAACAAGTACGCCGAAGGTTATCCGAGAAAACGATGGTATGGCGGCTGCGAGAATGTCGATATTGCCGAGCAACTCGCCATCGATCGGGCAAAACGCTTGTTTGGTGCAGAGCATGTCAATGTGCAACCGCACAGCGGCGCGCAGGCCAACATGGCGGTCTATTTTGCCGCGATTAAACCAGGCGACAGGATCCTCACGATGAATCTGGCCCACGGCGGCCATCTTACACACGGACACCCGGCCAACTTTTCAGGCAAATTTTATCAAGTGACACACTACGGCGTAGACGAAAAGACCGAGCAAATCGACTACGACGCGCTGCAAAAACAAGCAGAGCAAGTGCGGCCGGTCATGATTACCGCAGGCGCATCCGCCTACCCACGCATAATTGATTTTCCACGGTTACGCCAGATTGCTGATTCTGTCGGTGCAATTCTGTTTATCGACATGGCGCATATCGCCGGCCTGGTCGCGGGCGGTCAGCACCCGAGTCCAATTCCACATGCGCAGTTTGTCACTACGACAACGCACAAAAGTTTGCGGGGCCCCCGCGGCGGCATCGTTCTGTGCGAGGAAGAATTCGCAAAACACATCGATTCGACTCTGTTTCCCGGCGTGCAAGGGGGTCCTCTTATGCACGTAATCGCGGCGAAGGCGGTTTGTTTTCACGAAGCGCTTCAGCCGCAATTTCGCGAATATCAGCGGCAGGTGGTCATCAACGCGAAAGCGCTGGTAGCCGGTCTGGCCAAGCATGGCTATCGCATTGTTTCCGGCGGCACGGACAATCATCTCATGCTTGTCGATCTTCGTCCGAAGGACATTAACGGGAAAGAAGCGCAAGAAGTTCTCGATCGAGCCGGTATTACTGTGAACAAAAATGCGATCCCATTCGACACCTATCCAATTTTTAAGCCGGGTGGCATCCGCGTTGGCACGCCGGCGGTCACTACCCGCGGCATGAAGGAAGAAGAGATGCTCGAGATCGCAGATCTGATTGCCGAAGCACTGAGCCATCGGACTGACGGCGACGCCCTGGAGAGAGTCCGGCGAAAGGTGCTTGATTTGACGAGACGATTTCCACTGCCTTGGTAGGTCGCGTGCAGCGAAACTTCGGCCTACCTAATCGGCGCAAAATTGCGTAGTTTCCGCACCGCGATGAATCGAGCCGCCGCCCAATCGGAAACAAACCCATTACGCGAAGGTTTGTCCACACGGACGGTCGCGCAACCGTGCACCATTGTAATCTTTGGCGCCACCGGCGATCTCACGAATCGCAAACTGATTCCTGCACTTTACAATCTGGCGGCTGATGGCGACCTCCCGCCCGCGGTGACAATCGTCGGTTTCGCGCGACGGGAGAAAAGCGATGATGGATTCCGGAGTGAGCTTGAAACCGTGACTCGCAAGTTTTCCCGCCAGCCAGTGCGCGACGAAATCTGGAAAACGTTTGCGCAATCGATTTTTTATCATCAAAGCGAGTTTGGAGACGAGAGCGGGTATAAAAAATTGGCGAGCCGTCTCGACAAAATCGACAAGGAATACGGCACGCGCGGCAATCGCCTTTTTTACCTCGCGGCTTCTCCTGACCAATTCGAACCGATTCTGAAGCACTTGAAAGCGGCGAGTTTAAATGAAACCTGCAAAGGAAGCTGGGCTCGGGTGATCGTTGAAAAGCCGTTCGGCACCGATCTCGCGTCAGCGCGCGAACTCAACCGCATCGTCCGCAATTCTTTTACTGAAGAGCAGACTTATCGTATCGATCATTTCCTCGGCAAAGAAACCGCGCAGAACATTCTCGTCCTGCGATTCGCGAACGCCATTTTTGCCCCGCTCTGGAACACTCATTACATCGATCAGGTGCAAATCACGGCGGCCGAGACGCTCGGGGTTGAGACGCGCGCCGGTTTCTACGAACGCACTGGGGCCTTGCGTGACATGGTGCAGAATCACCTGCTCCAACTCCTTTGCCTCGTTGCGATGGAACCGCCCACGGATCTTAGCGCTGACAGTATTCGCGACGAAAAAGTAAAGGTCGTGCGGTCGCTCCGTCGTTTGTCGCGCAGTGAAGTGGCCGCCAATGTTGTGCGCGGACAATACACCGAAGGCGCGATCCACGGCGATCCGGTTATAGGCTATCGTCAGGAGCAAAACGTGAAGCCCGATTCGCAAACGGAAACCTTTGTGGCACTGCGTCTGTACATCGACAACTGGCGTTGGGCCGATGTGCCAATCTACATGCGCGTGGGGAAACGACTCCCCAAATCCGCTACGGAGATTTCCATCCATTTCAAAAAAGCGCCTGCCGTCCTCTTTAACAAAGATTTGAGCGATCCAAACGTCCTCGTCATTCGAATTCAACCGGACGAAGGAATTTCATTGCGGATCCATGCCAAGGTGCCGGGCACCAGCTTTCGGATCGAGCCAGTCAAAATGGATTTTCATTACGGGACCTCGTTTGGCAAAGCCAGCCCGGAAGCCTACGAACGTCTGCTCCTCGACGCGATGAGCGGCGACGCCACGCTTTTTGCGCGTCGCGATGAGGTCGAGGAGGCGTGGGCTTTTGTCGACGTGATCGAAGAGGCATGGGCAGCAAAAAAAGATTCGCCCGATTTATTCTTTTACCCCGCCGGATCATGGGGCCCGGAAGAAGCCGACGACTTGCTCGCACGCGACGGCCGGGCGTGGCGGAGATTATAGCCGATGCCTGCGATCAGTGAAACCCATTCGCTTGGCATCTCTGTTGAGATCGGCAAGATCGAGAAGGAACTGAAGAAACTATGGGAACAAAGCGAGGGCGCAATGACGCGCGCCTCCCTGGTCAACCTTGCCGTCTACAGCGAAGCGCTGGATTCGCTGGAAAAGAACACGCAGCTCATCGCAAAGATTGCCGAAAACCACACCTGCCGCGCCATTGTTATTGAAGCCGATTGCAACGCGAAAGACAATCGGGTGGAAGCTTGGATCAGTGCGCATTGTCATATAAGTCGCACGGGCAGCAAACAAATTTGCTCTGAGCAAATTTCATTCCTTCTCGAAGGACTTTGCGCGAATCTGCTACCGAGCATTGTTTTCTCGCACTTGGATTCTGATCTGCCGTTCTATCTTTGGTGGCAGGGCGAATTTCATGAGCCAATGGATCCACAACTTTGGGCTTGGGTCGATCGCGTAATCTACGACAGCCAGACGTGGGAAGATTTTCAAGCGCAAATGCGCCTGGTCGAGTCCGCGCAACAGGAAGCAAAGCAGCGAATTGTGCTGTGCGATCTGAATTGGACGCGACTGGACAAAGTCCGCTTCGCACTCGCGCAATTTTTTGATCACCCTGCATCGCATCATCGGTTCGCCAAAATCGACAAGGCGCGCATCGATTTCGCGCCCGGCTTCAGATCGACCGCTGTACTTTTTGCCGGCTGGCTCGCAGCGCAGCTAAACTGGCGCGCTGAGAAAGCGAGATCCGAGCATAAGTTGCGATTTATCGATCCGGCCGGGCGAAACATCGACATCGAACTGCGCGAGCGCGCCGGAGAACCGATCAGCCAAATCATGCTGAACTCCCGCGAAGTGGAGTTTCTTGTCGCCCATGCGCAATGCGGTGACCTCCTTGAAGTGTCTCGCAGAAAATCCGGCGAGAAACGCATGCCCCAGCTGATGCCCGCCGCGAAGAACGATCCAGTGAGCTTGATGAGTGAAGAATTGATGCGCGGCGGGCCGCACCATGTCTATCTGCGGGCCGTCAATTGTGTGCGCGATGTGTTGTAGGCTCATATAACCGCGAACAAAGCCCTGCTACGAAACGAGTGCAGACAACTCGCGGACGTTTTTCTCGATCGAAAACAACTCTTTAGCTCGTTCGAACCCGCGTTCACCGAGCTGCCTCGCCAGGTCGATCTCGTCAAATAAGCGTTCAATCGCACGCGCCAGTGCAACAATATCGCCCGGTGGCACGAGAAATCCGGTTTCGTTTTCAATCACCATTTCCGGAATGCCGCCGATCGCTGTCGAAATGACAGGTAACCCAGCTGCCATCGCCTCCATGATAACGGTGGGCAGATTATCCATGCCGCCATCGGGATCGACCACGCTCGGCAGGACAAAAGCGCTGCCCACCGCCAAGTATTCTTTTATTTCATGTTGCGGCTTTGCGCCCGGCAGGCCGACGCGGTCTTGCAGGTCGAGCTGGACAATCTGTTTGTGCAGTTCTTCCTCGAGCGGGCCTTCGCCAATAATCTCGCACCGAAATAATTTTCCTCGCTCCATAAGTAATCGACAGGCGCGAATCAAATCGGCAAAACCCTTTTTCGCGATCAAACGCCCGATTGCGACGATCAATGGCGGAGTGAAGGAAAAATCCGCGCGTCTGAATTCTGCGAGATTCAAACCATTATAGATGCGATGGATTCGATCGGCGCAATCTGGGAAGCGCTCGCGCAAAAATTCAGCCCCGTAATCGGTCTCGGTCAGGATTACACGCGCTGCATCGACAAGTTTATCGAGACCGATCTCAAAAATCCGCGGCGCAAAAATGTCATTGGCGTGTGCCGTAAAACTGAAGGTGATTGGAAAAAACTTGTCGACCCAAAAAGCGGTGCGCGCAGCCATTCCGGCGAAGTGTGCGTGAACATGGCGAACTCCCATTTTTTGCAAGCGCAGGCCGATATAAACTCCTTGATAAAGGCGGAGAAAATCGGTCCGCCTGCCCCAATCATCGAGAGCGGCGATAACCTCTCCCGTCAGCTTTCCTTTTTTTGAAGCGCGGCGGACTTCGCGCACGAGTTGCTCCTCATCAGGCAGGTAGTGCACGCGCTCAACGATGCGTTGGTCCCAGTCCTGGGGTGGTTCATCTTTCGGATTCCGAATGGAGAAGATCGGCGGATTGATGCCTTGTCGCGCAAGCTCAGCGACTTCGCGATAGCAAAACGTCTGTCCGAACGACGGGAACCGCTCGAATAAATAAGCGAACTGCGTCATCGACGTTAATAACCGGAAGAATGTTTCTGAACGGCGCTCATTTTAGTGCGGCGGCAAGCAGCACGGGCAATCGGTGGGAATTCGTTACGCGCTCTCCCGTTTTACCGGAATCGGTTTTCCGGAATTGTCGACGGCAACATGAGTAAAGACGCCGTGTGTGACACGAATTTGTTTTCCGTGCATGTAACGGCGCACCCAAACTTCTACCGGGATAACCAATGAAGTGCGCCCAATTCGTTCAACCCAGGCGTAGCACGCAACTGTGTCCCCTACCCGAACAGGTTCGAGAAACGACATGCTCTCCATCGCGACTGTGACAACTCGTGCTTGCGCGACTTTTGCGGCGAGAATGCTGCTGCCAAGATCCATCTGCGATGTCAACCATCCACCGAAGATGTCGCCATTTGGGTTCGTGTCTTTGGGCATGGCAATTGTTTGGATAACCAGCTCACCTTTGGGTTGATCAGTAGCGTTCATTTGGCGCGAAGAATAACACAATTAACCTGAGACCTATAACGGATGACATTGTCGTCTATGGGAAGCCGACGGCTTCCCTTATAGGATCAACATGCAATCGCCGTAGCTGTAGAAGCGGTACCGTTTGCGGATCGCTTCCTCGTAGGCCCGAAGCAAAAACTCTCGACTGGCAAATGCGCTTACGAGCAAGAGCAAAGTCGAACGTGGCAAATGGAAATTCGTAAGCAGAACATCGACTACCTGAAAATGATATGGCGGATAAATAAAAATGTTCGTCAACCCTTCTTGCGCGAGAATTTTTCCAGACACCCGCTTCGCCGATTCCAATGTGCGAACAGTCGTTGTCCCAACAGCGACGATTCGGCGAGCATTATTGATCTTGTTTGCGGCTTCTGCCGAAATGGAAAAGCGTTCCGCCTGCATGTTGTGCTCGGCTACGTTCTCCGAACGCACAGGGAAAAATGTCCCAGTTCCCACATTCAAAGTGACGAAGGTGTGCGGAACCTCTTTCAAAATTTCCGGAGTGAAGTGGAGACCGGCGGTTGGCGCGGCAAGCGCGCCGGACGCCTGAGCAAAAACAGTCTGGTAGCGCACGGTATCGTCCTCGTCGCTTGCGCGTTCGATGTAGGGCGGCAATGGCATTGAACCTCCAGCGTAAAGATCGACATCCTCATCCAACACCACGATGCGCTCGCCATCGGGCGTGATTTTTTCGACCCGTAGAATGATGTTGTCGATCTTTGCTGTCGCGCCAGGGCGCATTTTTCGACCCGGTCTGACAAGGCACTTCCACCGCCCTTGGCCAAGATGTTCGAGAAACAGAAACTCAATCGAGCCATCGTCGGAGAATCGTCGTGCCGGCAGGACTCGCGCATCGTTCAAAACGAGGACATCCCCAGGGCCGACGAACGCTTTCAAATCGACGAATTGTCGATGTTCGATCGTTTGCTGATCACGCCGCAGCACCATCATTCGAGAAGCTTCGCGGCGTTCGAGCGGCCGTTGCGCAATTAATTCCCTAGGCAAATCGTAATTATAATCGCTCAGCCGCGTGCTCATTGCTGGATCATCAAAGAATTTGCAGCCGCGCGCAAAATTTTGGATGATCGCTTCACGTGAAGGAATCGGCTCTCGATTTAGTCATCGCGGCGTTGGAGCAAATTCGCGACGCGAGCGACCGGCAGCCACATGCGTCGAGAGCTGCGCTTGTACAACTACAGTTCATCGGGCCGAATAAGGCAGAGTTGCTCACGGCGATTCGTGAGCGCGTTCGCATCTGCGTAAAATGTCCCCATCTCGCCAGCTCGCGAACACAGACGGTCTTCGGCGTAGGAAATCCGGACGCCGAGTTGATGTTCATCGGCGAAGCGCCCGGCGTGGACGAGGACAAGCAAGGCGAGCCGTTTGTGGGACGAGCTGGCCAATTACTTACCAGAATCATTGAGACGATGGGTTTCGCGCGCGCGGAAGTCTATATCGCTAACATTTTAAAATGCCGGCCAAATACACCGCGCGGCTCATTCGGCAATCGGCCGCCGACGCCAGTCGAAATGCAGACGTGCCGGCCGTACCTCGTAGAGCAAATCGATATTATTCAGCCGAAGGTTGTCGTCGCGCTCGGCGCAGCCGCAGTCGAGGGTCTGCTCGGGATGCGAGGAACAATGCGGGAGTTGCGCGGGAGATGGCACTCGTACAACGAAGTTCCCTTAATGATTACCTATCATCCAGCCTACTTGCTTCGAAATCAGACGTCAGCGGAAAAGCGCAAAGTCTGGGAAGACATGTTGCAAGTGCTAGAGCGACTCGAGCGCCCAATCACGGAACGGCAGCGAAATTATTTTCTGTAAACCTCTCGAAAATCGCATCGATCTGGCGGTGCGATGCGAGAGTTACGGCGAGCGACAAAATCATCCTGCGCACTTCTCTGCGAGGAACTTTAATTCTGCGTTCCAATGCGCGCGCACCAGCGTTCCGTAAAAGCGAAAGAGTGCGTGCCCCAATCAACGCCGGCAAAACTGTCGCGGCGCGCACTCGGCAATTTCGGATCGCATGCGAGTACTGCATTCCGCACTGCAGACCATCTTTCGCTTTCTCAGCCCAGCCGCGGTAAATCGGCTGAAAGCGCTCCGGTTCAGAGAAAATCTGCGACGCAGTTAAATGAGCCGCGCCCAGTTCGTATTCCGGGAAATAACATCTGCCGGCTCGGAGATCGGAGCCGGCATCGCGCAGAACATTGATCAACTGAAGCGCCATGCCGTAACGTTTGCCGAGTGCAAGCATCTCGTCTTCGCTCAAGGTCGCAAACTCGTGAACATGTCTGAAGCAAAGCCGCGTCCAAAATTCACCGACACAACCGGCAACCAGATAGGTATACTGATCGAGATCGGCGGGGCTTTGGAGTGCGCGAATTGCTGCCGGATTATCGAAGCGCTGTAGATCGAGCATCTGGCCGTGGGTAATTTTTTCAAGCACGACGCGAATGTCGTTACGATCCGCCTTCTCCATATGCTCGAGTCTTTCAAAGAAATCTGGCAACGATTCGAGGAGTTTTCGTTCGCTCGAGTCCTCCTGAAGAGATACAAACGACGCAATAAGATCGACAACGACTTCACGCGAAGCTTTGCCCTGAATCCCATTCGACAGCATTTTCAGAGTTTCCATTCGCACGGTTCCGGAAATTCGTATGGTGTCGGCGACCGTGTCGGTCGTGCGCGCGAGCGAATATGCCAACGCGACCGGTTCCCGTAATTGCGCTGGCAAAAATCGGATCGAAAGATAAAATGATCGCGAAACGGAGCGCAGAATCGCCATCTGCAGCGGCCGAGTAGAGAGATACGATCGCGCGCTCATGGTCTTTTCAGTTCAGCGGAATTTCATCGGGCGATATTTATGACCTCAATTCGATTCGGTGCCGAGTTACCCAGGCCAAGTTGGCTGGCAAAGCCGACATAAGCCGCCGTCGGCCCGATACCCGGTAGACTGGCGCGCGCGCGCCATTGCTCCAGGCGCCTCAACGCGGTGGCGTCCAAAGCCACTGGATCTTTACTCGCGTAGAGCGTGGCGTGATGGATGGCATAGTTCGGTTGCGACTGCGGCCCGCCGGCATACTGCGCAACGAGACCGTCCATTAAATTGAAAACGACTTTCTTTGCGATGATCGGATTGCTGTAAATCTCGGCGAGACTTTCGGCGCCGA
>Ga0193721_1000501_pt1 | contig 11081 bp, 11 predicted proteins | sample U2s2metaG_FD_145078 | JGI IMG/M metagenome (GOLD analysis project Ga0193721, IMG submission 145078) | Soil microbial communities from a riparian zone of the East river system, Colorado, United States - U2s2 | ecosystem: Environmental > Terrestrial > Soil > Riparian zone | place: USA: East River...
GCATTGGCTTGGCTGCTTCAACGTTCGCCGAACATTCTGCTCATTCCCGGAACATCATCAGAACTCGAACGCGGGCTCGGCGACTTTGAGCCAGGCGACATCGTCCGGCTGAATTTCTAGATGCGCCGGCAAATCGTGAAGGAGCCGCATTTGGTCGCACATATCCAAGTGCTCGATTGCTTGGCTGATTTCCTGAACTGTGCTCACAATTAGAATTTAGCCCAAAATTTTCCCGATGAGAAGAGGGAAGAAAGGATCAAGGAAGAATGGAGAAACTGGGAGAAGCGACATAGAAGGTAAAACTGTGAGGCTAACAGCGAGCGATTGCGGGAGTGAGCGAGCTTCAATTAAGATGGATGAAGTGGGCCAAGGGAGCAGGTCAGACGACCGGGATCACCGATCCCGGCTACAACTCTCACGGGACGACCGGGATCATCGGTCCCTGCTATAGGGCTTATTTTTGAAGAGCGCGATAAGGCCGGAAATGGCGAGCGCCACTGCAGCCAAGGCAAGCAGAGCGCGATGTTCGCTCGTCCATAATTGAGGACTCCAGTTGCGGGCCCGCGCGTCGAAGGCGCCGTGCGCGCCGTGGTCGCCGGGCACCGGTTGCCATAAATTGTCGGGCCGATTCAGATTTTCGGGGCCGTCGTGTTGCTGCGAATCGTATCCGGTGCGGGCCAGATAGTGGTCGAGGAAGCCCGGTGCGATTTTGTTTGCAACGATCGCTTTCACCGATGGCATGCCAACGTAAAATTCGCGCCGCGGATTAAGCGCAGCGAAATAAATTGCTTCCGCAGCAACTTCCGGTTGAAAAATCGGTGGGACCGGTTGCGCTTTTCTCGCCAAACGGCTTTTGAGCCAGCCAAATTGCGGTGTGTTGAGCGCCGGTAATTGCACCATGGTCAGACGCACATGGCTTTTGTCGTGGAGAAGTTCGCAACGAAGCGAATCGCAGAAGCCTTGAACAGCGTGTTTTGCGGCGCAATACGCGCTTTGCAGCGGAATGCCGCGGTACGCGAGCGCGCTGCCGACTTGCACGATCACGCCACGATCGCGAGAAAGCATCCGTTTCAGCGCGGCAAGTGTCCCGTAAACGTAACCGAGGTAAGTCACTTCGGTCACACGCCGAAATTCTTCCGGCGTCATTTCCTTGATCGGCGAAAAGACCGAAGTCATCGCGTTGTTGATCCAGATGTCGATCTTGCCTAATTCAGCTTCGATCTGAGCAGCAGCTGCCTCGACTTTGTCGGCGTCGGCAACATCCACGGGAATGACGAGCGCTTTTCCGCCTAGCTTCTCGACGTCTCTCCGTGCGCCTTCCAATCCATCAATGCCGCGCGCAAGCAGTCCGATGCGCGCGCCTTCTTTTGCAAATCTCTGCGCGGTTGCGCGACCAACTCCGGCCGACGCACCTGTGATTACGACAACTTCTGCACGCGCACTCATTTCGTCTGAAAGACACCCTCACCTCAATTCTCTCAACACTCCGCCACTCGCGATCTCGATCGGGAGGCGGACGCGAAGCGCCGGGTGAGGGTGTTCTCTATTTTTCTTCCTTCATCTTGAGGTAAACGCGCTGAAGGAAATCCGACGCCGCTACGCTGGCTAAAATTCCGGCGAAAAATCGCGTCGTGCGAGGCGCAAACACGAAGCCGAACGCGAGCGCAGCCGCAGACCATGGCCCCATGCAATATGGACATGAAATCAGGTTGCCGATTCCGCGCTGGATTCCGCGGCCCCGCGGCTCCTCCTCCACTTCGCCCGCGCCGGCGCTGCAAATGTAATCCACGAACGGTGCGCGCAGAACGCCGGTTATCCTGTCTTTCGCGATGATGCGGCTCAGTTTGTGAGTGGCTATTCCCAATAGCGCCAGATCAAGCAAGCTGAACCTCTTCGGCAGCCGGTCCTGTCGCACTGCCGCGCGTGTCAGCACGGCCACAGTTGTTATGTAAAAAGTAAGTAACGCGGCGTATTCAGCCAACAATTGCTCGTCGCATTCCTCTTTTTCTGCTGTCCGTTCGCCGTACTTTTCGATGGAAAAATCGGCCTCAGCTCCGCGGGATGATCGATCCATATACTTAGATCGGAAACTTCTCGGCATCTGCGCGTGGAAGACAGCCTGCCAGGCTGTCTTCCGTCGATGGCTCAATTTGGTTGGAAAAACCGGCTCAATCTTCTACTGCATGGTCCGTGGCGGATGAGTACGACGCTGTTGTGGTTGGTTCCGGGCCAAACGGCCTCGCGGAGGCAGGCTGCTAGCCTACAGTCGCCATTGCGTTATCATCGACAGGCTGGCAGCCTGTCGGCCGAGACAGGCAAGCTGCCTGTCTTCCGTCGATGGCTCAATTTGGTTGGAAAAACCGGCTCAATCTTCTACTGCATGGTCCGTGGCGGATGAGTACGACGCTGTTGTGGTTGGTTCCGGGCCAAACGGCCTCGCGGCTGCGATCACGCTGGCACGCGCGGGATGTTCCGTTCTCGTTTGTGAGGCGAACGCGATAATCGGAGGCGGTGCGCGCTCGGCCGAATTAACACTGCCGGGATTTTTGCACGACGTCTGTTCGGCGGTCCATCCGCTGGCGGCTGGCTCGCCATTTTTCAAAACGCTTCCGCTGGAACGAGTCGGACTCGAATGGATTCAACCGGACATCCCGCTGGCACATCCGCTCGATGACGGTTTGGCGGCCTGCCTCTATCGAGATGTCGATCTTACAGCCGACCAACTTCCCGGCGATTCGCGCGCGTATCGGCGCCTGATGAAGCCGCTCGCGCGCAACTGGGAAAAACTGGCGAATGAGTTTCTGCAGCCGATGCTGCATTTGCCACGACATCCAATCGCTCTGGCACGATTTGGAATCCCCGCGATCTGTCCAACAACTTTCCTGGCGAAAGGCTTATTTCGCCATGAGCCAGCCCGCGCGTTGTTTGCCGGCATAGCTGCGCACTCATTTCTTCCGTTGGAGGCGCCCGTTTCTTCTGCATTTGCGCTGGTCCTTGGCCTCGCGGGACACACTGTTGGCTGGCCAATTCCGCGCGGCGGATCGCAGCGAATCGCAAACGCACTCGCCGCTTATCTCCGTGAACTCGGCGGGAAGATCGAGGTGAATCGGCGAGTCGATAATCTGAGTGATCTCCCGAAATCACGCGCAATTCTTATGGACGTTTCTGTTTGGCAATTCTTGCGAATCGCTGGCCAGCGATTGCCGTCCCGGTATCGCCGCCGATTGGAATCGTTTCGACACGCACCGGGGATTTTCAAAATCGACTATGCCTTGAATGGTCCGATTCCGTGGAAAGCCGAAGCATGCCGCCGCGCCGGCACAATTCATCTCGGAGGCAGCATCGATGAAATCGCCGCAGCTGAGCGCGACGTTTCGCGCGGGAAAATTTCCGAACGTCCGTTTGTGCTGGTCGCGCAGCAGAGTCTTTTTGACGAAACTCGCGCCCCGCGCGGGCACCACACGCTTTGGGCGTACTGCCATGTTCCATTCGACTGCGAGATTGACATGTCGGAGCGCATTGAGTCTCAGATCGAGCGGTTCGCTCCCGGTTTTCGCGATTGCATCCTCGCCCGCCACAAAATGGGTGCCGCTGATCTCGAGAAATCGAATCCAAATCTGGCAGGCGGCGACATCAACGGCGGAGCAGCAAATCTGACACAGTTGATTGCGCGACCAGTCCTTAGTCCTACGCCGTACCGTACGCCATTGCGGGGCGTTTATTTGTGTTCGGCTTCCACTCCGCCGGGTGGCGGCGTCCACGGCATGTGCGGGTATCATGCCGCGCGCACCGCGTTGCACGATCATTTCTCTATGGGCAAATCGGCCACATGAGCAATCCCGCTGGTAGATACGACCGGCAAACCTTTGAAACCCGTCTATAGATTGATGGGAGACCCGCGAAACGTCGCACACGCTAAGAAAGTCACTCAAGAGAAGCAGCATAAAGCCAAGGCTGCTCAAAAGACTCGTGCGCCCCAGCCAGCCAGGAAGGCGCAAATTGAGCAAACGAAACCGGGTGCAACTGAGGAAAGCGCCGCACCAAAGCAGCAGGCTGAAAAGCCGCCTCACCCATCAGATTCCGCACAATCCGAGAAATCGCATGCGGTTCTTTCCAAGCTTAAGGAGTTGGAGTTTCATTCGCGGGCGAACATTGAAAAGCTCGCCGAGCTCAGCTTAACGATCGAAGAAGAGCTGAAGCAAAAAGCTTTCGCCGAAGCAATCGGAGCGGTGTATGCGGCGCAGGACGCCTTTCAATCCAAGATCGTGAAATTGATCGAGGATTACGAAGCGGAGTGCGCTCGCTTGTCCGGCTCTGCCTGACATACGGCGCTAATCGGGCTGCGAGTTCATTTTTTTGCAACTTTTCCGCGCCAAAAGGACTCAGTTTCGAACAATATTGAAAGGGCAACAGTCAAAAATTAACAACCATGAAAACAACTAAATTAATCACGACGATGGCGGTGAGCGCTGGGCTGGCGTTCGGCGTTACCGCGCAAGCTGGAGAAAAGAAACACGAAGAACAAAGCATCAACAGCTCTGAGGTCCCTGCTGCGGTGCAATCGGCTGCCCAGGCGCAGGCCCAAGGCGGAACAATTGTCCGCTGGGAGAAAGAGGGCGCCAACTTTGAAGCCGTCATCGAGAAGAATGGCAAGAAGATTGGCGTCGAAATGGATGCGACTGGGAAAGTGCTGAGCAAACACGACGAAGCCAAAGAGCACAAGGAAGGCGCGAAATACTAATCGCCAGGTGGATCGCGTTATCGCAAACGCGATGTTAATCGAAGCGCGGCGAAGGCGGATTATTTCAACATCGTCTTCGCTGCCTTCGCTTGTCGCCAAAGCCACTGTAGCCACCGCCCTGTGGGCGGTCCTCCCGGTGTGGAAAGCGGCAGTGACTACGACCGGCCACAGGCCGGTAGCTACAGTCACGCGAGCGCGCGAACGGTCGAGTAAATTACTCCGCCGAGGTGGCTACAGTCACGCGAGCGCGCGAACGGTCGAGTAAATTACTCCGCCGAGCATTGCTCCTAAAGCCACCAGAGCAACATCCCGCTTCAGAAATGCGATCAGAAGAAAGGCAACCAACGCGATACCGACAGTGGGCCAGTCAATGAGCGCTTCGGGAATTAGATCGAGCGACACGACTGCGATAATACCAACAACTGCGGCACTCACGCCCGCCAGGAACGCCTGAATCCTGCGATTCTCCCGAACTTTTTCGACGTAATGCGCACCAGTAATCACAAAAATAAACGAGGGTAAAAAAACAAAGAATGTAGCCAGAATTGCTCCAATAACCCCACTCGCGATATATCCAACGAATGTAGTAAACAACATGAATGGGCCCGGCGTTGCCACGCTAAGGGCAACGCCGTCCAGCAACTGGCCATCTGAAAGCCAATGATATTGTGCAACGGCGCCGCGCTGCACGAAAACAAGCGACGCATAGGCGCCGCCAAAACTTAGTAGTCCGGTTTTCAGAAACAGCCATGCGACTTGAAATAATCGCGAATCGCCAAAAGGAACTAGCACACCGATTCCGCCGATCATTGCCGGTAATGTCGGCGCAGTTTTTTTGAGCAGTGCCCAGCCTTGATCAACAATCAGGTTCAAAACACCCGCTATTAAGAGAATCAGCAGGAAATTAATTCCGGCGAACCGCATGCCCGCGAATGCGCCGACAAGCAGGACTGCCAGGAAAAAATTCCGAATGGCAGCGCGACCGAGTTTGATGATGCCGGCCGCGATTATGCCGAGGACGGCAGGCTTAAGAACATAGAGCGCGTCCATAACCTGCGGCAGTTTGCCGTATTTCACGTAGAGCCAACTGAGAACGATCATCACTACTGCGCCCGGCAAAATGAAAGTGAGGCCAGCCAGGATGCCGCCCCACACTTTCCTTTTCAGATATCCGACATAGATCGCAAGTTGCAGTGCTTCAGGCCCAGGAAGCATGTGGCAGAAAGCCATGATCTTAACGAACCGGTCTTTGGATAACCACTGGCGCTTCTCGACCATGTGATTGAACATCATCGTGATCTGCGCGACCGGCCCGCCGATATTGACGAAGCCGAGAAACAAAAAATAGAGAAACACTTTGCGCCACGACGGCATTTGGTCGGCAGATTCTCTGCGATCCTGATTAGGCATGGCTGAAAAAGCCTGTTCTTCTGGTCGATCTTCGCCTGTCTGGGACTATTGTCCTAAACAAAACCGCATCCGTGTTCTTCCAGGCGCGGAAACCGATTAATTATCGACAGGAAGCTATGAAACGAAGCCTTATTGCTAGCGTAATCTTTAGCGCGCTTGCTCACGTCCTTTTAGCGGCCGGACTGGATATAGCGCGCATCGACGAGATCACCGGGCTCAAAGGAAAGTTCAATGAGAAAGAAGGCGTTTATAAAGTCACTTTCCCGCGCAATGACGTGAAAGTCGTTGTGGACGGTTGGACGATGCCGCCGTTCATGGGACTTGGTACTTGGGCAGCATTCACGGCGACGCCAAATGGCGCGATGGTGATGGGCGACACCGTTTTATTCGAAGACGAAGTGAATTCCGTGATGTCCGCTGCGCTCGACAATGGCCTAAACGTCACCGCGCTCCATAACCATTTCTTCTTCGATCATCCAAAGGTTTACTTCATGCACATCGAAGGCGAAGGCACAGCTGACAAACTGGCAGGCGCTGTAAGAAAGGTCTACGACACAATCAAAAACACTCGTGCCGTCAACCCGCAGCCGAAAGATTCTTTCGGCGCCGCATCGTTGCCGGAAAAAAGTTCGATCAACGCTGCCCCTTTAAACGAAATCTTCGGAACGCAAGGCGAATCCAAGGATGGAATGGTCAAGTTCACGTTCGGTGAATCCAAGGATGGAATGGTCAAGTTCACGTTCGGTCGTCCTGCAAAAATGCACGGGGTCACATTGGGCAACAACATGGGCGTCAACACATGGGCTGCGTTCGCCGGCAGCGATGACAACGCCGTTGTGGATGGGGACTTCGCAGTTACCGAAGACGAATTGCAGCCAGTTCTTAAATCGCTTCTCAAGGACAACATCAATATTGTCGCCATCCACCAACACATGACACACGAAGAACCGCGCATCATGTTTTTCCATTACTGGGGACGCGGGCGAGCAAAAGACTTGGCGAATGCTGTCAAAGGTGGGTTTTTGGTGGGTGGACTGCTCAAGGTGAGCTCGCCGTTGTAAAGTTGAGCGCGCCTTTGTCGAGCAAGATAGCCTACGTGGCGCTTTGTTGCACAGGCATCGTCATGGTCGCTGCACAGAGCGCAGCGCCACTTAAATTAAAGCAAACGTTCCCATTATCGGGTGTTGAAGGTCGCATCGACCATTTCGCGTTCGATCCCATTGGCGAAAGGTTGTTTGTTTGTGCGCTCGGCAATAACTCTGTCGAAGTGCTCGATTTTCGTAAGTGCGAGCGAGTCCACTCGATCACGGGTCTCGGCGCACCGCAGGGAGTGGCATACGCTCCGGCTCGGCGCACCGCAGGGAGTGGCATACGCTCCGGAAGCCAATCGTTTGTTTGTTGCCAATGACAAAGGCGGTATTTGCAAGATCTACGATGGAAAATCATTCCACGCTGTCGGGGAACTGCGTTTTGAAGATGACGCCGACAATGTTCGTTATGATGAAACGAGTCAAAAAATCTATGTCGGATTTGGCAGCGGAGGCATTGCCATTGTTAATGCTCCCAACGGAAAACAGGTCGGCTCCATTAAACTCAGCGCACATCCGGAAGCTTTTCAGCTGGAGAAAAAGGGTAGCCGAATTTTCGTCAATGTTCCCAACTCGCGTCATGTCGCAGTGGTCGATCGCGATAAAGACGAGGTAGTTGCGAGGTGGAAAACAGACCTAGCCTTCGCGAATTTTCCCGTGGCACTTGATGAAGCGAATCATCGATTATTTGTCGGCTGCCGCCTTCCCTCCAAGCTGGTCGTGCTCAGCACCGATTCGGGCGATGTTGTTGCAAAGATCGATATCTCAGGCGATTGCGACGATCTCTTCTACGATACGAAACGCAATCGTGTATACGCGATTTGCGGAGCGGGAAAAATCGACGTCATCGACCAAATTGATCCAAACACCTATAGAGTCTCAACCACGATCGGTACAGCGGATGGCGCTCGTACCGGACTTTTTGTTTCGGAACGCGACGTCTTATTCGTAGCTGTCCCGCATAGAGGCTCACAACAAGCGGAAGTTCGCTGCTGTCAAATCGAATGATTCACGGCTTAGGCTCTTAAATACCGAGTAAGCCTGCTGAGATCATATTGTGAGCCGATTCTATTTGCGCAGCAAAAACAAACCGATGACAGCGAAAGCAATACCGACGATTCGCTGCCAGGATGGCGTGCTATCAAATCGAATGATTCACGGCTTTAGCTCTTAGATACCGAGTAAGCCTGCTGAGATCATATTGTGAGCCTCGATTCTATTTGCGCAGCAAAAACAAACCGATGACAGCGAAAGCAATGCCGACGATTCGCTGCCAGGATGGCGGTTCGCGGAAAAACAAGATGCCCGCTACGGCCATGATCGCGGCGCCACCCGCCAGAATAGCAGGAACGGAAGACAGCGGACCGCCTCTTTGAAACAGCAGGAAGAACGCGATTGTTCCTGCACCTACGCAAATACCAGTAAGCACAGAATAAATAAATCCTTGCGCACTGGATTGTTGATTCCAACGGCTCGCCAACCAAAGAAACGCGAGGTAAACCAAGATCGATAATGCGGCTGTGCCTTCGACAACGAATCCGCCCAAGCCTTCGCCGATGCGGTCCGCCGCGAGCTTGGTAAAAATTTGGTGCGCGCCGTAAAGCACAGCGGCGACGACCGCATACCAGAACCAATCTGCCACGGATAGGAGTCTAGCTCACGAAGGGGATCACTCGCGAGAAGATTAAAGTCGACCGCGTCGATCAGCGCGTTTTATCAAACGCAGGCAAGTCCGTTCTGGCGCTGACGATTTCTAAATGAGAAGTTGGGAAGTGTTTCCGATTCCTCGATGGATAGCTGGCTGTTGGCTTGGTTTAGTTTGTGCGACCGCAATGGGCAACAGGCCCTACCAGTTCATAAGTGAGATACCGATTGGCGGCGAAGGCGGTTGGGACATTTTGACAATCGATTCGGACGCGAGCCGTCTCTACCTTTCGCACGCTACGAAGGTTGTCGTTGTCGATTTGAATGCACACATCGTGACCGGCGAAATCGCCGACACGCCTGGTGTCCATGCATTTGTGGCCGTACCCGAAGTGCAACGCGGTTTCTCATCGAATGGTAAGGAATCGAAATCGAGCGTTGTTGATCTCACAACGTTGAAAACGACTTCGAAAATTAATACTGGCTCAAATCCGGACGCAGTTGTTTACGAGCCACGTCATGGTGAGGTCTACGTTTTCAATCACACTGGAAATTCGGTCACCGTTATCAATTCGAAAACCGCTACTGTCTCAGCAACCATTCCACTCGGAGGAACTCCGGAATTCGCGGCGGTAGATGAAACAGCGGGGCGCGTTTACTGCAACATCGAGGATAAAAGCGAAGTTGCGGTGATCGACACATTGAAACACCAAGTCATTGCTCGCTGGGCCCTCGCGCCCGGAGAAGAACCGAGCGGCATTGCTTTGGATCCGCGCCACCATCGGTTATTCGCTGGCTGCCACAACAAAATGATGGTGATGCTCGATACCGAAAGCGGAAAGGTCGTCGACACTGTTCCGATTGGCGCCGGCGTCGATGGCTGTGTGTTTGACGACGCGAGCCAGCTCGCGTTCGCCTCTTGCGGAGACGGCACGACGATAATCGCGAGAGAAGTAACGCCAGGCAAATTGACGGTTATCCAAACTTTGAAAACCGAGCGCGGCGCACGAACAATGGCGCTCGATCCCAAAACGCATCGGATATATTTACCGTCGGCGAAATTTGAGCCGGCGCCCTCGCCTTCGCCGGGTGTATCGCCGGCACGTCCTAGAATTGTCCCCAACACGCTTAAGTTACTCGTCTATGCTCCGGGGGAACCGATAAAAGATTAAATGTGCGACGATTTGCGATTGCGGTAAGTCTCGCGTGCGTGGCACGAGTTGTATTTGGCCAGGGCGGTCCGCCTATGATCACCGATGATCCGGGCACACCTGGAAACGGCAAATGGGAAAACAATTTCGCGATCGCGTTCGAACATCGTCCGGGCGAAACTGCATACGACATTCCAGCGATCGATCTGAATTACGGAGTGGGCGAGCACATTCAGCTCACGTTGCAAACCGCGCCGGTCCTCCTGAAACGTGGCGACCAAGGCCTAATCGGCGGACTCGGCGGAACCGAAGCCGCGGTGAAGTGGCGCTTTCTCGATGAGGCAACGAGCGGATTCGATATGTCCATGTTTCCGCGAGTGATTTTCAATATCGAGCAATCATCGGTCCGCCGCGGCCTTGCTGAAGATGGCACACGTTTTCAAATTCCATTTCAGATTGCGAAGACGTTTGGCCGATTGCACGTCGATGCCGAGTTCGGTCCGCGAGCGAGCACTGTTGGCCGAAGCGAATGGTTATATGGAATTGTCTGCGGGTTCGATCTTGCCAAGCCAACAATGCTGATGGCAGAACTTCATGACGAATCACGAATGAACTTCAGCCGCGACGTGCTCACGCTGAACTTCGGTTTGCACCACGAGTTTACCGAAAATTACATACTAATTCTGTCGATGGGGCACGAGCTTCGGTCGCCCGATCAGCCGACAGCGCTCATCGGCTATTTTGGGATGCAATTCGTTTATTGAATGAGATCAGTGCGCTTTCGAAGCGGGCTTTTGCGGAACGATCAGAATCAAGGCGACAATCACCACCAGCAGCGCCAGCGATGCGGTGTAACGGCTTAGAGCCAAGCCGCCTTGCGCGATCGGCTTGTCGAGAAAATCGCCGAGAGTGGCTCCGAGCGGGCGAGTCAAAATGAATGCAACCCAAAACAAAATGACCCGCGAAAAGCTGGTGAGGTAGTAAAGAAGAGCGGTCAACAAAAGTAATCCGCCGAAAACGGCGGCAGCGCCGAGATAACCCATTTCA
>Ga0193721_1000503_pt1 | contig 11061 bp, 8 predicted proteins | sample U2s2metaG_FD_145078 | JGI IMG/M metagenome (GOLD analysis project Ga0193721, IMG submission 145078) | Soil microbial communities from a riparian zone of the East river system, Colorado, United States - U2s2 | ecosystem: Environmental > Terrestrial > Soil > Riparian zone | place: USA: East River...
CGCGATCAGGCCGAGCAGGGCGTAGAACAGGGCCAGGCCCGCGGCGTAGGTGAGCGTAAGCCCCGCGGTGCGGGCACGGGAGCTGTGCCGGCCGGTCGCCCCCGACAAGATCCCCATGGTGATGGGAATCATCGGGTAGATGCAGGGAAAGGTACTGGTCGCCACGCCGGCGCCGAACAGCGTCACGACCGCGAGCAGCGGGTGGTGGCTCAGCGCCTCGCCCAGGCCCGGCGTGTCCATGCCGCAATCTAGCACGCGGCATGGACACCCGGACCGCGCGGCCTACACGCTCCAGCCCGGGCGATACTCCGAGCGCACGTACTCCGCCGGGATCTTGGTGTTCGCGATCTCGCCCGAGTGCGAGTCGATCTCGAGCACCTGAGCCGTGCGCACCGCGAGATTGCCCAGCAGTACCATCTCGGTGAGCGGGCCCGCATGGCCTGGGAAGTTCGAGCCCGCGGGCGTGCCGCCCTTGCACGCCGCGATCCACTCGGCGTAGACGCTCTCGAGGCGCGGGTACTTCTGCGCCGGCGGGTGGGCGGTGAGCTCGGCCTGACGCGCCTCGTCCAGCAGTCGCGGCTCCTCGCCGTAGATTCCCGCCACGAGCTTGCCCTGGTCTCCGATCCACAACTGGCCGCTCGTATCGAACGGCCAGGCTGCCGGGTCCGCGACCTCCTTGGGGCGCGACGGATACAGGCTGCCGTCCCGCCACACGACTTTCACCTCGGGGCGATTGCCCTTCGCGGCGAAGGTGTAGGTGATGCGCGAGCAGGCGGGCGCGCTCTCGCTGAAGAGCTTGGTCGATTCGGGCTCGATCCGCGTCGGGTAGCCCAGATCGAGCGCCCAGAACGACGCATCCATCGCGTGACAGGCGATGTCGCCCAGGGCGCCGGTGCCGAAGTCCCACCACCCGCGCCATTTGAACGGCGCGTACGCGGGATGGTACGGCCGCGCGGGGGCGGGGCCGAGCCACAGGTCCCAATCGATCCAGGGCGGCGTATAGTACTCTTCGAGCGGCCGCTCGATCGCTTGCGGCCAGATCGGCCGGTTGGTCCAGAGCTGGATCTCGCGCACGGTGCCGATGGCTCCGGCCTCGACCCACTCGCGGATTTGCCGCGTGCCCTCGCCGGCGTGGCCCTGGTTCCCCATCTGGGTGGCGACCTTCGCCTTGCGGGCCGTTTCGACCAGCTGGCGCACCTCCCACAGGGTACGGGCCAGCGGCTTCTGGATGCGGGTGTGCTTGCCCAGCTTCATCGCCATCATCCCGGCCACGGTGTGCGTGTGATCGGGCGTGGAGACGGTGACCGCATCGATGTTCTTTCCCTCCTTTTCGAGCATCACCCGAAAATCTTTGAAGCGCTTCGCCTTGGGGAACGCCGTGAAGGACGGCGCTCCCTGGTGTTCGTCCACATCGCACAGGGCGTAGATGTTCGCCCCGGCCTTCGCGACGCCCTTTACGTCATTCGCTCCCATGCCGCCCACGCCGATGCAGGCGACGTTGACCGTATCGCTGGGCGCGCGGTACCCGCGGCCGAGCACTTGCCGGGGGACGATGGCGAACGCCACACCGGCGCCGACGTCGCCGACGAATTTCCGTCTCGAGATGCGCTTGCGTAACATGATGCGACCTCCTCAGTCGCCCGCCACGGGCTGGCGCGCGCGCGCGTCCCCCGGGCGAAACAGCGCTGCAAATAAGAGTAGGACGACCGCGGCGAACCCGGCGGGCAGCACCCAGAAGCTGGGCCAACGCTCGAGGGTGAGGCCCGCCGCGCCGCCGAGCAGCCGGTTGTAGACGTTGCCGGCCACTTGTGCGCCGATGAGCATGCCGATGCCGTAGGTGACCAGCACGAGGAATCCCTGCGCCTGGCCGCGGACCGCGGGTGTCGATTTCTTGTCCACGTAGATCTGGCCGGTCACGAAAAAGAAGTCGTAACACACTCCGTGGAGCAGGATACCGATGATGATGAGCCAGAACACCGCACCGGGCGCCGCGATCGCAAACAGGGCGTAGCGCAGGACCCAGGCCGCCATGCCCGCCATCAGCATCCGCTTCACGCCGAGCCGCGCGAAGCAGAGCGGCATGAGCAGCATGAAGATGACCTCGGACATCTGGCCCAGGGACTGCGTCGCCGCGATTTTCGTGATGCCGGCATCGCCCAGGAAGATCTGGGTGAAGTTGTAGTAGGCCGCGAGCGGGATGCACAATAACAGCGAGGCGGCGACGAAGACGTAGAATGCGCGGTCGCCGAGCTGTGCCAGCGCGTCGAGGCCGGCGATGCTACGCAGGGAGACGCGCTGCCCCGCGCCCGGCGGCGGCGTATGCGGTAGCGTGAAGCTGTAGATCCCGAGCAGCACGCTGGCCGCAGCGGTGGTGTAGAGCGGGAGCGCCGTCTGCTCCGGGACGACCGAGGTCAGCGCGCCCAGCACGAGGCTGATGAACAACCCGGCCACGATCCAGCCGATGGTGCCGAACACCCGGATCAGGGGAAACTGTTTTTCCTGTGACTGGATGTGGTGGAACGCCAGGCTGTTCGCAAGGCCGAGCGTCGGCATGTAGCACAGGTTATAGAACAGCAGCAGCAGGATGAACACGGTGGGCGTGCCCACGGCCCGGGGGACGGCGAACATCACCACACCGCCCAGCAGGTGGAGCATGCCCAGGACCTTCTCGGTCGCGAAGTAGCGGTCGGCGACGAGCCCAAGGAAAAATGGCGCGACGATGGCCGCGATCGGGTTCACGGTGTAGGGCCAGTGCGTCAGCGTCTCCATGCCGTGATGGGTCATGTACACCGCGATCGTCGTGTACCAGGCACCCCAAATGAAGAACTGGAAGAACATCATCGCCGACAGCCTGGCGCGAACGCTCACGGCAGCACCCGGATCTTGATATTCCGGAAGGCCACGCGGAACTCGTGTTCCTGCAGGCCGATGTAGCCCTCGGCGTTCCGGCCGTATTTCGGGTGATCTGCGAACTTGCTGGCCTTGACCTTCGCTTCCCAATCGGGGCTCAACAGTTCGTACTCGACCACCTTCACGCCGTTGAGCCAGTGCTCGACGTGATTGCCGTTCACCACGAGGCGGGCCTGGTTCCACTGACCGGCCGGCTTCACGACGCCCGCCGGCGAGGGGTACAAGCCGTAGTCGGCACCCGCTGCCGTCAGGCGCGACTGGCCGTCGGGGTGCCCTGCGTCGTCGAGCACCTGCATCTCGGGAGCAGTCCAGTAGATCGCCGTTTCGTCCTCGCTCGCCCGATAGAAGATCCCGCTGTTGCCGTTCTTGGCAATGTCCCATTCGAGCGACAGCTCGAAGTTCTTGAACTTGTCGGTCGTGATGATGTCGGCCGCCGCCCGCACGCGCGTCAGCGCGCCCTCGCGGACCCCCCACCCCGACGGCATCGAGTCCATTTGCCACCCGCGCCAGCCGACGGTGCTGTGGCCGTCGAACAGGAGGCGCCAGCCCGCAGCGCGTTCTTCGGGGGTCAGCGTGTTGAGCCGCGCCGCGCCGCTACCCGAAGCGGCCTGCTGGGCGAGTGCCGTGTTGGGCGCGGCGGCGGCCGTCGCCAGCGCGAGACCGGTGACGAGGGCCGTTACGAGCCTTGCATGTGTCATAGTGTCTCCCGTAGAAATGAAGTTCAACCCGTGCCGGCTCAATCGGGAATGCCTGCCAACTCTTTGATACGCGTTTGTACGGCGCGGCGGGCGCGCTCGCTCCGGGTAATGACCAGGACGGCGTCGTCGCCCGCAATGGTGCCGATGATCTCCGTCCATCCCGCAGCGTCGATGGCCAGGCCGAGACCTTGGGCGCCGCCCGCCGGGGTCTTCACCACCAGGAGCGGCCCGACACCCTCGACCGACACGAGCACGCTGGGCAGCAGCTGCTCGAGATGCGGTCGGATCCCCACGCCCGCCTCGAGCGGCGGCGCGTAGTGCGACCCGCCGTCCGGCGCGGCCACCTTGGCGAGCCCCAGCTCACGGATGTCCCGCGAGAGAGTCGCCTGAGTGACGCCGAACCCCTCCGCCTCGAGGAGCTCACGCAGCTGCTCCTGGCTCGCGACCGTCTCGGAGCGGACGATCTTGAGGATGGCCGCGTGGCGCTGGGTTTTCATGGGGCCAGAATCTAGCCGTGAACCACGCGTCCGGCGACGACGGTCAATAAGGCGGCAGAGGGCGGCAGAGGGCGGCAGAGGGCGGTAGAGGGAAAAACCGCAAGATCAGCCTGCTTACCAACTTCGAGCGAGCCGATCTGGTCGTCCAGGCCGAGGGCGCGGGCGCCCTCGATCGTGAGCATCCGCAGGGCGTCCTCCCCTTCCAGGCCTGCGACGGCGGCGTCGGACCAGAGGTTCACGTCGCCGGCGCTCACCACCGAGTCGGTGCCGAGCCCGACGGCGAGGCCGCCGCGACGGAGGGCGGCGAGCGGCGCGGCGCCGTGGCCGTGGGCGCGGTTGGAGCGAGGGCAGTGGGCTACCGCGACCCCCGCATCCCGGAGCGCAGCGATGTCGGGCCCGTCGACTTGTACACAGTGGATGCACAGCCACCCCGTTGCACGGTCCAAGACGCCGAGTCGCAAGAGGTACTGTACTGGCGAGCAATGGTGCGCCCGCACCGCGATGCCGCGCGCGCGAAGCGCATCGGCGAACGGGCCGCTCCCTTCACGCACGAACTCGGTCTCCGCATGTGATTCGGCGAGATGCATCGCCACGGGCCACCCTTCACCCCGCGCCAGGTCCGCGACGGCACGGTACAGGGGCTCGCTCACGGTGTACGGCGCGTGCGGCGACACGCCTAGCCGCACCTGCGTCGAGGCGAGACCGCGTAGGCGCCGGACGGCAGTCTCGAGTTCCGTGAGGCTCGCTCCGCACTTCGCGGGATCTGGTCCGAACACTTCCTGGTAGCAGATCCCCCGTCCCCCGAGCCGCGCGAGCGCCTCGAGGGGCGCGCCCGTGCTCCCCGTGTCCGCCACGCAGGTGACCCCCACGGCCCAGCCGTCGCGCACCCCCCGCTCCGCCGAGGCGGCGAACTCCTCCGGAGTCGTGGCATCCTTGAGGGCGCGGATCGTCCGAATCCACTGCGGGAACTCGGGAGCGGCGTTGCGGCCGGCGAGGTGGGTGAGCTCGAGGTGCGTGTGGCAGTTGACGAGGCCGGGCACGAGCGCTGCGTCGGGGAATTCCCGGCGCGCCGCGCCGTCGACCGTGGGGACCGCCGCATTCGCCCCGACGGCGGCGATCCGGCCGCGATCGTCTACGAGAACGGCGCCGTCCGAAATCGGTGGCGCCGTTACGGGGAAGACCGTTCGAGCGCGGATGCGTAGCATGCGTCGGTGAGCGGTCAGCGGTGAGCGGTAGGTTGAGGTCCGCAGACCCGCTCACCGCTCACCGCTCACTGCTTACGGGGACACCCCGACGCCGAACGGCGCGTGCACCGGACAGGCCTGGGTCGGCTCGGTGCCCGGATAGAACCAGTCCCAGTGGCGCACGTCCTGGGGGCAGAACGGCGTGGCGAGGTAGCCGTTCGACCAGTCCACCTCGCGGGTGATGAGCGAGTCGGGGCGAACCCAGTCGGGCGGCGCGGGCCGGCGGTCGTACACGTCGCGCATGAACGCCGTCCAGGCGGGCGCGACGATGCGACCGCCGCCGGCGTTGTGCTCGAGGATGCGCTGCTGCAAATCATAGCCGACCCACATGCCGGCCACGATCTCGGGGGTGTACCCGATGAACCAGGCGTCGGTGTAATCGTCGGTCGTTCCCGTCTTGCCCGCAGCCGGGAGGGTGAAGCCCGCTTTCCACACGGCGCTGAAGGCCGTGCCGCGCCGGATCACGTCCTTCATCATATCCACCATGAGCCAGGTGTGCTCGGGATCCATCACGGGCTCCCGGCGGATCGCCGGCTGCCACAGGATGTTGCCCTGGCGGTCTTCCACCCGCAGGATGCCCACCGGCTCGGCGCGGGTCCCGAGCGTGGCGAAGGCGGTATAGGCGGCGATGATCTCCATCGGGCGCACGCCCTTCGCGCCGATGTGGATCGAGGGGTAGGGCGGCAACGGCGTGGTGATCCCGTACCGCCGGGCCTCGCCGATCACCGTCTGCTCTCCCAGTGCCATGCCGAGCTTGATGGTACCGAGGTTGCGCGACAGGTAGAGCGCTTCCCGCATCGGGATCATGCCGAGCGTCGTGTCGTCATCGTCCTTGGGCTGCCACAGCGACGAGTCGAGCTGGATCACCGGCGGGTTGAGCGGCGAATCGTCGACGATCTCGGTCACGGGATGTCCCGCCCGCACCGCGGCGGAATAGACGAACGGCTTGAAGGTCGAGCCCGGCTGCCGGATGGCCTGCGTGGCGCGGTTGTACTTCGAGTCGTCGAAGTCACGCCCGCCGATCATGGCGCGGATGTATCCCGTGTTCGCCTCGAGCGCGACCAGCGCGCCCTGGATGTACGGCGTGAACGGCCCGTGGTCTTCGCCCGAGGCCTTGGAGGACTCGAGATACTCCCGGTAGGTGGTGCGCCCGGGGAACTTCCCGTTCGAGTACACGCCGGCTTCGATGGCGTCGAGCTGGGACTGGAGCGCACGCTCCGCCGCTTCCTGCATGTCGAGATCGAGCGTGGTGTAGATACGGAGGCCGCCCTCGTACAGGTCCCGGCCGAAGCGGGCGTCGAGCTGCACGCGCAACCACTCGACGAAGTAGGGGGCCACGTCGCCGTAGTTGGTGCGCTTCGCGGTGAGCACGAGGGGGTACGCCTGCCAGAGCTCCGCCTCCTCCGACGTGAGGAAGCCCTGGTTCTGCATCAGCTCGAGCACCACGTTGCGCCGCCGCACGGCGCGCTCCGGGTGAGTGCGTGGGTTGTAGAACGCCGGCAGCTTGGGCAGCGCCGCGAGCGTCGCCGCTTCCGCGACGTTGAGCTGCTGCGCGTGCTTGCCGAAGTAGATCTGGGCCGCCGCCTCGACCCCGTGAGCCCCCGCACCCAGGTTGATCTGATTCAGGTACAGCTGGAGGATCGTGTCCTTGGGGAAGCTGTGCTCGATCTCTACCGCCACCCGCGCTTCCTTGAGCTTGCGGGTGAGCGTCTTCTCGCGGCTGATCTCCTCCGGGAAAATGTTGCGGGCGAGCTGCATGGTGATGGTCGAGAACCCCTGCGCGAAACTCAGCGTCACGAGATCGTTCTTGATGGCGCCGAGGATGCGCCAGTAGTCGATCCCGTGGTGGTCGTAGAAGCGCTTGTCCTCCGTGGCGAGGAACGCCTGACGCACCGGCAGGGGGATGTCGGCGAGCGGCAGCACGGTGCGCCGCTCGGCGCCGAGCTCGCTGATGAGCCGGCCGTCCGCCGCGTAGACCTTGGATGTCTGCACCTGGTGATTCGGGTTCGCGACGAGGCGCGAGATGCTCGGGCAGTGCTCGCCCGCGCACACGCGGGTCCACGCGCCGTAGGACAGACCGAGGACGTACGCGCCGGCTAGCACCGCAACCGCGATCACGCGGCGGCGGACCTTGGGCTTCTGCCACCAGGAGAGCGGTCCGGGCAGCGTAACGGGGGGGGGCGCTGGGATGGACGCCATCGCGCTACAACCTAGTGAGGCCGCGCCGCGCTTGCCAGCCGTTGCGGCTTCTCGTACGATTCCGCGCCATGTCGGACCTCTTGGCCGAACTCGAGTGGCGGGGCTTCGTGCACCACGCCACGAAGGATCTCGCGGCACACCTCGCCACGGGTCGCCGCACGCTGTACTGCGGCTTCGACCCCACCGCGCCCAGCTTCCAAGTCGGGAACCTGATGCCGCTGATGCTGCTGCGGCATTTTCAGCTCGCTGGTCACAGGCCGATTGTGCTGATGGGCGGGGGCACCGGCCTGATTGGCGATCCTAGCGGTAAGCAGAGCGAGCGACCCCTCCTTTCCGAGGAGCAGATCCGGGAGAACGTGCGCCGCCAGCGCGACCAGCTGGTGCGGCTATTCGACTTCGACGCGAAAGAGACGCGCGTCCTCGTCCTGAACAACGCCGACTGGCTCGTGGAGCAGCGGCTCGTGGCTTTTCTGCGCGATGTCGGGAAACACTTCAGCGTCAATGTGATGATGCAGAAGGAGTCCGTGAAGGCTCGACTCGATGCCGGAATCTCGTACACCGAATTCAGCTACATGTTGCTCCAGGCCTATGACTTCCTGCACCTGTCTCGAAAGGAGCAGTGCACGATCCAGGTGGGTGGCAGCGATCAGTGGGGCAATATCACGGCGGGGATCGACCTGATCCGTCGCGTGGAAGGCGGCGAGGCGCACGGCCTCGTCGGACCGCTCTTCACGACCGCGTCGGGCGCGAAGTTCGGAAAGACCGAAGGGGGCGCCGTCTGGCTCGATCCCGCGCTCACCTCACCCTACCAGTTCTATCAGTTCTGGATCAACACCGACGACCGCGACGCCGAGCGCTGTCTCAAGCTGTTCACACTCCTGTCCCAAGACGAGATCCAGGCGCTATTGCGGTCCCATGACAAGGATCCGAGCCGGCGCGAGGCGCAGAAGAGGTTGGCGAGTGAGGTCACCCAGCTCGTCCACGGCAAACAGGCGTGTGCCAGCGCTGTCGCCGCGAGTGCCATCCTGTTCGACGAATTCAGCCCGCGAGAAGTGGAACCCAGCGCGTTCGACGTCCTGGCGCAGGAAATCCCGGCCGTCGCCGTCTCGAACTCCGACAGCCTCACGCTCGTCGACGCCCTCGTGCAGGCGGGACTCGCGAAGTCGAAGAGCGAGGCGCGGCGTGCCATCGAGCAGGGCGGGATTTACTTGAACCAGGAGCGGGTGAAAGAGGTCGATCGTCGCATCGAGCCGGGCGACTGGCTCGGCGCTCGCAACATCCTGCTGCGCAAGGGCAAGAAGGACTACGCCATGCTGCGCGTGGAAAGCGGCGGAGGGCGCTGACCTGTTCATCGGCCACTATGCTCTCGCGCTGGCGGCGAAACGCGCCGCCCCGAGAACTACGACGCTACGTTGTAAGAGTGTTCAGACGTACAACGTAGCGTCATAGCGTCGTGCAACGGTTTCTCACTCCAGCTGATCCATCACATCCAGCACCCTTTCCATTTCTTCCACGGTATTGTAGCAATGCGGGGCGAGCCGGATGGCACCCTCGCGCAACGAGCAGACGACGTGGGCCCGCTTGAGCGCGTGGTACGCCTCCGCCGGGTGCTTGGGCGCGAGGCAGATGATCGCCGATCGGTGCGCCTCTTCGCGCGGCGAGGCGATGCGGATGCCGTTCTCGTCGGCCCACCGCAGCACCGGCTCGTGCAGCGTGCGGGCGTACTGCGCGATGTCGTCGATCCCGAGCTCGGCGAGCATGCCCACCGAGGTGGTCATGCCGTAGAAATCCTGGAACGGGAGCGTGACCATTTCGAAGCGGCGGGCGTCGGGGCGGAAGGTGGCGTTGTAGTCGGTGAGCCGGGAGAAATCGTCGGTTCCCTCGAAGGCCATCCACCCGGCGACCGCGGGCTCGAGCACGGCGATCAGCTCCCGCCGGACGTAGACGAACCCCGAGCCCCAGGGCGACAACAGCCATTTCTGTCCGCCGCACGCCAAGATGTCCACGGGTGTGTCGCGCAGGTCGAGCACCGAGTTCCCGACGCCTTGGATCCCGTCCACGACGAGGAACGTGCCGTTGGCGCGGCACGCGGCGCCGAGCCGCGCGAGATCGGCGCGGTACCCGTTCGAGAATTGGACGAAGGACACCGCGAGGACCCGCACGCGCGGGTCGTGCAGCCGCTCCACCAGGTAGTCCTCGTCGGGCCAGCCCTCGGGGGCGCAGGGCGCGAGCTCGACCTCGACGCCCCGCTTCCTCAGCAGGAGCCACGGATAGACGTTCGCCGGGAACTCGCGATCCGAGACCAGGACCACGTCCCCCGGCTGGAGCGGCAGCGCGCACGCCGCCAGGTTGAGCCCGTGGCTGGTATTGGTCGCGAGGGCGATCTCCGCCGGCTCCGCGTTCAGCAGTCCGGCGACGGCGACGCGCGCCGCCTGCAATCCGCTCTGGAGCTCGCGGTCGGGGAGCAGGTGCGGGGCGGTGCGTTTGGCGGTGAATTCGTCGAGCGCGCGGCGCGTGCGCTCAGGAATGGGGCCGATCGAGGCGTTGTTCAGGTAGACCGTGTCCGCGGTCCAGGGGAACTCCGCGGCGCGCAGCGCACGGAACTGATCGCGCAGCGCGCGCAGCCGCGTCGGGTGGTAGGCGATGTCGGTCATGCTCTCACGTCGAGCGCGTCGCGCAGTCCGTCACCCATGAGGTTCACGCCCAGCACGGTGAGGCCGATCGCGAGCCCGGGAACGAGCGACACCCAGGGCGCGACGCGCAGCAAGTCCCGCCCCTCGGCGATCATCGCGCCCCAGGACGGCGTGGGCGGCTGCGCCCCCAGCCCCACGAACGACAGGGCCGCCTCGGCCATGATGGCGCCCCCCACGCCCAGCGTCCCGGCCACGATCACCGGCCCGAGCAGGTTGGGAAGCACGTGGCGCGCGACCAGGCGCGCGTCGGACGCGCCCAGGGCACGGGCCGCCTCGACGTAGTCGAGCCTCCGTACCACGAGCACCTGCCCGCGCACCAGCCGCGCCATCCCCGCCCAGCCCACGAGCCCGATCACCAGGCAGACGACCGGCAGCGACGGCCGCACGGCCGCGGCCACGGCGATGAGCAGCAGGAGCGACGGGAAGGCGAGCGTGACGTCGGCGGCGCGCATCACGACGGCGTCCACCCAGCGGCCGTAGAAGCCGGCCGTGAGGCCGAGCACCAAGCCGGCCGCGAGCGCGATCACCTGGCTCGCGAGGCCCACCGCCAGCGACAGCCGGGCGCCGAACAGCACGCGACTCAGCACATCACGCCCCTGTGCATCGGTCCCGAGCAGATAGGCCGCCGACGGCGAACGCAGGGCCACGGCGAGATCGCCCTGGGACGGATTGCCGGCCAGCCACGGCGCGGCGAGCGCGGCGAGCGCGAGCGTCGCTACGAGAGCGAGACCGGCGAGCGCCCAGCGATGACGCGCGACGCGACGGATGAGTAGCGCTGGCATAGGGACTACGACTACGTTACTCGAAGGCTCACCTTCCG
>Ga0193721_1000504_pt1 | contig 11061 bp, 13 predicted proteins | sample U2s2metaG_FD_145078 | JGI IMG/M metagenome (GOLD analysis project Ga0193721, IMG submission 145078) | Soil microbial communities from a riparian zone of the East river system, Colorado, United States - U2s2 | ecosystem: Environmental > Terrestrial > Soil > Riparian zone | place: USA: East River...
GTTGAGATTGTCTTCTTCTTCAGCTTGCCGCAGCTCTGCTTTACCCATCTCACCTCCGCGGACCGGCCGGATGCACTCGGCGCTCGTGGAGGATCTGCGCGACGCTCGGGAAGGTCTCCCGGGCTGCGTCGGGGACGTGGTGCCAGCTGTCGGTGCCCGGCCTGCCCACCCAGTAGTCGAACGGCTCGGCGCCCGGCCCGAGCGGGTGCCCAACAACGATCCGGCCTACCATCCCTACAGCTTCGTGCGGCATGCAGTAGTAGTCATAGACTCCTGGTACGCTGAGCGTGACGTCGAAATGATCGCCCGGATGCACGAGGAACCCCGAGTCCCAGGGCACGGCGCTCTCCGGAATTCGCAGGGGATGATTGTCGTTGCGCGGGTGGTAGGCGGTCGCCGTGTGCACGTTCTCACGCACGATCCAGCGTACCGTCGCACCGGGCTCAACGTAGAGCCCGATCGGATCGAACCATACCCGTGAGCCGAGCGCGTCGCTTCGCATCTCGATAATCTCGAGAGCGCCCGCCGAACGGAGCCGCGCTCCAAGGAGCGCGGCTACGGGCGCGCGCCGGTCGGGCACGAGCCCGAAGCCGACGAGCGCCAGCCCGCCGGCTTTCAGGAACTCGCGACGCGACGGTTTCGTCACTTGGCGAGCTGGGCGGCGCGCTGCGGCGACACGTACCACACGATCACGTGATAGTGCGGCTCCGCCACGCCCGGGTGGCCCGCGTTGAAGACGATGTCCACGTGATCAGCGCGCTCACGGGCGACCTTCAGACCGCTGAACGCCTTCTGGGCGTTCATGTCCTTGAGCGGGATCATGTAGATGGAGCTCACCAGGTTGCCTTGGTGGTCGTAGGCGAGAAACGGCCCCGCCGGCAGCGTCGCGGGATCGACGTACAGGGTGCCGAGTCCCGGGACGAAGTCGGGGAGCGGGACGAGCGTGCTGACCTTCTTGTACGCGCCGCCCGGAGGCTCGTGAAGCAGAGCCGCAGAGGTGTCGGGGTGCATCCTGTACCCGCTGATGGGCTCCGCCTTCATTTGGGCCGCCGCAGTGTCAGGGGACGCGACGAGCATCCCGACACCGAGCACGCCAGCGAGGGTGGTAAGGGCGAGACGGTTCATGCTTGAATCTCCTTGGTGAATGTCCGAGTTCCTGCGACTGCGTTGCACTACGAGCGCATAGTTATGGCGGCGCCCCCGGGGCGACAATGAAGCGTTCGTACCGTGTAGAGAGACGCGCGTCCCGCGCGCGAATGCTGGTCTGGCCGACGTGAGGCTGAAGCACTAGGATTTCCGCGGGGAGGTCGCGAGGAGAGCGATGCTCGAAACGGAGTTGTTCGCGCTGCTCGAGCAGACCGCGGACGCCGCGTACACGGTCACCGAGGGCGGCGAGATCTGCTCCTGGAACGGGGCCGCCGAGCGCCTGTTCGGCTACCCGGCGAGCGAGGTGCTGCACCGCAACATCGACGAGGTGCTCGAGGCGCGCGACACGTTGGGCACGAGCGCGCTCGGAGGGGGCACCGAAGCGGCGACCCGTCGCTGGGACGGAACGTCCAGCGTGATCCCCAATTTCGACTTGGAGGTCCGCACCCGGTCCGGGAGCCGGATCTGGGTGAACGTCTCCACGATCGTCTTCGACAACCAGCGTACGGGACGCCGGCTCTTCGTGCGGTTAGAGCGCGATGTCGACTTGCGTCGGCGTAACGAGGAACGGTTCTACCGCATGGTGGAGGTCGCCCGACAACTCGTTGCGCTCGCCGGCGACGAGTCCCATCACACGCCTGTCGAGCCGCTCTCCGAGCAGGAGCGCCGCATCTTGAAGCTCTTCGCCGAAGGCCGCAACTCCCAGACCATCGCCCGCAAGCTGGGCATTTCCGCCCAGACGCTCCGCAACCATCTCCACCACATCAACCGCAAGCTCCGCACACACACGCGGCTTGAAGCGGTGACCCACGCGCAGCAGCGCGGGCTCATCGACTAGGTCCGTCGAGGCGGTGGTCTCGGCCGAAAACGTGTAGTTCGTCGAGGAACACGCGGCGGAGCTGACGGCGCTCCAGAGAAAATGGGAGGCGCTGGGGAAGACGGGGCGGGAACGGGCGGCGGCACGGGCGATCTAGCCACTACTAGATTGGTCCGCGTGCAGAAGAAGGTCGCGCGACACCACATTTACGTGATCGAGCTCGAGCGCGCAGTGCGCCAGCATGCCAAGTTCCGCGCCGCCAATCCCGGTCATGATCCCCGCAAGCCGCCACTCTATGTGGGAATGACCGGGCTCGACCCCGAGACGCGGTTCGAGCGACACAAGTACGGCGTCAAGGACAATCACTACGTGCGACGTTATGGCGTGCGGCTGCGGCCCGATTTGTACGCCGCGCTCAATCCCCTGCCCTACGCGGAGGCGCAGCGCGGAGTGGGTGTTGGCGCGAGAGCTGCGCAGCGACGGGTATGCAGTGTGGCAGAAATGACGTGATAGGCTCGTCAGCATCGGGCCTCACGTCCGACGGAGGCCGGATCCAAGGAGCGCTCTCCAGATCCAGAGCGCCGAAAACCCTACGCAGGAGCGACTTACAAACCGTACACGAACCGCGAGATCGTGTCGTCCGTCTGTCGTGAGTCGCCGCGCTGGATGTCCGAGTTTGTCCGAGTTTGTCCGAGTTTGTCCGAGTCTGTTCGACCCAGGTCACTTCTCAACCATTAGCATATGGAGGTGGCCGATGACACGCGAAGAGTTTCGCGCCAAGTGGACCGCTCGGCGCGCGGAGTGGGACAAGATGGGCGTCATGCTGAACGGCGCGAAGATCTGCGAGGAGTTCATCGCGGACTTCGAGAACGTGCTGACCTCTCACGACGAGGCGGTGGTGAACACAAACCAAGCTGCTGCGATGACAGGTTACAGCCGAGCGCAGCTGCTGCGTCAGTACAAAGAGGGCCGGCTGCGGGGACACAAGAAAGGGAAGCACGTGTTCTTCCGGGCGGGCGATCTGCCGAGGAAGCCGAATGGAGGGCGGTCAATCGCAGCGCCTCGGTCAGCGACGGGAGATGAGGAACTGCGGGCTGGGGCAAGGCAGCTTGCGAAGCAACTGGGGATCAGGTAGAGAGTAGGCGACTACCGGCCACAGGCGGTTGCTTTCGAGGGGGCCGTCTCCGCGGTATGGCATCCGCGCGACGACGGTCCCCTTTTTTGGGGAGTGGGCACATCGGAGTACCCGTTCCCTCGCGCTCAGAGACTGAACGACATGACTGGCTACTTGTATGTCGCCACTCGCTTCAATCGGTTTCGCGAGAACCTACGACTGACCGACGCCCAGCGAACCGACGGTATCACAAAGCACACGGGTGTGCGGTCATGGCTAAACTCGCACTACTATGGCACCAGCTCGGGCTACGACAACAGCTCGCTGGTCGGCTCATGGGGCAAGAGTACTGAGATCCGTCCCCCGCGCGACATCGACGTATTGTTCGCCCTACCGTGGTCGGTCCACGAGCGGTACGAACGGCGACCCTATGGAACCAACAAGCAGTCTGAGCTTCTCCAGGAGATCAAGACTGTACTGCAGCGAACCTACACCACGACTCAGATGCGAGCAGACGGGCAGGTGGTCGTGGTACCGTTTGCCTCGTACGCGGTAGAGGTCGTGCCAGCTTTCGCTCTCATGAGCGGAAAGTACTGGATTTGCAACACACACGACGGGGGCAGCTACAAGGAAACGGATCCGGTCGCGGAGCAGAACAAGGTAAGGGCCTCCAACGACGCGACCGTCGGCCACACGCGATCTAATTCGAATGATGAAGTGCTGGCAGGCTTGCTGCAGCGTCCCGCTGAACTCCTTCCACATCGAACTGCTCGCCATCGACTTTCTGGGCGCTTGGCCTTACGCCGGCAAGAGTACTGTATACTATGACTGGCTAGTTCGCGACTTTCTGCAATTCCTAGTGGGCCGCGCCAACGGCGTGCTGATTGTTCCTGGTACATACGAAATCCTCTGGCTCGGCGATTCATGGAAGACCAGAGCCGAGAGTGCGTACACACGAGCTCTCAAGGCCTGTGAGTGCGAGAGCGCGGACAAGGACTTCGATGCCGGATGGGAATGGCAGAAGATCTTTGGCGACCAGATCCCTCTCACCACCTAGAACTAATGTCCAAAGCTCGCGAGCTCGTTCAGGAGTGCAAGAGGTTTTCTGAGAGCTGTCTTTACACGTCGACATCACTCCTCATCTGGCTCCGGGCGAGGCGACGTCTGAAGACTTTCTTCGTTGTGACACCATTAGTCTTGGGTTCCACCGCAAGTTGGAAGCTCTTGACCGAGGCGGACCTTGAGTCAGTGAAGGTGCTTGTCAGCGTCCTCGCCTTCCTCGCCGGTCTCTTTCCCAGCATCTTCGCGGCGCTCAAGCTGGATGACCACATCGATGCCTGCGCCAGAGCCGCAGCGGAATTCAAGAACTTGCAGGATCGGTTCCGGCAGGTGGCGCTTGTTGGGTCTGGCAAGCCGTTTCCCGAATTCGAGACGGAATTCAAGAAGCTGATGGAGCGACTGGAACTTGCCCGCGCAAGTGCTCTCACCCCTCCCGAGCGCTACTTCCAAGCCGCGCGCAAGATGATCAAGGCAGGTGACTACGAGTTCGACGTGGACATCAATGAAGACGAGCCAGCGTCCACTTAGAAGACTCACACCCGTTGCCCCTCCCAATGTTCGTCTTGGGCAAAGTGAACTAGGCGGCCAACTGCGATGAGGATTGCCTGTCTGGGATGGGGATCGTTGATCTGGGATCCTCGCGACCTTCCCATCGAGCGCGAGTGGTTCTTAGACGGTCCATTCGCGCCCGTCGAATTCAGGCGCAAGTCATCGGACGGCCGTATCACTCTCGTCATCGATCCTGAGGCCGCGTCCGTACGAGTTCTATGGGCTCACATGCTTCCAGCCGACCTACCAGCGGCGAAGGAGGCGCTTCGCAGGCGCGAGGGGCTCACGAGTAGGGAGTGGGAACGAGACATCCGAGCGTGGAAATCCGGACACACCGCACCAGACACAATCCCTGACCTCCCGATCTGGGCCAAGGCACATGGTCTCGATGCAGCCATTTGGACAGCATTAGGGCCAAGACTTGACGACGCTGCTTCCCCATCCGCAGACCAAGTTATCGACTACTTGAGTGGACTCACCGGCCCGGCGAAGGACGCCGCCGAGCGCTACATTCGCTGTGCGCCTCGGCAAATTGACACTGAGTACCGTCGCAAGATCGAAGCAGCACTCGGGTGGTCCCACCGACCGTGCTGAAGAGTCGCAGCCCGACAAGCGCGAGTCACGCTTCGCACCCACCGGAAAGCCATTCGCGAGCTACGCAGAGCCATTCGATGGCACGCCGCCCAACGTGAGTGAGACCGCACAACGCTGCTGATTGCAGCACCACTAGGACACGCCAGCGGGGAACTGATGCCAGCTACCGAGGGGGAACCGATGCCAGCTACCAAGGTCGAAGAGGAACTACTCTACTATGTCGAAGAGGAACTACTCTACTATAAGGGAAAGCGGGCGACATCGTACGCCAGCTGGGTTTCGCCGCCGCCGCCGTGTGGCTCTTTCACAGCACTTACAGCCCCTCCGCGACTCTGCCGGCAAGCTTCAAGTGCGCCGTGATTCTTGTGGTCGCCAGTCTCACGGTGGATGCAGTGCAGTACGTCGTCGGCTCGCTCCTCTGGGGAGCGAAGATTCTGAAAAACAAGGGCGAAGAAGCCGCAGCGAAACAGAAGGGAACGGTCAGAACACTGCTTGCGATCGTCACCGTGAAGGTCGTGCTCATGCTTGTCGCGTACTTGTTTTTACTACGCGCTCTAGCGAGTCAGGTACGCTGGGGGTAGTGTTCGCGCTCGTGCGCGCAGCCAGCCCCGCATGTGCCGCCTAACCAGGGATCGAACCTGACGGCGGGCCGCCGGGCCCGGCATGGAGCGGGCCGCTGTTGGGTGGCTGGGCGGCCTTCGGCCGAGTAAGGTTACAACGAGGCAAGGCCGTACCCACTTTGTTAGGCGGCACACCATTTTCTCCTCAATCATCGCGTGGTGGTTGCGCCCAAGGCAGCTGTCGGTGATGAAGAAATACGCGCCAGTGCCCTGCAGCTAGCGTCAAGGCTAAGAATCCACCAACCTCAAAGGCCCTAGGCGTAGCCCAACGCATCGTCGACGCCCCCGGCTGCTTGGCCCAGCCGGGGGCGTTGGTTTGAAGGCCAAATGCGTTCCTTGGGTAAACAGCCCCCTTGAATGCCTCAAATACGCCTGCCCGTGCCGCATTTTCGCCCTATTCCGAGCCCGTGAAGAGTGGCAAACTGGAATCGATCCATGCTCACCTACTTAGGGACCGGAGCGATAAATGCGCGGCGCCAAGTACCGGAAGGTCGACCTTCAGATTCACACTCCTGCGTCGAAGTGTTACGAACAGCCCGACGCCACCGCTCAGCAGATAGTCGAAGCGGCCATCAAACAAGGGCTGGAGATCATCGCTATCACGGATCACAACACAACGGAATTCGTCGACAGGGCAATGGATGCTGCAAAGGGCACACCATTGCATGTCTTCCCAGGGGTCGAAATCACGTCAGCTGGCGGGCACATCCTCGCCATTTTCGATCGCGACCGTCCTTTGAAGGACTTGGACGATCTACTCCCGAGGGTGGGGATCTTGGCCGATATGCGTGGGAAGAAAGAAGCGATCGGCAAGGACGCCGAAGCCGTGATCAGGGAAATAGACGACCTGGGAGGGATTGCCATTGCGGCGCACGCGAATAGCAGCAATGGGGTGTTGCAGAACATGCAAGGCCAGCATCGAATCAGAATCTGCTCAATGCCAGAACTCGGCGCTCTCGAGTTCACCAGTCGCAAGGACGTCGAGAACTTCAGCACAGGAAAGGTTTCCGGTTACCCGAAGAAGGCCTGCCTGCAGGGTTCGGACGCCCACGCCGTTGAACAGATCGGTCGCCGCTTTACATACCTCAAGATGGACATTGTGTCGCTCAATGGCATCAGGCAGGCTGTCCTTGACCACGACGTCAAGATCAAGTTCGAATGGCATGACATCGGGCTGAAGTCTCCCAGGGTAATTTCACTGACCGTGTCGGAGGGGTTTTTCCAAGGGACGACGTTCGAGCTGCACCCTCACCTCAACTGTTTCGTCGGAGGTAAGGGAACGGGGAAGTCCACGGCGATAGAATTACTCCGGTACGCCTTCAACGACCTAGCGACGTTCGATGACATCCGAGACGACACTCTGGGCAAGGCACTTGCTCTGGTGGGCCCTGGAGCAGTGATCACCGTTCGCTGCGTGGACGAGCTGGGTCAGGAATTCGTCATTCAGCGACAAGTCAGCGAGGAGCACGACAAACAGGCCGTGTGCCGCGACTCCAGCGGAGAGATCGCCCCCATGCCATTTCGGCCGGTCTTCTTTAGCCAGGGAGAGATTGTCAGAGTGGCTAGCAGCCATCTCGCACAGATGAATCTGCTAGATGCGTACATTGACATCGCTGAAGCTACCCAAGCAGAAGTGACGGCGATCGGGCAACTCGAGAAGAATGCTGTCGACATCTCTCAAGCCGAGGAGAGGTTGGCGAGGCTTCATAGTGAAGTTGACGACCCGAAGGTTGGAAAGAAGCTCACTGCCGCCGACGTGAAAAAGCTGGAAAAGGCTCTGAAGGAACCCATCCTCAAGGAGTTCCCAAAGTGGGAGAATGAAAAGCGGTTCGTCGATGACCGAATCGCTGCCCTGGAGCAGATCCCTGAGGCTGTTCAAGAAGCACTGGACGGCATCGAGGTCGAGGAATTGTTCGATGTCGACCTAGCAGCGGACGCGCCGAATGCCAAGGCACTTGCCCCTCTTGAGAGATTGCCGAAGGATGTTGCGCAATTGCTCAAGGTCAGCGGCAATGAATTGCGGCAGAAGGTTCGCACGTTGAAGGTCGAAGCAGAAAAGGCAGCCGAGCAGTGGGAGCTTCAGTATGCGCAACAGCGAAAGCAATACGAGCAAATCGTTGCGAAGAGCAAAGAAAAGTCGGTTCCTGCACTTCAGTCGAGGTTCAGCAAGGCAAAGAAGCATCTAGAGACCCTTCTAAAGGCGGAAAAGGATATTGAGCGAATCGAACTAAAGCTCGACAACCTCCGCGCGACGCGCAGCAAGGCGATTGGGGCGCTCAAGTCCGCCCGGCGACGCCGATTCGACGTTCGGATGGAAACTGCCGGAAGGTGGCAAGCCCAGCTGGGTGGGAAGGTGAAGATAAGCATCTCTCACTTGGGAGGACGGGAAGCCTACGCGGCCAAACTTAAGGACTTGCTCAAGGGAAGCTGGGTCCACGAGAAGGATCAGCATTCAACTGTAGCCGCGCTGGACCCCTCCAGGCTCGTCGAGATCGTGCGGGGCGGCGATCCACAGCCCCTCGTGACGGCGGGCGTCCCGGCGGATCCCGCCCAGAAGATGATCGAGTTCCTTGCCCAAAAGCCCGACGATCTCCTTGCTCTTGATGGCGTGACGCTGCTCGATCTGCCCGAGATCGCTTTCGAAGTCGAGCCCGGGGTCTTCAAACCCTTGAACACGCTCTCGGTCGGCGGAAAGGGAACGGTCGTCATGCTCCTGGCGATGATCGAGGGAAACTCGCCGTTGATAATCGACCAGCCGGAGGATTCACTCGACACGCTGTTCATCTACGAACAGATCGTTAAGAAGGTGAGGGAGCAGAAGGAAGCCAGACAGTTCGTCTTCGCTACACACAACCCGAATGTGCTGGTGAGCGCTGATGCCGACCTCAGCTTTGTGCTCGAAGCGACAGCGGACAAAGGAGCGGTTAGGAGTCACGGTGGGATCGATCGAAAAGACACCAATGAACTCTTGGTTCTTCATCTCGAGGGCGGCGACGCTGCGTTCAGAGTGAGGGGGCTCAAATACCGAAAGCAGTGAGCGAGTCCACGGGACCCCAGCGCGCTACCGCAGCCGTGTCAGGCGAGTCGTACTGCCCCACCTCAGCTCGCGGGTGCGCACGGTCCGAACCGTCGCAGTTACCAACTGGGACTAGCGCCCGTATCATCTCGTCGCACTCATGAGAAAACGTCCAGCGTCCGCGCTCGCGCAAACGACCTCCTTTTCGGGCATTAGCAAGCCGGCCTTCCCCGTAAGTGGGCCCTTGACCATTCAGATCGAGCGGGGCCAGCTCCGCGTCATCGCGGTCGCGGCAAGAAGCCGGGCCACGCTCTGCACCAAGGACCTGTGCGAGCCGGCCGCCAAGCCTGTTCTCAAGTGGGCGGGCGGAAAGCAGTGGCTGGCTCCGGCCGCCCAATTGCTCATGCCGCCGAATTTTGTCGGCCGTTATTGGGAGCCGTTTCTCGGCGGGGGCGCCCTTTTTTTCGCCCTGTCCCCTAAGCGGGCGACCCTCTCAGACAAGAATGAGGAGTTGATCCACACATACACCGCCCTGCGGGACGACCCCGAGGCCGTGGTCGATTTGTTGCGCAGACATCGATACAAGTACCGTTTCTACTACCGCACACGAAAGCGAGTGCCGCGATCTCCCCAGGGCACTGCCGCGCGGATGATCTACCTGAACCGGACGTGCTGGAATGGACTCTACCGGGTCAACCGCAAAGGACAGTTCAACACGCCCTTCGGGCGCTTTGTGAACCCGACTATTTGTGCCAGGGATCGCATTGATGTCGCGGCGGGCAAGCTCAGCCAAGCGCAGCTTCGTGTGGGTGACTTCGCGGAGATCGTCAAGGAAGCAGAACCGGGTGATTGGGTCTACCTGGACCCGCCGTACATCACGGGTCACCGGAACAACGGATTCCTCAAGTACAATGCCCAACTGTTCACATGGGCAGATCAGAAGCGCCTCGCTCAGTGCGCAAAGACTCTGGTCGAGAAGGGCGTGAACGTCATGGTCACAAACGCCGACCACGGGCGGGTGGCCTCACTCTACGCTGGTTTCCACTACTATCGCCTGACTCGGACCAGCCTCGTCGGCGTCGGTTCATCAAGGGGTACGGTAACCGAGGCGTTGCTCTCGAGCTACCCGATTCTCGGCTACGAGTCGGAGAAAGAGTGATGCCGAAAACCTCCTCGCTTCAGGACATCAGCCCGGACAAGATCAGAAAGAATCCGGACAATCCTCGTTTGATCTTCCGAGAAGCCGAGATGAACGAGCTTCTCGAGTCCATCGGCGAGGTCGGGATCAAGGTCCCTATCTCAGTCTATGTGGATGGGGCTCGCTACACCCTCCTAGACGGAGAGCGCCGCTGGAGGTGTGCAAAGAAACTCAATCTCCGAAGCGTCCCAGCAATTGTTCAGCCCAAGCCCACGCACCTCGAGAACCTCCTGATGATGTTCAACATCCACAACGTGCGTGTGGACTGGGATCCGATGCCCATGGCCCTCAAACTGGGCGAAATCCGGAGCATGTTGGACAAAGAAGGCAAGGATACGAGCCCCAAGGCCCTCGCAGCGATCACCGGCGTTCGCCTCGCGTCGGTGCGCCGGGCCCTTGACCTTCTGAACTTGCCCATGAAGTACCAACGGCTTCTTCTACGAGAGGGGCTGAAGCCGTACAAGGATCAGCGCATCACACCCGACCTCTTCATCGAGATCTACAAGTCGCTTCACGCCGTCGAACGGTACACACCCGAGGTTCTCGACCACGTGTCGGGTGCTGAGTATGTGGATGCGATGGTCACCAAGTACCGTGACAACGTCATAGACAACGTCGTGAAGTTCCGCGACGTGAGCAGAATAGCGCGCGCTGAGCGTGCGGGGATCGACAGACAGAGTGCCATACCCGTAGTGATCAAGCTTGTTAGGAAAAAGGACTACAGCATTGATCAAGCGTACCAGGAAACCGTGGAGGCGGCCTACGAACAGCGTGATCTGCTTTCCAAGGTTCGAGCGATAACGGAGCGACTCACTGAACTCAGGGCTAGCAAGAACCTTGGTAAGGAAATGATCGCGGCGTTGACGGAGCTATCCGAGCAAGTCGGCAGACTGCTGGGTCGATGAGCAATGAAGTTCTCGTTCACACCCGAAGAAGGTCAGGGGATTG
>Ga0193721_1000506_pt1 | contig 11048 bp, 9 predicted proteins | sample U2s2metaG_FD_145078 | JGI IMG/M metagenome (GOLD analysis project Ga0193721, IMG submission 145078) | Soil microbial communities from a riparian zone of the East river system, Colorado, United States - U2s2 | ecosystem: Environmental > Terrestrial > Soil > Riparian zone | place: USA: East River...
AAAACGACGCGAGCGTCCATTGTAACGAAAGTAGCGGGTTAGGGCGCGGAAAAAAAGCCACACATTCTGGTAAAACGCGTAGAGTTGATTTTGCAAAGGCCGCCGTGAACCCAGTAGATAACCGCGAATTTCGCCATCTACCTCCAGGAGGAAACACGATTCGGGCTCGTGGTCGGTATAATAGCTCGTGAGAAAATCGGCGAATAATTGTCGATCTTCGTAAACCGGATCAATCGGGTCGCCAAGAAATCCGGTCTGGCAACATAAGCGCCGGACAGCGGAACGATCGGCATCAAATACGCGCGGCCAACCGTGATCCAGCCGAGCGCGCTGGGCGGCTACACGGCCAAGTCTCTGCAATGTTTGCGGGTTCAATGATTCAACGGCATCGGCCAGCGCTTCCGCGATGTTTTCCCCCGCCCACGATTGCTGTTCATGAAAAATAATTCGATCCATGTAACTGCCTCGAATTCCCACTACCGGGGTACCACAGGCCTGGCTTTCCAGCGCAACAAGCCCAAATGTTTCCTGAACCCCCGGGTGAACGAAAAGGTCGGCCGCGCGATAAAAACGCGCGAGATCAGGGGCGTCGGCACAATACCGAATCCAGGTGACCGCGCCATCGGTGCGTTTTTGTAATCGCAGGAGCTGGTTGCGTTGCGGCCCATCACCGATCACGAGCAAATGAAATTCCCCCGGCCGGCGGCGATGCAAAAGATCAAAAGCGTCGAACAAGGTTTTCGTGTTCTTCTCCTTCGCCAGTCGACCAACGTACAAAAGGAGCTGTTGATCGTTGGCAACCCCTAATGAAATACGAGTGCCCGCAACGTCGTTCGCACTCGGATGAAAGATCTCGACATTCACGCCAAGCGGCACGACGCGAACATTGCACACCCCCCATTCAGACAGGACGTCAGCCAAGGGCTCGGAGGGCACAAGCGTAACCTGAAAGCGATTATAGAGTTTGCGGACGTATGCGCGTGTCAACTTCATGGCTCGATGCGTCCCGCGTCTGCCAAGAAATTTTGTGCTGTTGCGCAGATGCGCTTCCGGGAAATGCGAATGATAAAAACCAACGACCGGAATTTTCAACGAGCGGCCGACCGCAATTGCTTTCCATCCAATTTGATATGGGTCACTCGATTCGATGAGATCCGGGTGTTCGCGTGTCAAAATCTCTTCGACCGCACGCAGGTTTAGCAGCGCTCGATAACGCGACGTGCGCGAAAGCAGCGGTGAGTGAATTGAATAGATCCGTGACCGCGCATGCGAGGTCATCCCCGTTTTCGGTCCGGGGACGATGAGAACGTGCTCATCGTCGGGCGAGTCCTTGTTGATGTATGCGATCTTCGCGTGCACGTAACGCTTCACGCCCCCACTCAACGGCGAATAAAACTGAGTCAGATCGCAGATTTTCACGAAACTGCCGATTTACGATTGCCAATTGTCGATTTTCGGGAAGCAGCGATGGTCGCAACTAACTCGGCAGTCGACATTCGGTACTCGGCGATCAATTCTTCAGATCGCTTAAGTATTTTTCCGCTTCCATGGCCGCCGCGCAGCCTGATCCCGCAGCCGTCACCGCTTGTTTGTAAACGCGATCGGCCACATCACCCGCGATGAACACACCGGGATGCTTGCTCTCCGCCAGGTTTTTTGCGATCAAGTAACCGTCGGGATCGGTCTCCAATTTCCCGGCATAAGCTTTCGTGTTCGGATCGTGACCGATCGCGACAAAGACACATGCGACCGGTAACTCACGTTCCTCATTGGTTTTTACATTGCGTAAACCCACGGCGCGCACCTCGCCCTTTTCATCTGGAAGATATTTTGTCACGATAGTGTTCCAGATCGGCTCGATCTTTTTGTTCGCCATCACCCGGTCGGCCATGATCTTCGAAGCGCGCATTTTGTCGCGCCGATGAATTAAATAAACTTTGGAGGCGAATCGGGTTAGAAAGAGCGATTCTTCTGCCGCGGAGTCGCCGCCTCCGATCACACAGACTGGGACATTCTTGTAAAAGGCACCGTCACACGTTGCGCATGACGTCAGCCCGTGGCCGACGAGTTTCTCTTCATTTTCGAGCCCGAGATAGCGCGCCGAAGCGCCGCTCGCGATGATGAGCGCCTCTGTCTCCAGCCAGTCGTCGTCGGCCTTGATCCGGATATGTTTGTTGCTGGTATCGAAATCGGTTGCTTCAGCGTACGAGAAACGAGCACCAAACTTCTCTGCTTGTTTATGCATGTTAAGGATTAGCTGCGGGCCATCGATTCCATCCGGAAAGCCCGGATAATTTTCGACTACCGTCGTAGTGGAGAGCTGTCCGCCAGGGTGTCGACCTTCCAGCACCAGCGGACTAAGATTGGCGCGCGCCGCATAAATGGCCGCGGTCAGCCCCGCGCAACCACTCCCGACTATAATCACTTTCTCCATGAGTAAATCTAGCACACGCCGCAAGTCGGAACATGGGCACCCAGCCCGCTTTACTCAGATGTAGGAAATTAGCCGTCAGGATGACTGCTGGCCGCATAGCCATCGACGGCTATGTTCTGGCGATGCCCGAACTGGCCGAGGTCGAATGGTATCGCAAACAATGGAACGCCGGCCTTGGCAAAAAAATTGTCGACGTTCGGTTGCATGCGGGAAACAGAGTTCTTCGCGGAACAAACACCCGCGAACTTCATCGAAGATTGGTTGGCGAGAAATTTCTAGGCTCGCGGGCCCGGGGCAAACGGATGCTCTTCAAATTCTCGAGCCATAACTGGCTTGGGATTCATCTCGGCATGACCGGGAAGATTCGCGTTGAATCCGGGAATTTTCACCCGAGCAAACATGACCATCTCGTTCTTTATCAATCCGAACGCGCGCTTGTCTTCACTGATTCACGACAATTCGGTCGCGTTCGGTTCCATCACGGCCGGACAGGACCGGATTGGTGGAATACGCGCGTCCCTGAAATCATTTCGTCTGAATTCGATCTCAAGTTCGTCGATCGATTCTTAGATCGACATCGCAAAGCACCGATCAAATCGGTCTTACTCTCGCAGAATGGTTTTTCCGGAATCGGCAACTGGATGGCGGACGAAATTTTGTGGCGCGCGAAAGTCTTGCCGTCGAAGCGGACAGGAAAACTAACCGCGCACGAACGCGCAGCGGTTGTGCGCGCGGCAAAATTTGTCGTGAGAAGATCGCTCGAAACCCTCGGCAGAGATTTCTCCGACCCGCCGAGGAATTGGCTGATTCATCAAAAATGGAAGAGTGATGGAGTCTGCCCGCTCCACCGCACGCCGTTGCGCCGCGCGATCATCGGCGGCCGCACAACTGCCTGGTGTCCGCGCTGCCAGAACTAGCGGCAGGCAACTGGCGTTCATACTGCGTCGTGCGCTGATACCCACCCGATCCTCAGCGGCTTATTCATTAGCATCTACGCGGTGCCGTGCACGACGATTTTATGCAGACCGGTCACGCCGGAAAACGGGCTGCGATCTGCTTCCCAATCCTGCACGTCGCCTTCGCCGTCGGTAGCGCGCACGACGAGCGTGTAATCGCCCGGTTGCTCCGGCATCCAGTCCGTTTTCCATAGCGACCATGCAAGATCACCGCCGGCGTAATGAATCTCCGCGTCGCGCCATGTTCCGCCGTCATCGAAACTCACTTCCACACGGGAGATGCCGCGGTCGCCGCCATAGGCCATGCCTTTCACTCCAATCGGGGCGCTCAATTTGCCTAACGAAAACCATGATTCATGATCGGGGACGTCGATTCGCGAGCGCGTCGGCGTAATGAAGTCGGGTCCCCAGCCTTGCGTTTCGTAAAATCCTTTTGCGGTTGCTTCGCTCACTTCAATCTGCGTAAGCCATTTCACGTGTTTCTCGCCAAAGTAACCGGGAACAATCACGCGCAGCGGGTAACCATGCCGATGCGGCAGCGGGACGCCGTTCATTTCGTAGGCGAGCAGTGTCGTAGGATCCATCGCTTTCTCCAGCGGGATGGTGTCAGTGTAATTATCAACGCCGTGGAGACGCACGCGCGCAGCGCCGGAAAGCGGCGCGGCCTGGTCAAGCAGATCGCGCAACAGAAGACCCTTCCAGATAGCGTTGCTGATCAGGCCCGCATCTAACCCGTTGCTGATGCACATCAGCGTCGTCTGCTGCGCGACCGCCGAGAATCCTTTCAAATCTTGAAGTCGCCACGTCGCCCCATGTTCCACCAGGCCGTTCACTTCGAGGTGCCAAAGATCGACGTTTATTCGAGGGTCGATCACGTTCTTGGTTACACAATAAAACAAATCGTTCGGGGTAATCGGCTGGACGAGCCGACCTTTGTATTGCGTGCCGTCGTATCCAAACGTCGCCGCGCGATAAAGTTTGCGCGCCAACGCGACCCCGCCACCTGCGACCGCGACCCCTATTGCGCTCAGCACAAACGCGCGTCGACCGATTGTTGGGGTGAATTCTCGATCTTCGCTCTCGATTTTCGGCCGGGTGAGAAATTGAAAACCAGCGACGAGCGTTCGCTCGAAAATAAAAACGCAGAGCGCAAAGCCGACGAGCGTAACTAGCCGCGCGACATTTATGGGTAAGCCGCGATAACTCGTTCCCAGCACCGGCCAAAGCGCGACCGCCGCTACAACGATCGGCAATACGACAAAAACGGCGATCGTCGCAAGCATGAACCGCCGCGCGGGATTGCGCCGGATCAGCAGGCCAAAAATCGCCCCGGCGAACGCGCCGACGAGAAGCTGGCCGGCGATCGTCGATCCAACGCCCAGCTGCTTGAGATGGTTATAGCCGCCGACCTGTCCCATCAGCGAAAGAAACGGCCCAGGCGAAATGAAAACCGAAAGCCTGTCGCCGACAATTACGAGCGGGGTCGCTATATCAAAGCGCGCGAGCAAAAGCATCATGACAGTCATGGCGATGCCAGCAACAAGGCCGGCAAGCAGCCCGGCCGATAACGCTTTCGATCTGCTCATCATTCGATTGTCGTTGTAGCGCGCCTTGTGACAAGCGCCGAACCCAAAATCCAGGCGTTTGACACAAACGCCTCTACAATCTCTCGAATCCGATGCGGACCAGCGTCGCCATGATGCGGGCGCCGGCGAGAAATGTCCCGCGCAGCGTACCGGAAACTTTGGATTTCCCACCGGCGCGACGACGGTGGTTTACTGGAATTTCGAGAATCCGCAGCCGGGCACGCGCAGCTTTCATCTGCATTTCGAGATTCCAGCCGTAAGTTCGCTCGCGCATGCCGATCCTCTCGAGTGCATTGCACCGGATCGCACGAAACGGGCACATGTCGGTATAACGAACGCCATAAAAGATCGACATTAACCATCCGGCAAAGCGTCCAGCGAAAACTTGTTGAATATTCATGCTCCCTGGTTCGCGCTGTCCGCGCGTACGCGAGCCAATCACGAAATCGTGCGTTCCGGCAATGATTGGGTCGACGAGTTGATCCATGAACTCGGGGCAATCGCTGCCGTCGCCGTCGAGAAAAACGACGATCTCGCATTCCGGCCGCAGCGCCGCCACCCCGGCAGCGCACGCGCGTCCGTAGCCGCGTCGCGGTTCTGCAATGACTCTCGCGCCTGCGACGTGCGCGCGCTTAGCTGTTTCATCCGTACTGCCGTTATCTACTACGACGATCTCAGCCGGAATTTTAGTCGCCGCAACCTCGCGAATGACTCCAGCTATCGGTTCTTCTTCGTTGAGGGCCGGAATGATCACTGAGACGGCGCTCATCGCAAAACCAGCCAGGCGCTCGTGAAGTAAATGACGAGCGCAAAAATATCGGCGAGCGCAAGTGTGACTGGGCCAGCCGCAATTTTCGGGTCGAGCTTGAAGCGGTGCAGAAGCGATGGTACACCTAGACCAAACAAACAGGCGGTAATGAGCGAGAGGGCAACGCTTCCGCCGATGACGAACGCTCCGCGCGCATCAGCGCGCCAGAGCCAAACGATCGCACCGACGAGCATGCCGCAGGCAAGCCCGAGCAAGACGGCTGTTAACAATTCGCGGCGCAGCGCGGTCACAAACCATCGCCACGTCACCGGCACCGAGCGTAAGGCCTGAATCGTCACGCTCATCGATTGTGTGCTCACGCTTTCATTCAAACCCAGCACCATCGTCAGGAAAAAAGCGATGATGAGGCTGTGTGCGAGCGTCGTTTCGAATAGTCCGGCGAGCAACGCGCAGACGGTGCCAGCCATGACGGTGACGAATAGCCACCGAAAACGGTAGTGAAAAATACGCAACGGCGATGCGCCATGCACCTGCTCCAAGTGAAACCCGAGCGCTTCGAAAATATCTTCACGAATGGGCGCGACCGGATGCTTTTGTTCTTCGCGGTCACCTGCTTGAAGAACTTCTTCGGCAAAAAGACTCACGTCGATCACGCCTACAACTTGTCGTTGTTCGTCAACAACCGGAAATGCGAAGAATTTGTAGAGGACGAAAAATTCGCACGCATCGAGAACAGTGGCGTTCGCAGGAATGGCAACCACGCGCCGGACCATGATGTCGCGCAACGGCGTGTCGAGTGGCGCTGTGAGCAGTCTCCGAGTCGGAAGAACTCCGACAAGTCGCTTTTGAGAATCAACCGCGAAAAAGTAAATGACTCGCTCGCCGACGCCCTCACGTCGGATGCGCTCCAGCGCGTCGGCCACGCTCATGTCAGCGTCCAGGAGCGGAAAATCCTTGCGCGCATGCGCGACAACTAGCGAATCGAAATCGGGAATTCCGCCCGGTTCAGGCATCCATCACTTCTACTCGATGAACGATGCCTTTGCGGCGCAAAATCTTCGCCGCTTCGCTGAAATAATCACGAATGTCCGACTGCGTGCGTATCCAATCGATGTAGCGCTGGATACCTTCGGGGAGATCGACATGTGGTTCATAGCCGGCCGCGCGAATGCGAGCTGTGTCGCTGGTGAGGTGTCGCATCTCTCCCGGCCGAAATTCGCCGTTCATTTCTGGCTCAATGTCGATCTTCAGCGCGTCGGAAATGTGCCGGGCGATTTCGCGAATGCTCGTGCCTTTGCCGCTGCCGACATTGACCGCCAAGCCGTCGAGCTTGTCCGTTTCAGAGGCCAGCAGGTTCGCCCGCGCGATGTCTTCCACGAACGAGAAGTCGCGCGTTTGCTCGCCGTCCTCATAAAGGACCGGCGGCAAATTATTTAGCAAACGCGTGCAGAAAATCGCGATCACGCCCGTGTATGGATTAAAGATGGATTGGCGCGGTCCGTAGGTGCACGAGTAACGCAGCGCAACGTTAGGAATACCCATTTGTTTTCCCCACAGTAGCACGAGCTTTTCTTGATCGACCTTCGTCAGGCCGTAAACGGTTTCGCCTCCAACCGGAGCGTTTTCAGGTGTTGAGACGGTTTTGGTAATCGCGACGCAGAGCGGGCAATGTACTTGCCAATCACCTTTGCGCAGTTGTTCGACGGGTCGCACCGAAGGAAAAACCAATCCATGCCTTGGGCATTCGCCTGCGCCTTCGCTGTAAACGGCTTGCGAGCTGGCAACGACAATTTTTTTGATTGGTAGATTTTTCTCGCGGATGACTTCGAGCATTTGCGCTGTGCCGAGGGAATTGACATGCACGTATTTTGCGATTTCCGGCATGTACCCGCCGTAGGCAGCTTGGTGAAAAACGATGTCGACGTTCTCTAGCACCGCTGTAATCGTTCCTCGGTCGCGCAAATCGCCTTCGATGAACTCGACATTTTGATTAATCCACGCCGGCCTGCCGCGATGATGAGTCTGCGGTTCAAGATTATCAAGGACCCGGACCTTCCAGCCTTCGCGCACGAGTAAGTCCGCCAGGTGCGAGCCAATCAGCCCAGCACCGCCTGTAACAAGCGCGTGTTTCGCCATGATTCTTCTTGTAGAGGCGCTCCCCGTGGCGAGCAAATCTACGCTCCTCTGGGGCAGACCGAACAATTACACCGGCCAGATTCGGTCGCGACCGTCACGCGCGATAATCTCTTTTAGAAATTTGCGTGTCTCCGGGGCGACGTCATTGCGCGAATTTTGGCTGAGCAATTCGTCGCACAAGCGATGCAATGATGCCGGGCCATCAACGTCGTAGCATGTCGGCAATAGTTTTACCTCTAAACCAATCTCGGCTGCACGTTTCATTGTCTGTTCGAATACTTGCTCTGTGCTCCAGTCGATTCTCTCAAACATCTCGCGGTGCGGCTTTTTGAGGCCGATCAGGTAATAGCCGCCGTCGTCGGAAGGGCCGAGCACGATGCGATCGCCTGCATGATGCAGAAACTGCGCGGCTTGGGCGAAAATACCCGCGCGAACGGTGGGGCTGTCGGAATCAATTAAGCAAACGGAATCGAAGCCGTACTTGAACAAATCTTCCGTCGCTGCATGAAGACGATCCCCGAAGCCCTGACCGCGCTGCGGGATCAAGCCAAATTTAGGCGGCACAATCTCCAGATAAAGCTCTTCCGACCCAACAGGCGTATAAACGGCGACACCGTAACCTTTCTCGCCATTCTCGTTTCCGATATGCGCTGCGGCGGAAATTGCATTCGCTGTGTCGCGCAAAAAACAAGTGTTCAGCGTCGCAGCTTCCTGCGGGGTGAGCGGCGGGACCAGCCGGGTCTTCACTTGTCCAGCGCGTGGGGCTTTGGTCATGACCGCCAACGCGCAAGACTTTGGCGGGAGCCGTGCCGGAGTTTCTGGATCAAGAAGGCGATGAACGGACTTCATTCCACTGCGCTGGCTGCGGTGCAACCCTTTTCACACAATGCGTACTGGTAACGGCCTTCCTGCCAGATCTTGATGCTTTTCCAGGGTTGTGTCGGAAACAGCTTCTCGAAGGCCCGCGCGGAAAAGACCGTTGCTTTCCGCGGTTCGCAATAGCCGTTGTTTGTCCGAATCACTCCCGCGAGCAGCCACATTGCTAACAACGGAAACGATGCACGAAAGGCGTGGCGTGGTTCCGCAATGAAACAATGGCCTCCTGGTTTCAAAACTCGATACATCTCGGCGATCGCGCGTTCTGGCTCCGGCAAAACAGTGAACAGCCGCGAAGCAAGCAAGTTGTGAAACTCTCCATCTGCGCAGCGAAGGTGCAGCACATTGACGCGCTTGAAGCAGCAATTGTTCAATCCCAGCGCTCCGGCGCGTTCGCGCGCCCAATAAAGTTGGTTCTCGGAGCGATCGACTCCGGTGACAGAAATATCACGGAACCGTTCCGCCAACCGGCATGAATAAAATCCCGGCCCACAACCAAGCTCGATTAATTTCGTGCCGGACGCAGGCCGCCCGCTTGGCCAAAGTGCCGCAATAATGCGCTCGGTATCATCGAGGAAAAGATGCTCGCGACAGAATGCATATACCCAGGCGACATGTTCGAAGAGGCTGTCGTTGCCGCACGCCGTGGTTGCCGGTCTTTCAATCGGAGTTTGGCTGGTAGCTACTGCGTCCGGCGGCATCTTATTTGCGTTTCAAATAATACATTCGGCTCTCGTTGGATCCGCCGCGCGAAAAGTTTTTCACAAACGAACCTCTGATGATTTTAGAATTAATCTATTCTTATCTTCTTCTTCTTTACGGCAATAACATCTCCGCCTACCGCCGCACCCCTCGTGCTTAGTGCCAACGGCGAGTTGTTGATAACATCCAGAACTGCCACCAACAAAGCCCAGTGTCTGAAAGAAGACGAGATTTATTGAAGGTTATTCGAAGTTGTTGGCTTCTTGTTGCGCGATCATTTAACAAAGATGAAATGTTTTTTCGAACTCGCTACGCCGCCACGATAAATACTCTGGCATTCGCGGCGCTGTTTTCTGTAGCGAGGGCCGAAGACGAAACCTCTCTCTGGAAGATTCAGGAACTCCTTGCTTCCAAGAAGTATGTCGATCTTACCCACGAATTTGAGCCGGGTATCCCCCGCTGGTCGGGCTTTCCAGACGAAACGCGGAAAACAATTTACTGGTATGGTAAGGGTGCCGGGTTTTTCTCCGAGCTGTTTACGCATGTCGGCCAATGGGGGACGCACGTCGATCCGCCTGCTCATTTCATCAAAGGGTTGCGAACCGTCGATCAGATCGACCTCAAGGAAATGATCCTGCCCCTGGTGGTTGTTGATGTACACGAAGAGGCTGCGAAAAATCCAGATTACATGTTCTCACTCGATCGTGTGAAGAAATGGGAAAAAGATCACGGGCAAATCCCCGCTGGCGCGTTCGTAGCGATGCGGACCGATTGGTCGAAGCGCTGGCCCGATGCGGCGAGAATGGAAAACAAAGACGCGAACGGCGTTGCTCATTATCCAGGCTGGAGCTTGCCCGTCTTAAAATATCTTTACGAAGACCGTAAGATCACCGCGTCGGGGCACGAGACGACGGATACCGATCCCGGCATCGCTACGACGAAGGACGATTACTCGCTCGAGACTTACATTTTGAGCACTAACCATTATCAGATCGAGCTGCTCACGAATCTCGATCAAGTTCCCGAATCCGGCGCAATTGTGGTGGTCAGTTTTCCAAAACCTAAAGGCGGCTCAGGATTTCCCGCGCGCGTGTTTGCGATTCTGCCCTAATTTGACCACCACGCTGCACGACAGAAATCGCATTTCCGTGGATTTGGTGGCTGAGCCTGAGACACGAATCGTCTGCGGTGACGGGGCGATGGGGACGTTGCTGCTCGAGGTACCGAAATTGTTAAGCGCCATGCTGGCGCAGACTTTTTGAGTTTAGACTCAAGCTCATGGTCGAAAAATCTGCTCGCTCAGTTGACCGAAAGTCGCGGCACGAACGAAGATAAGCTTTGAATCATGCATATCACGGACATCATGCGGGGGGATTCTCCCACGTTTTCGTTCGAGTTCTTTCCGCCGAAAACGCCGGCGGCTGCCGAGATTCTCTACCAAACGATTCGCGAGCTTGAATCGTACACGCCGCACTTTGTCAGCGTCACCTACGGTGCCGGTGGTTCAACGCGAGATTTAACCCACGACCTTGTCGAGCGCATTCAACATACAACAAAACTGGACCCGATCCCCCACTTGACATGCATCT
>Ga0193721_1000510_pt1 | contig 11016 bp, 7 predicted proteins | sample U2s2metaG_FD_145078 | JGI IMG/M metagenome (GOLD analysis project Ga0193721, IMG submission 145078) | Soil microbial communities from a riparian zone of the East river system, Colorado, United States - U2s2 | ecosystem: Environmental > Terrestrial > Soil > Riparian zone | place: USA: East River...
TGATTCCATGCGTTGGAGTGGCGCCGCGATTTTTGCGCCACCGCGAAACCGGGGCACTGCGAGCGAGCGGGTCGCGTTCCAGCGCCACCGAATCGCGAACATTGGCGCATCAAGCAACGCTTGAACGAGCAGGTCGCGAACGGTTTTCGAATTCAAATAATGGAAAACTTCCTTCAGCGGAAATGAATGTTGCGTACCAAGCGAAATTACGATGGCGTCGTCCGTCGCCGCTGCTTGCAGCTCGAAATTGAATGATCGACAAAAACGTTTTCTCAGTGCGAGCCCCCAGGCGCGATTGATTCGACTGCCGAAAGGCGCGTGCAAAACGAGTTGCATTCCACCGGATTCATCGAAAAAACGCTCCATCACGAGCGTTCGCTGGGACGGAACAGCACCGAGGGCTCGATGAGTATCGGCGAAGTAATCCGCGATTTGTTCGGCTGCGTGTCTGGGGAGCGCAGGCTGCCAGCCTGCAGTTTCCGGCAGCTTGCCGGAAACATCGCGGTGTTTCGTCCCCTCGCGTGGCAACCCAATTTCAGCGTGGCAAGCTGCCGCGGCGGGCAGGCTAGCAGCCTGCGCTCCCCAGATCTCGTCGGTCGCAAACGACTCAGAGACATCGCATCCGGCAGCCAGCAATTGTTCGATCTCCGTTCGCAAATTGGAAACCGCCTCTGACAATTCAGACGTGCGCGCCGGTGCTTCGCCGAGCCAAAATGGAATTCCAGGCGGCTGACCTTTCGCGTCTTCGACTCGAACGACGCCGGAATTCACGCGCAAAATTCGCCACGACGCGTTGCCGAGCTGGAAGATATCACCAGCCAGACTTTCGACGGCGAAATCTTCGTTCACGGTGCCGACAAACGTTTCAGAGGGCTCGAGGATAACGCGATAGTCGGCATTGTCGGGAATCGCGCCGCCGGAAGTGAGCGCGGTCAGTCGCGCCCCGCGCCGGCCGCGGATGCGATGATTGATCGCGTCGTGATGAATTAGCGCTGATCGCCTGCCGCGTTTCGTGCTAAAACCTTCGGCCAACATTTTAACAACTCTGTCGAATTCTTCGCGCGCCAGATTTCGATAAGGCCAGGCCGCGCGAACTAATTCGAAAAGCTTATTCTCATCCCAATCCTCAGCTGAACTGGCAGCGACAATCTGTTGGGCCAGCACATCGCGCGGCTTTTCCGGAATAAGGAGCCGATCAAGCTCACCGCGCCGAACTGAGCGCAGAAGCGCCGCGCACTCCACCAATTCGTCGCGACTCAGCGGAAAGATTCGTCCCTTCGGCAAACCACCGCGTTTATGCTCGGCACGACCGACGCGTTGGAGCAATGTTGCAATTGAGCGCGTCGTGGCCAACTGGCAGACGAGATCAACCGAGCCGATGTCGATCCCGAGTTCGAGCGACGCGGTTGCGACCAGTGCTTTCAGCTCGCCGCGTTTCAATCGATCTTCGGCATCGAGACGCAGCTTTGCCGAGAGACTTCCGTGATGCGACGTGACCGCGTCAGCTCCAAGAAGTTCGCTCAGATGATGCGTTACACGCTCGGCCATTCGGCGCGTGTTCACAAAAACCAGCGTTGTTCGGTGTTCCTGAATCAATTCGGCAAGCCGCGAGTAAATTTCCTCCCAAACTTCGTTCGACATCACTGCTTCAAGCGGCGACTTCGGAATCTCGATCGCCAGATCGAGCTCGCGCCGATGTCCAATGTCGATGATCTCGCAATCCGGATTGCCAGCGCCGTCCACTGCGTGAGTGCCGACGAGGAAACGCGCAACTTCGTCAATTGGTTTCTGTGTTGCAGACAAACCGATTCGTTGGAGCGGATTCTTCGTCAGGGCGGCCAGGCGTTCAACGCTCAACGCGAGATGCGCGCCGCGCCGGTCGTCGACGACAGCGTGAATCTCATCCAGGATCAGCGTTCGCGCCGTGCTCAACATCTGCCGGCCCGATTCGGAAGTAAGCAACAGATACAGCGACTCTGGCGTCGTAACGAGGATGTGCGGCGGCTTTTTAATCAGCGCCTGGCGTTGTGCGGCAGTCGTATCGCCAGTGCGCACTTCGGCGCGCACATCGATCTCGCGCCCATCTGTTTCGTTTAACAACGCGCGAATTCCAGCGAGCGGCTCCTGGAGATTTTTGCGGATATCGTTGCTCAACGCCTTGAGCGGCGAGACATAAACCACCTGCGTTTCATTCGGCAAATCAGCCTCGACGCCTTCGCGGAATAGCGCATCGAGCGAAGCAAGGAACGCCGCCAGCGTTTTGCCGGAACCAGTCGGCGCAGAAATCAGGACATGCCGACCCGATTGTATTGCCGGCCAGCCGCGCAGTTGCGGTTCGGTCGGTGAGCCGAACGTTTGTTCGAACCACCGCGCAACCGCGGGATGAAATTGAAATGACTGCATAAAAAGAGAAAATAATTTAGGCCGTGCCACGCGAAAGAAAAGCAGCGGCAATTCCTGCAGCCGCGTCTCTATGAGACGCGTGACGTGTCGATTGCAAACGTCCCAGCGCCGCGCTTCGCGCAGCGAAGCGGCTACAGACGCGATCGCATCGCGATGACTTCGCGCAACATCCGCAGGCTGTCACGAAAGAAACTGACTTTGCTCCCTTCAGCGTGGTTCCAGCGGACGGGAATTTCCCGAATGCGCAATCCGGCGCGATTGGCGAGAAAAAGCAGCTCAACGTCGAATGCAAAACCATTCACATGCGCCGCCTCCAGAATCGGCCGGCAAACGTCGAGCTGAAAGGCCTTGAACCCGCATTGGGTGTCCCAAAATGGCAGGCCGGTTGCAACGCGCACAAGAAGATTGAAAACACGACCCCCTTGCTCGCGCCGCCAGGGTTGATGGACTCCGATTAAGCCGCGATCCAGAGCGCGCGAACCAAAAGCAATATCAACTTCGCCGTTTGCAATCGGTTCGATTACTTTCGGCGTCTCCCCAAGTGGCGTGGAAAGGTCGGCATCAAAAAAGAGCCCGATCGATTTTTGCGCGGCGAGCAATCCCGAGCGCACGGCCGCGCCCTTGCCGCGATTCGGAAAATTTTCGAGCAATCGCGTTTGGATCGTTGCTCGATCCAACTTTTCGCGCGCGATGGCTGCAGTTGCATCGGTTGATCCATCGTTCACCACGATCAACTCACTCTCTGGCGCGTTGGCAGCAAGATAATCGAGCGTCGATCGCAAGGTTCCTCCGATGCGCGCTTCTTCGTTGAAGCAGGGAATAACGACAGTGAATGGCGGGAGCATGGCTGCGACGTTGAAGCGTTAAAAAGGTTAAAGCGTTGAAGCGTTACAGCGCCATTTTGTCATGTTGAGCGAAGCGAAACATCTCTGACTGTCACTTTAGCGGTAGTGGAAGAGCTGATCAGAGATTCTTCTCCCGCGTCTGCGGGATCAGAATGACAATCCTGTTTCCGCTTCAACGCTTCAACGAATCACAAAATCATTTGTAAATCTCCACGACAAATTTCCCGTTTGGATCGACATACCCGCGATACATTCCCGAGGTATTAAATGGCAAAGCGACGTTGCCCTGACGATCAATTGCAATCAGTCCACCAGTACCGCTAAGTTTGGCGACTTTATCGAGCACAGCTTGTGCCGCTTCCTTGAGGGGCATTCCCCGATATTCCATCAGCGCCGAGACATCGTGCCCGACGGTCGCCCGAATGAAATACTCGCCGTCGCCCGTCGCGGAGACAGCGCAGGTCGCATCGTTCGCATAAGTTCCTGCGCCAATGATCGGCGAATCACCCACGCGGCCCGGGCGCTTGTTTGTGGTGCCGCCGGTTGAAGTCGCAGCGGCGAGATTTCCATTTTTGTCCAGCGCGACCGCACCCACAGTGCCGTGTCGATCTTGATCGGTAATTAGAAATGCTTTGCCTGCACCGCCGGCCCGATGTTTTTCAGCAGCTTTCATTTTCTGCAAAGCGTCCCATCGCTCCTGGGTAAAAAAATATTTCTGGTCCACCAGTTCAATTCCGTTCTCTTTTGCGAACGCCTCCGCGCCTTCGCCATCCATCATCACGTGGCCGGATTTCTCCATGACGAGCCGGGCCAGGCTGATTGGATTCTTTACGTGCTTCAGAGCGGCGACGGCGCCGGCGCCGAGCGTTTTCCCGTCCATGATCGCTGCGTCCATTTCGTTCGTACCGGCGCTTGTAAACACTGAACCTTTGCCCGACTTGAAATGTGGATCTTCCTCGAGCACACGCACGGCTGCTTCCGTCGCGTCGAGGCTCGATCCGCCGCGTTTCAGAATGTCGTAACCAGCCGCAAGCGCCCGTTCCAGTCCCGCGCGATACTTTCTCTCTTTTTCCGGCGTCATCTTGGCGCGGTCGATGGTTCCGGCGCCGCCGTGGATCACCAGCCCGAATTTTTCGTTTTGCATTTCTTGCTGATCAATTGATCGGACGTCCTTTACAGCATTTGCGGAGGTTTGTTGTTCTTCGCCAAACCCAGGCGTCCCGGCACTAAATAGCGCGATGATAAACGAGCAATTGAGTATGCGAAGCAATTTCACGTGACGCTATGTTCGTTTAGGAGGGTATTCGTCGATTTTTGATATTCGCACCATAGCGTGACGGCTCGTCAAATTAAAAGCGACGCGAGGACGCGTACGCACTCCCAAAGCTGCCGCGAAAAACAGACCAAACTTCCCATGCATTTCGCACGAAGTGCGGCGTCGCGAACGGCTTCGGAGTTGGAGTGCGATGCGTCGTCGGATCGCTTTCGTACCGCAACTTTGCTCTTTGCCCGGTTGCGGAAGTAAGGCGAGCTTCCCCGAGCCATGGCCAATGCTAATCCGCCGGTTTTAGTTGCCCAGGGAGTGGGCCACCTCTCGCGCAATTTTCTCCGCGAAGTGGGCGGCGTGTTCTGGTTCATCATAAACACGTTCGAGGAAACGTTCGAGCGTCTCCAGCAGGGCCGGGTGCCATTTCGCGCTGCGAGCTTTTTCCGCTACACGCAGCGCGCCGGGGTGGACTCGGTGCCACTCGTGGGACTCGTATCGTTTTTCCTCGGCCTGACGATGGCGCTGCTCACCGGTTACCAATTGCAACGCTTTGGAACGGAGCGGCTGATCCCCGGTCTTGTTGCAATTACGTTTACGCGCGAGCTTGGTCCGCTGATGACGGGCATCATGCTCGCCGCGCGCATCGGCGCGGCTTTCACAGCCGAGCTCGGCACTATGCAGGTTTCCGAAGAAGTGGAAGCCATCGAGGCGATGGGAATCGGCCCGTTGCGCTTCCTCGTTGCGCCGCGAATGCTCGCTCTTTTTTTCCTGATGCCGTGCCTCTCAACGGTCTCAAATATCGCGGCTGTCTTAGCGAGCAGCCTAATCTGCAAGGCGTATTTCAGTATCGCCTTCCCCTATTTTCTCGACTTGGTGAAAGATTCATTGCTGATTCGCGATATCATCACCGGCATTTTGAAGAGTTTTCTCTTTGGGCTGCTCATCGCTGCGATCGCCTGTTATCGGGGAATGACCGTTAAAGGGGGGGCAGCGGGGGTTGGCACGTCAACAACGTCCAGCGTCGTGACTGCGATCACGACCGTGATTGGGTTCGATACACTCTACAACGTCATTTACACGACGTTTTACCCGACATGACGACCCCTACGCACATGGTCGAGTTGCGCGACGTGTGCATGCAATTTGAAGATAAAAAAGTGCTCGACGGTTGTTCGCTCAAAGTTCAGCCGGAAGAGCGCCTGGTGGTAATGGGTCAATCGGGCAGTGGCAAGAGCACACTTTTACGCTTGATTCTCGGCATTCTTCGCGCCAATTCAGGTTCGATTTTTTTCAAGCAATTTCAGATCGCTGAGCTCTCGCGCCGCAAGCTTCAGCGCATTCGGCAGCATATCGGCATGGTCTATCAATATTCAGCGCTGTTGAGCTCGCGTACGGTGCGCGACAACGTCGCCTTGCCGCTCGAGGAGCTTACGGACAAATCGCGCGCAGAAATCGATAAGATCATCGATGAAAAGCTGGACCTCGTCGGCATGAAGGATTCCAAGGACCTCTTGCCAGACGAGCTGAGCGGCGGCATGCGGAAGCGCGTCGCCCTCGCACGGGCCCTCGTGCTCGAGCCCGAATTGCTCCTGCTGGACGAGCCCTCAGCCGGGCTCGACCCGGTCATTGCTTCTGTGATCAACGAATTGATCATTAGCCTGAGCGAACAATCGAAGGTCACCTCGATCACCGTCACCCACGAAATGGAGAGCGCCTTTCGCATCGCAACGCGAATGGCTATGTTGTACCAGGGGAAAATCATTGAAGAAGGCGAACCCGAAGAATTCAAACAATCCAAGGACCCAGTGGTCGCTCAATTCATAAGCGGCAGCACTGAGGGCCCGATTCTGGAAGGCAGCATCGATGCAATTACAAAGAAATGAAATCATGACCGGCCTGCTCGTGATCGGCACGATCGCAGTGGTCGCCTTCCTTTTGGTCCTGCTCGGCGCGCCGGGATTGTTCCGGCCGCTGGTGACGTACAAGGTTTATTTCGACAATGCGGCCGGGATAAAGCAAGGCGCGCCGGTGATGCTCGCGGGCCGCAAGATTGGTCAGGTCCAAAAATTGTTTTCGCCGGTGTCGCCGCAAGAAGAGAAACACGCCGAAGAAGCAGACGCGGCGATTCATCAGGCCGATCCCAATGCGGCTCCCAGCCCAACTGCCACACCGGGCAAACCGCGATTCGAAGTGAGCGTGGAAGTACAGGTGGACAAGGATGCCAAAGTTTATCGGGACGCAAAGGCGCGGTTGATGCAGCTTGGATTTCTCGGCGACATGGCCATTGATTTTACCCAGGGAACCGAAGCTTCCGGGCGCGCTAAAGATGGCGACATTTTTGCCGGCGAACGCACCCCCGACCTGGGCGATGCCGCGGCCAAAATGCTGGAAGTGATCAAACCGGTAGCAACCGAGGCGACGAATACCATGAAAGACCTTCAGCAGACCGCGCAAAACCTAAACCGCCTCACCGACGAAAATTCCGAGCTGACGCTCGCACTCGCTCAGTTCAAAACGTTCGGCGAACATCTTTCCGATCTGACCGCGCCGGATAGCGCCCTCACGCACTCGCTTACCAACATCGAAAAAATCAGCACCAGCCTCACCGAGAACATCAAAGTGACCCTGCAAAACCTACGGTCGTCGTCAGAGAAATTAAAGGTAGCGACAACCGAGCTCCAGCCGGCCGGCGAGAACATCAAGCAATTCAGCGAGACAATTAAAACTCAGCCGTGGCGTCTGATTTGGCCCTCGACAAAAAAATACGCCGAAGCATCACCAACTCCCGCTCCGGGTCAGGGAACAATCACTGTGCGTAAAAGCGCGCGAGCAAAGCCGCGTCGCACGCCCACCGAGCGCACGAGCAGCCGATAGGGTAGGTTGTCGCCGCGGCGACCTGGTGAAGCGACGCAATCGATTACGGCCCGTAGCTTTTGGTGAATTTCTTTCGCGACTCTGCCTCAGGCTCAGTTGACGTGATCGGCGGTGACGGCTCCTGCGCGCCTGCTGGTGGTTCTGCAGGTTGTGGCGTCTGCTCCTGGCCTTTTGGAGCCTCCTGCGCGGCTTCGGTCTCCGGCGCGCCCGGCGGTCGCGCCCTACCAGATTCACGCGAGATCTCGACATACGCCATCTGCAAATTGGAAAGAGCGTTGCTCAACACTTTTGCCTCTTCGCTCGTCAGGTTGCCGCGCGTTTTTTCCTGAATCATGGCCAGTTGATCGATGAACATCCTGGCCAGGTCGAGGTTTACTTCGGGTTCCCCGGTTGTTGGATTTGGAATCTGGCCGAGAAATAGCGCGGCGTTTTGCGCGTGCATCACCACAAATTCAATGAAGCGTTGCGACAACTCGCCGCTCAGGGTTGTTTTTTGGACTTCAGCCATACTTCAGAGTGATAGATGACGAGTGATGATTTTCCCAAAGATAGCACGATTTTTCTTGTCACTCATTAGCACTTGTCACTTCTTCTGCGGCGGTTGCACGGTCGCTAAAACATACGGTTGATCGCGAAAATATTTCGCTGCCACCAGTTTAACATCATCGAGTGTCACCGCGTTCACGTCGTGTTCGAGCCGCTTGTAATAATCGAAACCTAGTCCGTAGATCTCATCGAGCGCGCAGTGATAACCGAAAGCGTCGTTGCTTTGATTCGCTATCTCCTGCTGGCCGATCAATTTCTTTTTCGCCCGCGTCAGTTCTTCAGGAGTAAGGCCGTCATTTGCGAGTTTGTGAATCTCATCGAGCAACGCGGTTTTCACCGGCTCGATCTTCTGCGGGTCTGTGCCGAGATAAAATGCAAAGAGACCAGGCACCAACCCCTGCATCTGACTGGCGCCGACGTAATAGGCAAGGCCCATTTGCTCGCGAATGCGAATAAAAAACCGCGATCCGAGATCGCTGCTTGCCTCATCGATCAATTCCAGTGCGTACCGATCAGGACTCGACAAGCTCGCGCCGCGAAATCCAACCATGATCACGCCTTGCGCTTTGTCTTTTCGGTTTTCAACGGCTTCCGGTTTGCCAAGCGGCATGGAAGGCTTTGCATCGGTCAGGGCAAGTACGCTTGGCTTCATATTCCTGAGCATTTGTTCGACAAGCTGCTTTACCTCACCCGCCTTGACGTCTCCAAAGACATAGATCACGCCATTCTTCGCGACGACATAACGATCACGGAAGTCGATCAAATCCGTTTGCGTCAACCGCTGAACAGAGTCGACCGATCCATTTGAGCGAAGCGCGTACGGGTGCTGCGGAAAGAGCGCCTGCCGCATGATGTTGCGGGCAACGGAGGTCAACTGCTCTTCCTCCTGCTTGATTGCGGCCATCTGGATTTCTTTCTCGCGAGCGACAGCTTTTTCCGGGAACGTGGCGTTGAGCAATACGTCCGAGAGCAGGTCCACGCCCAATTTCACGTCGGGCTTCATGACGTCGACCGACACGCTGAAGCTGTTGTTACCAGCGTCGCTCGAAATTGAGCCGCCCACTGCTTCGATCTCGTTGGCGATTTGCTCGGCAGTGCGCGTCTTGGTTCCTTTCAACAGCACCTTGGCCATCAAACGCGTGATGCCATTTGTCTGCGGCGTCTCGGCGAGAAGACCGCCGCGAAAAACCGCGCCCATTCCCACAAGTGGCAATCGAGGATCTTCACGCACGAGCAGTCGCAATCCATTCAAGAGTTCAAACTTTTGAATCTCACTCGCGGCGACTGGTTTTTCGGCTTCGGCTTTGCTCGTCAGCGAACCCTTCGGATTCAACGAGATGACGGTCAGATTGTTCTCGGTCAGATAACTCGCGGCGACGCGTTTGATGTCGTCGAGCGTCACTTTCTGGACAGCATCTAGATAATGCCGGCTAAAATTCAGATCGCGCGTGAGCAACCAGTTCGAGCCGATGTCCGAGGCTTGACCGCGCATGGTCGTCAACGCGCCGAGGTGATGACTGAGCGTAATCTTCCTCGCCTTTTCCAGTTCCTCTTGTGTGACGCCGGTCTGTTTCACTTCGTCAACGATCCGCAAGGCTAATTGCTCGGCCGCTTCGCGTTTCCTTGGATCGACCGTGGCATCAATCCCAAACAACCCTGGATCGCCCGGAGTGTAAGAGAATGCGGATATGCTGAACGCCAGACCAGCTTCTTCGCGCACGCGGCGATACAGGCGCGAACTGCGGCCGTCGCCTAGGATGGTCGAGAGAAGATCGAGCGCTGGCACATCTGGGTTTGTGACTTCCGGAATGTGCCAGGCGAGCGACAGGTGCGTCAGCTCTGTGGCAAATTCCTGGTGCACCTCGCGACGGCCAAGTTGCGGCGGTTCCGCTGGAATGAATACCGGCTTGAGCGATTTCTCCGAATACGGCTTAAACAACTCCGTCAGCTGCTGTCGCACTTTTTGCGCATCCACATCGCCTACCACGACGAACGTGAGATTGTTCGGGACGTAACGCGTTTTATAGTACTGCATCACCTGCTCCTGGGTGAGCTGATTGTAGATTTCGATCTCGCCGATAACCGGAAAACGATACGGATGCTGCTGATAAGCGGTCGCAAAAAGAAGCAGCCCAGCCACGCGATCGGGGTCATCCATGCTCATGGCGAATTCGCGCCGGATTACTTCCTGCTCTTTTTGATATTCTTGCGGCGGCAAAATGGAATTCATCATCGCGTCCGCCAAAATGTCGAGCGCAGTGGAGACTCCGTCTTTTGGCACGTCGATCCAAAAGACCGTGCGATCGAACGATGTGTACGCGTTGATATAGCCGCCTACGTCCTGGATTTTTTGCGCGATCTCATTGGTCGATCTGGTCTTTGTGCCCTTGAAGAGCATGTGCTCGAGAATATGTGACAACCCCGCGCCGAGGTGCTGGTCTTCGTAGATGCTTCCGGTAGCGCACCACGCTTGCACGCTTGCCACCGGCGCACTGTGATCTTCCTGCACAATGATCGTCAGCCCGTTTGGCAGAATCCATTTCTGCGCCGCGCTCGGCGGAAAGTTAATGACAGATGAAGGCTCGGTCGACGCAGCTTTCAGATTAACCATGCCAAGTAATAGAGCCGCTGAGAGAAATTTCGCCACTGGGGTACGATTCATTCCGATTATCTTGGCGCGTCGATCGCAGTGATCGGTGATCGACGGTCAAGATTCACTTGCTCGAGGTGGCGGGCCTTCGCGCCCGCAAATGCGATGGCGCTTTCGCAGTCGGCGGTTTTTCCGGTGCGAACGGCTTCACAAAAACCTCTTCGAAATCATAAACGTTCTTGAAATGTTCGATCGAATCCTCCTCGGTCTTTCCGAATACGCCAGCGCCGATCAGGTTAAAGACGATGTTCCCAACGTCCTCGCAGGAATGGAGTCCCCAGTTATCGAAGACGGTTATCACCATAGGTCCGAATTCCTTGAGAGCGTACCGCCGAACACCGTCGAGCAACTCCGGCCCCGTCACGTGGCGCACGCTGACGCCTTTGATTTTCTTCTGTTGCTTCGTCGTGAAATCGAGAGCGTCCCGTAAA
>Ga0193721_1000513_pt1 | contig 10986 bp, 11 predicted proteins | sample U2s2metaG_FD_145078 | JGI IMG/M metagenome (GOLD analysis project Ga0193721, IMG submission 145078) | Soil microbial communities from a riparian zone of the East river system, Colorado, United States - U2s2 | ecosystem: Environmental > Terrestrial > Soil > Riparian zone | place: USA: East River...
GAATTCCGTCTGTCCAGGTTGGGTGCGGACCGATATGGGTGGTTCAAACGCCACTCGCTCCGTCCTCGAAGGAGCAGCGGGCATTGTCTGGCTCGCTGCGGACGCGCCTCAAAGCGAGACGGGCAAGTTTTGGCGCGATCGCAAAGTTATTCCGTGGTGAGGTTCGACACATTCTGCGCTTGGGCCGAAGCCGGCAACGATTTTGCTACGCGCCGCAAATCGTCGAGAAGGGTCTCCATGTCGCGTAAAGTGGTCCGATAGTTCAGGACGCAACCGCGCAGGGCGAAGCGACCGCCAAGCGTGGCGTTGGAGAGATATGAACTGCCATCTCGTTGCAGAGCAACCAGGAGGCGTTCATTGAACGCGTCGATTGTCTGGGATGATTCGTTTCTGAGCTGCACCGGCACATGACGAAAGCAGAAGATCGATAGCTCGACCGACGCTGCCATCTCAAAGTCGTCGCTTCCTCGCACCATCGACTCAAGGTGGCGCGCACAGGCGAGATTGCTTTCAATCGCCTCGCCCAACGAATCAAGGCCGACTCCCTTTAACAACATCCATACTTTAAGAGCCCGGAAACGCCGCGACAGCTCCGGCCCGTAGTCCCAAAACGCGAATGCCTCGTCCGCCTCCTCCCCGATGATGCGAGTGTATTCGGCTTCGTGGGCAAAAGCGGCTCGCGCGATTTCTGGTGCGCGGTAAATCACGCAGCCGACGTCCACTGGAAGATAAAGCCATTTGTGCGGATCGAGCGCGATCGAATCCGCTCGCTGAATGCCCGCGAACAACTTTCTCGCGGATTTCGCGAGCACAGCAAACGCGCCGTAACTTCCATCCACGTGCATCCAAAGTTGGAAGCGGTCCGCAATTTGTCGAACCTCCACTAACGGATCGACCGCGCCGGTGTTCACGGTTCCGGCATTTGCAACCACGCAGAATGGAACGTAGCCCGCCTCCAGGTCGGCAGTAATCTTTGCGACGAGATCGTCTACCCGAATTCTGAAGCGCTCGTCGACGGCGACTTGGCGCACATTCTCCCGACCGATTCCCAGAAGCGCTGCTGCTTTGGCGATGGAAAAATGCGTCTCGCTCGACACATAGATGCGTAAACGACCTGACGAACAATCCTTCACCTGTCGCGCCGCAGCGATGGCCGCGAAATTGGCCATCGATCCACCGCTGACAAAAAGTCCGCCGGCTTCAGCATTGAATCCAAGAATCTGCCGGATCCAGTCAATCGTCAGACGCTCAAGTTCCACCGGCGCCGGCGCGGAACGCCACACCGTCAGATTCGCGTTTAGAGTCGAGGCAAGCAGGTCAGCAAACGCCGCGAGCGGAGTCCCAGGCGATTGAACATAGCCAAACATGCGCGGGTGCGCGTTCTGCCGCGAAAATGGGACAATAGCCTCGCGAAAAACTTTCAGCAGATCGTCGAAATCGGTTCCTTTGCTCGGCAGCGCGGAATCGATCCGGTTGCGAATCCTGCCTGAAGACATGTGACGATACACGTTGCGATTGCGAAGATCGCCGAGATAATCGGTCATAAATTGAATGACGGAATTGCCCCACTCGCGTAATTCATCGGCAGAAGGATCAAGCATTTCCACGTAGTATGCGTCGTGCAGATGGCGTTGTCAGCCTTCGCTAGCCAGCTAAGCATTGTCATCAATGGACGATCTTTCAGTGTTCTTTCTCGCTGAAGGCGAACAATCCGCGGATGACGTCATGGCGCGGCTGACCACGTTCATACGCGCGGCGAAGCGAACGCTGGCTTTTGCCATTTACGACATGCGATTCAGTGATCCGCTCCGCGCGCAATTAGCAGCGGCGTTGCGCGAGCGAGCTGAGACAGGCGTGGAAATTCGTTTTTGCTATGACGCCGACAAACCGCCCCAGCCAAATCTCGCCGCTGGTCAGGACCCGGCTCCTGCGGGCACGGGCGCATTTGTCCAATCATTAGGTTACCCGTGGCGCCGCATCGCCGGGATGAAACTGATGCACAGCAAATTCGTCGTACGCGACCAACAAGCCGTCTGGGCTGGCTCGGCCAACATGACCGACGATGCTTTCACGTTAATGGAAAACAACATTGTCGAAATCGACTCGCAGGCTTTGGCCAATTACTACGTGCAAAATTTCGAGGATCTCTGGGAGAAGGAAAACTTCGAGCACACCGGCGACATCCATGCCGAGTCAGTGCCGCTCACCTTTTCCGATCAACCAGCTGCCGCGCGTGTGATGTTTTCGCCGGGTTGCGGCTTGGAAATCGATTCGGAGATCGCAAGACGCGTGCGAGTAGCGCAGCGCCGCGTTCGCATCTGCAGCTTGCTGATCAACTCCGGCACGCTGATTGGCGAGCTCGGCAATTTGTTGCGTCGCGGCCGCGTCGCCGTGGATGGAATCTACGATCGCACCCAAATGGAACAGGTTTACGTGCAGTGGCAGGAAGTGCCGCAAAACCGATGGAAAATCGGCGCGCTCAAAGAGATCATCGTGCGCGCCGGTCTGATCGGGAAGGACTCAACGCCTTATACGCCGGCCGGGCGCCACAATTTCATGCACAACAAAGTTCTCGTGATCGACAACACTGTGATCACCGGTTCTTATAATTTCTCCCGGAGCGCACAATTCAACGCCGAGAACATTCTCTTCATCGAAAGCGCGCCGCTCGCGGACGTGTACAGCGCGTACATCGATCATCTAAAATCGAAATACGCGGCCTAGTTCCGGCCCTCGATCCCGATTTATACAGATTCGAAAGCAGAAATGAATCAGGAAACCGGGAACCCAGGAATTGTAGAGCGTCTGTGCCAGACGCCGTCTTTCTCTGCGCCCTCTCGGCCACTGGCGCAAACAATTAATCGAAAGATCCGGCCGGAATCAGCGAATTACCATTGATGACAGAGCGATCTTGCCGCATCCCCGACTCTGAAACGGTAACGGCACTCCGGTCGAAGGCTCACCGTGAAGAGCTCGAAATCGATCCACGTTTCACCCATCGCGAACGCCAGCCAGGGCTGGATCTTCTGCGCGCCCTCGCAGTTATCGTGGTCGTTATTTATCACGCCGCACTTTTCGGATTCAAACTTCCCGGTCGAGTGGATCGCTTCGGCTGGATCGGTGTTGATCTTTTCTTTGTCCTCAGTGGTTACTTGATCGGCGGCCAATTGCTCGCGCCACTGACACGCGGTAATCAAATAAATCTCGGTCGGTTTTTTGCGCGGCGCGTGTTGCGCATCATGCCGGCATATTTCGGCGTTCTCGCCGTTTACTTTCTGTTGCCCTCATGGCGCGAGTATCCTGAGATGTCGCAGCCCCTCTGGAAATTTCTGCTCTCCGTCCAAAACATCGCCCTGCACGGCGGCACAGCGTTCTCGCACGCGTGGTCGCTCGCGGTTGAAGACCAATTTTATCTGGCGCTACCCTTTCTATTGCTCTTTCTCTATCGCCGACCCCGGGCGGCCATCATCACTCCTTGTCTGATCGTTATTGGTGGCCTCGTCCTGCGCGCTTTTCTGGCTGCAAAGAATCCATCAGTTGATGGCGGCGTTTCATTTCGCGGTTTCCAGGCATGGATTTATTATCCGACCTGGACCCGGCTCGATCCGCTTGTGTTCGGAGTTGCTTTGGCGGCAATCGAAAAATTCCAGCCGCAATGGTGGCAACGGTTGATGGGTACCGCCATATGGCTATGGCTGCCCGCGTTCGCGCTCATTGCTTACGCTTTGTATCTGGGTGAGAGCGATCATCTCACCGTCACTGCCTGCGTCTGGCAATTCCCATTGATCGCAATTGGCATGGCGGCGCTCTTAATTTGTGTGGTCAGTCCGCGCTCATTATTTCGGAGAATCGCAATTCCGGGCGCAGCTTTCGTCGCCAGCGTCGCCTACAGCGCCTACCTGGTTCAGAAACTCGCTATTCACGCGTTCAGCCAGTTCTGCGCAAGTCACAATGTCCGGCCGACATCTGCGCTCGCTCTTGTTGGCGTCGAACTCTGCGTCTACATCGCCGCAACGATTCTCTTCGTGTCGATCGAGCGTCCGTTCCTGCTTCTTCGTCGAAGGCTTGCTCCTCGCAAGTTAACTCGTCACGCCGTCACTTCGTGACTTCCGATATTCGAACGGGCCACCTGCTCGCGAAAAGGTGCATGGCCCCGGCGGTGCGGCTGTGCACCGCTATTTCCAAGCATCTTCGCTCTTCTCTTCGTAGTGTTTGAATGCGGTATCCAGGCCGCTAATCACTTCTGCAGTCGTTTCGAAGAGCGCCTGCGCTTTGGGCTCGTCTATTTTCTTAATGTCGCCGCGCAGATGATCGATCAGTTCGCGGAATTTGTTCCGAACGTTTGCGGTATGCGCTCGGGGATCTTTTGATGCAATCGTTTCCATATAATGCGTTCGCCTGTGGACGCACGTACAGGCGCATCAGAGTGGCGGCATCGAAAAATAAAATGACTCGAAGACCAGTCTTGGGATGGTGTGCGCGGGTTCGATAAACGCAAACGCGGCAGGAATTCCGAACTGTTTATGGCGGATGCGCACAATTCTCCGCGCGGGCAGCACACAGTGAATACGACTGCAATATTGCTTTACGAACCAGTTACGTCAGCGCCGCAAGATCAATCTCCAAAATAACCAAAGCCCAACAAACTTATGCTTCACCTCATCTGGTATATCCTGGTCGGTTTAATTGCCGGAGTCATAGCCAAGTCGGTGATGCACGTGCATATGACCATTTTCTGGACCATCGTGCTCGGTATCATCGGCTCCATCCTCGGCGGGGCTGTGACCCACATGTTCGCACCGCCGGTAAACCGACGCTTTCATCTTGCCGGCCTCATCGTCTCAACGCTGGGCGCAATTCTTGTTCTATTCATTTGCATCAAATTACGGATCCATTTCCCGCGCGTTGGATAGGGACTTCAAAGCATACCTGCCTTTCGCGCTCTTATTCGGCCTTGCGTTCATTCACCGCGACGACTTGCAGATCGTCGCCGGCTCGCTCGAGCACGAGCGTCTTATCGACTTTGCCGGATGAATTTTTGTCGCCATTACGCAATTTGAATCCCAGCGGAAATGTTACTCGCACCCGGTTATCACTCTGTGGCTCGACGGTGATCTCCCCGGCGAGCCAGAAGTGCCGCTCCGGCCAGCGCTCATCGTAGCGCTTTAAATCCTCGCGGATTTTTTCGCGATCCATCACGCCTTGGTCGAAATACTGGACGCGATCGGCAAAAAACTCGGTTTCGGCACCGACGGTCTTGTCGAGTCCGGCCAGGACAAATGCGGCCACATAATCGCTCAGGCGTTCCGTGCTGAACTCATCGGCCGAAGTTGTAGTCGCCGGCGCTGACTGCGGCGGCATTTCAGTGCTGGTTGTCGCCGTTTCGTAATCCGCCGGCGAAGACCTCTCTCGCCGCTCTGTAGCGGCAGTCTCCGACCGCCGTGCACTCGTCACGATTCGCCTCTCATCTCTGCGTAACCGCCGCCACGTCTCGGAACGCTGCTCGTTACCGGCTGTGCTCGGGCCAACCGCCGGCTGCGCGCCGAGCGCTTTGCTCGTATCCACGTCGAGCTGTCCGGTGATGGGTAATCCCTTGCGGATCTGATAACGGCTCAGCGCTGCGCTCAAGTCGCTGCTATAGGCGCCGTCGATCTGGCCAAAGTAAAACCCTTCATGGCGAAGTTTTGTTTGCACCTCTCGCACATTGTCATCGCCGCGGACAAATGCGGCGAGCAAAAGGCCGATCGCGACAGTAAAAAGAGCAATCCGATTCCTCATACACTCTTGAATCGAACGCCACGCCGCACCTGCTCCTTAGTTGGTTGCAGCTCGTCCCACTGGATCCATTCTTCTTACTTTTAATTCTTAATTTTTACTTCTTACTTCCTTCTGTCCGTGCCGATCATCCTTTTTGCACTGCTGGTTTTTGTTCTGCTCGCCCTGGCAGGTGTGGTTCTGCTTTCACTTGCTTTACGTTACCGCGCCGGCACGGCTCGACGGCAAGGGAGGCGCTGGGTCGCCAGCGTGAATGTGTCGATGACCAGCTTGTCGGCCATTCTCTTTCTCTTCTTCACGTTCCTGCTCTCCTTCTGGGTCGGGTCAGCCTTTCGATTTGCCCTGATTGGTATGGGTTTTGGAGCTGTTCTCGGCGTGCTCGGCTTAGCCGTGACCCGTTGGGAAAGCCAACCGGAAGGACTTTTCTACACTCCGAGCCGCTGGCTCGCACTTATCGTCACGCTGGCAATCGCAGCACGTTTTGTCTACGGCTGGTGGCGCGCCACGCACTCCGGCAGCAACGGTCCAGTCGATCAGCATTGGCTGATCACAGCCTCCGGAACGCAGCTTTCCCTGGCAGTCGCTGCCGGATTGATAGCCTACTATCTGGTTTACTCCATTGGTGTGCGCCTGCGACTCGCGCGCCACGAGCAACGGCGATGCAATTAAAACCGGCGCCGGAATTCACTATCAGTCTGCCGAAACAACGAAGCGATTGCCTTCGCTGTCCTTAAACATCGCGTAGGTGCCCCAGGGTTGTTTTTGCGGCGGGCCTTCAAATTCCACGCCGCGTTTTTTTAGCTCGGCATACGTCTTGTCGATGTCATCGCATGTATACGACATGTTCATGAATGAGCCGATCCGCTTTTCGTCGCCTTCGGGTGTGAACAATACGATTCGCGTCTCCGCTTTGGGAATTCGCAATTCAATCCAGCGCTGCTTCTCGTCGAAGGGCTGATCGGTGATGATCGTGAACCCGAGTTTCTCAGTGTAAAAATCCAGCGCGCGGTTTTGGTCGGCGACTGGAACGCTAACGAACTTGATTTGCTTGATCATGATGCGCCGAACCTAAACTGGTCGAAATGTTCGCGTCCAGACGCGAGCTGCTTGCAGCGTGAGAAAGTGCTGTCCGTTTATCGGTATAGCGGCTAAGATGCTATGATTACTTCAGCGAATTCCTTCCTGCGTTCCCGCTTTGAAACTCGCTCGCTGCCCGCGCTCACTCGGCGCTGCCCGTCGCGCCTTTGCCTTCTATCTCGGAAATCCCTTTTCCTCGGTTCCTTATTCTTTTTCTGATTTTCTGATGCGCTTTCGCGAAACCATTCCTGTCGACGATTACGTGCTCGACGTTCTGATGCGCGATCTGGTCGGCCACGATCAGCAACCAGCCGCCTATCTGGTTTATCTTTATCTTTACGGCCAGGCCGCGCGGAAGAAATGGAAACCTGTCACCTCTAGTTTACGAACGCTTGCCGACGCGACAGGTCTTTCCAAAAGCGCCATCCAAACCGCCCTTGGAACGCTGCAGCGCCGCGAATTAATCCTCACCACTCGCGATCACGCCACGGCGACGTCCCGTCATCGCGTGCTTCGCCACTGGCGCAAATAATCGCGCGAAGCCTAGGGAGCGACGTGTTCCGGTTCCGGCAGGTAGAAAAAGAGAATCCCGAGAATCACATAGACCGAGAGAAGTTGGACGCCTTCGATCCAGTTCGTCTCGCCGTCTTCGCTGATCTGAAAGAGGATGTAGACGGAGGCCACCACCGCCAAAACTTCCGGCACCGTGAATTCCAGGTCCATCGGCCGTCCGAAAAGATAGGAGAGAAAAATCAGTACGGGCGCTACGAAAAGCGCGATTTGCAGACTGGAGCCGATCGCAATGCCAACGCTCAAGTCCATTTTGTTTTTCATCGCCATAACGATGGCGGTTGAGTGCTCGGCCGCGTTACCGACAATCGCCACTACGATCACACCGACAAATACCTCGGTCACACCGACAGCGTCCCGGACGTTTTCGATCGTGCCGACAAGAAACTCCGAGAGCAGGGCGACGAACGCTGTCGCGACGAGCAGGATGAAAATCGCCTTGCCGCGCGACCATTGCTCGCCTGCTTCTTCGGCATGTTGCTGATGACCTTGATAGAAATGTTTGTGGGTCCGTAGCGAGAAACCAAGCACGCAGAAATAGGTAAGAAACAAGACAACGGCGATGGCCAGGGAGAGCTTCTGCTCCATCCGCGGACTCCACCCGCCAGGACTGGAGTGGGCGGTGAGGTGAAAGACCGTCGGGATGATCAAGCCGATCGCGGCCAGCGAGAGTGAGATGACGGACGTGCGCGCTGCGGTGCCGTTGAAACGCTGTTCTTTATATTTAGTGCCGCCGAGTAGAATGGAGAGGCCAAGCACCAGCAGCACGTTACCGATGATCGATCCCGTAAGGGATGCTTTCACCACATTGGTCAGACCTTTGGAAAGCGCAATGCCAGCGATGATCAGTTCCGCGGCATTTCCGAAAGTGGCATTGAGCAATCCTCCCAAGCCTTCCCCGACGCGCAAGGCGAGCGCTTCGGTGGCCCGCCCGATCCAGCCCGCGACCGGAATAATGCCGAGAGCGGAACAAACGAAGAGGGCAGTCGGACTGATGCTACCGGGCCAGAAGCGCAGAAGGATGGCCAGCGGAACGAAGATAAGAAGCCAGTCGAGCGACGGTTTAAGTTTCAGAGTCTCGGAATTTCGCGACTTGCCTAAGCTAATCAACCCGCCCGTTTGCGAGTAACCCGCGGCCGCGTTGATTCGCCCGTGCGCCGCTGACTCACCCTGCTAAGCTTGCATATGCGACATATTATTTGCGGATTTTTTCTGGCCTTGGCATGCCCCGGATTTGCGCAAATGGCATCCGTGTCCGATCGCGTGGCCCATCAGAATGCATTGTTCGAGGAGTTTTATCAGACCGGACTAAAGAACTTTCCGGAGCGGGCCACTTCGTACGGCGATTACCGTTACAACTCGCAGCTTGGACAGGTTTCGCTCGCGGCCATTGCCTTTCAACACGCTGAAGCCGATGACTTTCTCGCTCGACTGAAAGCGATCCCGACCGATGGCATGAGCGACAAAGACCTGTTAAGTCATCGGATACTCGAAAAGCAACTGGAGCGCGAAGACGTGAACTACGCGCTGAAAAACTACGAAATGCCGGTGAACCAGCAGAACGGTGTGCACACTCGGCTGGCCGATTTGCCGAACGCGATGCCGTTCGATTCTGTGCCGCATTACCAGGATTACATCTCCCGATTGCGCCAGATCCCGCGTGTGCTGGAACAGACGACCGGGGTGATGCGACAGGGCGAAAAAGACAAACTGATGCCGCCCAAGATTGTTCTCGAAAAATTGCCCGGCCAATGCGACGGCATCATCGCCGCAAACCCATTCCTCGAACCGACCAAAAAATTTCCGGCGGAATTTTCAGAGCAAGACAAAAAACGTCTGACCGACGAGATCACCAAAGCGATTAACGACGACGTCTTTCCGGCGTATAAAAAATTCGCCGAGTTCCTGCGCACTGAGTACGATCCGAAAGGACGCACCGCGCTAGCGATCGAAAGCCTCGCTGACGGGAAGCGGCGCTATACCGAAGCGGTGAAAACGATGACCACCGTTAGCGTGCCGCCCGCCGAGGTTCATGAGATCGGTCTCAAGGAAGTAGCGCGTATCACCGCCGAGATGACCAGACTGGCCCAGAGCCAGGGATACAAGGACCTGGCCAGCTTCCGAGAGGCGGTCAGCAACGATCCCAAGTGGAAGCCGACCAGCGAGCAACAGATTCTGGATGACTACAAAAAATACATCCATCAGATGGAACCGAAGCTGCCGGAACTATTCGGACTGCTGCCGAAGTCACCTGTGACAGTGGAACCGATCCCCGACTTCGCCAAAGCCGCGGCGACGCATTACGTCCAGGGCACGCCGGACGGAAAGCGTCCGGGCCGAGTTGTTGTTGCCGTTTCCGACCCAACCAAGCGCACTCTGATCGATGATGAAGCCGTTGCCTATCACGAGGGCGTTCCCGGTCATCATCTGCAAATCAGTATCGCCCAGACCCTGGAAGGTTTACCGAAGTTTCGGTTACACGGTTTTTTTACCGCGTATGCTGAAGGTTGGGCGCTGTACTCTGAGGTATTAGGCAAAGAGGTCGGTTTTTACCAGGACCCGGTGTCTGACTACGGCCGGCTGAATTCAGAGATGCTTCGCGCCGTCAGGCTCGTGGTCGATACCGGAATTCACGACAAAAACTGGAGCCGGCAGCAGGTGATCGATTACATGCACGCCAACGACATCAATGACGCGCTGGCGCAGACCGAGGCCGACCGTTACATCGCGTGGCCGGGACAAGCGCTGGCCTATAAAATGGGGCAGCTGACTATTCGCAAGCTGCGCGATGAAGCCAAAGCGCAGCTCGGACCGAAGTTCGACATCAAGGCGTTCCACGATGAAGTCCTGAACGGCGGATCGATGCCACTGGACCTGCTGCAGGAGCGAGTCGAGCGATGGATCAAGGCGCAGAAGTCGACGGCGACGAGTTCCGACCACAAGGTAATGACGGCGGCGAACTGGGGAGCGCAGGCTGCCAGCCTGCTGGTTTGAAAGCCTGGCCGTCGCTTCGCGTCCGTTGCAGCGGCGACTAGCTGAAACGAACTCGTGACCGCCTGATATCCAGTAATCTGATCTCCGGTTTTCGAAGGGTCACGACGAACTGCAGCCAGGTGACGGACTTCCATCGAAGAGGTGGGCTGAAATCACAGTTGCGAATCAAAAATTCAATTCGCTTTGGGACCCGCTGCGCAAAGATGCGCGTTTCGAAAATCTCTGCCAGAATCCTGACAAATGAACGAATTTTGTCACCTGCGCGCTTTCGGCCGCCGCGCCAAACGAAGGCTTATATGAAAACGGTCATTTTGCTTGGTGCTGCAGTCATGTGGTGCATCCCGTTTCTCGTAAAAGCGGAAAGCGCAGATGAGCGGCTGCGAGCTATCTACGCGCGCGAATGGAAATGGCGATTGGAGCAGTTTCCCGGCTTGGAAGGAGTCACCAAGCCGGTCCCCGATCGCCTGCCAAAAGTGGATCCAGCGACGCAGGAAATTCGGCTGAAACACTGGGAGGACGTGCTGCACAAGCTCGATGCTATTCCGCGCGCGGAGCTCTCGACGGAGGAGC
>Ga0193721_1000514_pt1 | contig 10982 bp, 11 predicted proteins | sample U2s2metaG_FD_145078 | JGI IMG/M metagenome (GOLD analysis project Ga0193721, IMG submission 145078) | Soil microbial communities from a riparian zone of the East river system, Colorado, United States - U2s2 | ecosystem: Environmental > Terrestrial > Soil > Riparian zone | place: USA: East River...
GCCAAAGCCGGCAAAGTCTAAGCATTAAGCAGAATTATGGCTGAGCCAGACAATCCAACCGATCCAGGTTCCGAGGCACCGAAACCAGAGGAGGCGACGCCAACGGCGGCTCCGGCGGATTCCTCCGAACCCGGGAAGAAAGTGGCAAGTCCAAAGGCTGAGGCAGCCAAACCTGCCAAAAAACCTGCACGGCAAAAGAAAGAACAGCCAGCTCCTGCCACAGCAACTCCGGAAAACCTCTCACTTTCAGGCGATGACGTTGAGAAACCGAAAGTCGTTAAGGCCAAAGGCAGCAAGAACGTTCATTCGGGGATTGCTCACGTGCTTTCGACCTTTAACAACACAATCGTGACGATCACTGACATGAAAGGCAATGTGATTGGATGGTCTAGCGCCGGCAAAGTTGGATTTAAAGGTTCGCGCAAAAGCACGGCTTATGCGGCGCAGATGGTTGCGCAGGACGCATCGCGCCAGGCAATGGGCCACGGGCTGAAAGAAGTGGAAGTTTTGGTAAAAGGTCCGGGAGCCGGGCGTGAATCCGCCGTCAGGGCGTTGCAGGCGGTGGGGCTCGATCTCACCGTCATCCGCGACGTTACGCCCGTGCCGCACAACGGTTGTCGTCCCCCGAAACAACGCAGAGTCTGACCCTCTCAACTATCATCTCTCAACTATCGACTTTCTAAAATGGGCAGATACACAGGACCAAAAACCAAAGTAAGCCGGCGCTACGGTGTGCCGATCTTTGGTTCATCCAAAGCACTAGAGCGAAAAAATTATCCGCCAGGCATGCACGGGCCGAGAGGTTCCCGGCGCAAACAATCGGAGTACGCGATTGCGCTCGGCGAAAAACAGAAGCTGCGCTACCAATATGGGCTTCTCGAGCGGCAATTTCGGAGGATTTTCGAGAAGGCGCTGCAGAAGCGCGGTGTGACAGGTGAAACACTTCTTCAACTATTGGAGACGCGTATCGATAACGTCGTTTACCGCCTTGGCCTTGCTAATACCCGCAGTGCTGCTCGCCAGCTCGTGTCTCACGGCCATGTGCTCGTAAATGGACGCGCTGTGAATATCGCTTCCTACAATGTGAAAGCGGGTGACGCGATCACGATCAAAGACAAACCGAAATCCCGCCAGTTAGTGCTGCGCAATCTTGATCTTACACAAATTGTTCCCGTGCCCGACTGGCTCACCGTCGATCGCGATGCGCTCAGCGGCAAGGTCGCCCGCATTCCATCTCGGGAAGAGATGCAGCCAATCGTGAACGAACAGCTCATCGTCGAGTTGTATTCCCGCTAAAAGCGCCTGCGCCGTGTATTCCTTTTATCCGGAGGGAGAGTCATCGCGGGCGTCTCTCCCTTCAAGATACTCCAGCGCTTTGTCATAACTTTTGCGTTGGAGATAGTGGACCAATCGCGCATCTATCGGCTGCGGCAGGGCTCGTTCCAGCTTCTCGATTTTATCTGAGACTGCGCGCAATCGTTCAATGTGTGTTGCCTCGTCGCGACGGCTTTCCTGATCCCGGATGACTGCGAGTCGTTCGCGCAGAGCTTCAGCCAAATCGAGCAGAGCCTCTTCCATGTGTTTGCTACCGATGCTTTCAGACTTAGCGGCGACCAGCCTCGAAAAGCAGTTGTCGCTTCGCTTCGAGCCAATCCGAGTCCGCGTCACCGGCTAAAGCAAATCTCCGCCGGCGTTCGGATATAAAGTACGCGCGGAGACGAATTGCATCGTCTAATGGCTCCGATAATCCTTCCGCTTCTGGAGCGATGGAAATCTTCGCACCGGCCGCCGTTGGCTGTTTCCGGCCCGTCGCTTTGCTACGCGGACGAGACGCTTTGCGGGGTTTCACTTTTGAAGACGACCCCTCCGCTTCTGCCGGAACCTCATTCTTTTTTTGGGTAATTTTGTTCTTTTTTGGCACAGATTGATTCGTGTTGATAATTGCAATTGCTTTATCGTTCATCTGTCGGTTCGCAAGTGCTTTCTCGCTCTTCTTTGACAGAGCGCTACATTAAACAAAACACGTTTGCATGAGACATTTCGTTTTCCGCTGGGCAGTCACAACGATCGCCGTAATGGTTGCCTCTGCGGTAATCCGCGGGATCCGTTATGATACTGTTGCGTCGCTGATTGGCGCGTCGCTTTTGCTCGGTATTCTCAACGCGTTTGTGCGCCCGTTTTTGTTAATCCTCAGCGCGCCGCTTATTCTCATCACGCTCGGCTTTTTCATTCTTATCCTAAACGGACTGTTGCTGCTTGTGGTGCCAAGCGTTGTCGTCGGATTCCACGTGGATCATTTTTGGAGTGCGTTTTGGGGTGCAATAGTTATCAGCATTATTAGCTGGATTTTGAGCGCGTTTTTCCGGGGGAGCGATGGCCGCGTGCACGTCTTAACACATCACACACAAGTTCGGCGGGTCAGGGGTCGCGTTATAGAAGAGGATGAGCGAAATCGACGCTGATCTGCGGAGCTTTCGCGATGTTCGGAGTGCCGCGTTTACGCCTCCGGGGAAGCCGCCTGAAGGCGGAACTCCAAACCAAGTGCTGTCGCGCTTCTCTCCGGAAATTGTAGGGCGTTTCTGTGAAACGCCGACTTCTCACACAATCCCGCCGTCTGCCACAAACGCCCTAAAATTCTTTGAGTCGGGCGTCTGCTAAGCGAGATACTTGCTCAACCGCGTGCGGAGTTCTGTGCGCGCGCGAAAGAGAACGCTTTTTACCGCGGGAACGGAAAGATCGAGCACGTCGGCGATTTCCTCGTAGCTGAGCTGTTCATACCGGCGCAGCACCAACGCCATCCGCTGCGTCTCCGGCAGTTGCAGAATTGCTTCCTCGATCGTTTGCCTGAGTTCCGTCTCGAGCAGTGATGCGTCCGGCGCCAGATTAATGTCATCCTTCAGAGGAAGATCCTCTGCGCCGGCTTCCGGCTGAAGCGGAACATGCGCGCGGCGTTTTGTGCGGCGCAGCTCGTTGAAGACCAAGTTGCGCGTAATTTTTAATAACCAGGTCGTGAATTTGGCCCGTGGCACGTATCGGCGCGCGCTTTTCCAGACGCGAATAAAGACCTGCTGCGCGATGTCTTCCACGTCCGAATTACTGCCCAGCATGCGCGCCACAGTCCCGGCCACGAGAGCTTGGTGCTTTTCGATGAGCTCCTCGAATGCATTGGTATCGCCTTGCCCCACCAACCGCATCAGCCGCAAGTCGTCAGCGTCATCTTCCGATCTCCCTCGGTTTCCTTGGTCGTTGCCAGACATCGGTCAGTTAGACGTTCCCACGAGACAAAACTTGCCAGAAAAACGACAACTGGCCAAAAATCACGCCGCATGAGATTTGTAGCCATGGTTTTTGTTGCAAGCCAGTACCGCCCTGTGCATGCTTGGCTGTCGAGGGCGTTACGCTCAGACTGCGCATGAATTACCAGCTTATTCCGAAGGAACTCAGACCGATCGCCGAGAAAGTTGAGGCGCAACAGCGGATTTCAGAGACGGACGCCCTCAGTCTGTATCAGGTGAACGATCTGAACGCCCTTGGAATGATCGCGAACCTGGTGCGCGAACGTAAGAACAGCAACTACGCAACCTACATCCATAACCGTTATATCAATTACTCCAACATCTGCGTGCTATCGTGCCAGTTCTGCGCGTTTGCTGCCAAAAAACGCGATGCACACGCCTTTGAATATGCGATTGACGAAATAGTCCGCACGGTGAGTGACGCGCTTCAGCTGGGAGTCACCGAGGTGCACATGGTTGGCGGGTTGCATCCCAGTCTGAAAAAAGATTGGTATCTGGAGCTCTTGCGCGGATTGCGGGCGCTGGATCCGCACCTTCACATCAAAGCGTTCACCGCAATTGAGGCTCGTCACCTGGCCCAGCGAATCTTTCGCATGCCGATTCGCGATACACTGGAAACACTGCGTGAAGCGGGTCTCGGCTCGATCACCGGCGGTGGCGCGGAGATTTTCGATCCGGTCGTGCGCGATCAAATCTGTCGCGGCAAAGAAACCGCCTCCGAATGGCTGGATGTGCATCGCACCTGGCACTCAATGGGCGGACGCAGTACCTGCACCATGCTTTACGGTCACATTGAGACTCTGGCCCAACGCGCCGATCATTTGCGCCACCTGCGTCAGCTGCAAGATGAGACCGGCGGCTTTACCGGGTTTGTTCCTTTTGCTTTCGAACCGTCCCAATCCCACGGAATCCTTGCCCACATCAAGCGTGCGTCCGCATTTGAACAACTTCGCAATCTCGCGGTGAGCCGAATTTACCTGGATAATATTGATCATTTGACTGCGTATTGGGTCAGCCTGGGACTGCCTCTGGCACAGGTCTCACTCAGCTATGGCGTTGACGATCTGCACGGCACAATTTTGGAAGAAAAAATTTTCCACATGGCCGGCGCCACTACACCGCAGCAACAGACTGTAGCAGCACTGGAGCATGCCATTCGTGAAGCTGGTCGCGAGCCAGTGCAGCGCGATAGTCATTATCGTCACATCTCTCCGCGCTCTTCCGCGAAAAACGCAGCCGCTTTGTCAGCCGAGCTCGCCTGCGCGTAAATGCTGGTGAGGAGTGAGAAGCGAGAGGTAAGACGTGAGAAGCTAGAAGCAAAAGTCATTGTTCACTTACTTCTCACATCTCACTGATCACTTCTCACGTTGAAATCGCTCCGCATCGGTTGCGTAAAATATCTTAACGCGCGTCCTCTCATTCACGGCTGGCCAGATGACCTCGAGTCCGATCACCCGTCGGCTCTGTGCAAACGATTGGCAAACGGTGACCTCGATGTCGCGCTTGTTTCCAGTTTCGAGTTTTTGAGGAACCCCATTTATCGAATCGTTGATGACATCTCTATTTCGTCCGACGGACCAGTTTACAGTGTCGTCGTCGCACATCAGGGCGAAATTTCCGAGATCGACGAGATCGAACTCGATCCCGCATCGGAGACTGCGGTCAATCTCCTGCGCTGTCTGCTTTCCCAGATAGGACTAAACCCGCATTTGGCCCAGGGTAACGCGGGCGGCCAGCCTGCTGTGGCGGAATCAGGTTCGGCGCATCGCGCACAATTACTCATCGGAGATCAAGCCATTCGCTTTCGTCAGAGTCGTCCTGGCCAATACGAATTTTGGGATCTCGGCGAGCAATGGAAGAAACTTACCGGTCATCCATTTGTATATGCACTCTGGCTGATTCGCCCGGAAGTTGTTAATGCAAAAGAAATCGCGAATCGCCTTCGCTTGTTGCGCGATGAAAACCTCGCTAATCTCGACGAGTTGATCGCAGTCGAGAAAGAATTTGATCCTCAATTCTGTTCCCGCTATTACCGCGAACATCTTCGGTTCAGCTTTGGAGAAAAAGAAAAGGAAGGTCTGCGAATTTTCGCAAACCTTTGCGCAAAGCACAGTCTTCTTCCCAAGCCAAATCTTGCGCTCAATATGGTTTAGCACTCTGCCCGGCCAAACCGAGATCGAGATCGTTAAGCTGCCAGCCCAACCCTGTAAAACGGAATCGGAGTTTGATACCTTCTCGATCAACCGCAAAAGAGCGCGGCCCTGTGAAAAACGCGTATTTTACTTTCGACCAGTCTTCGGTTTTGCTACTCGAAAACCGGAACTGCCTCGGATTTTGGAGGTTCTTCAATGCCCCCGGATTAGAAATAAGCGCCGCGATTCCGTCCGGTGTAGCGTACGCGTCGACGATCGTGTCGATCAACGTCGGGCCAAGATTAGCCCAGCGCTTGTGACCACTGGTCGCGTGAACGAACCGCGCAATAAGTTGCTTCTTCAACGACGCTCGAACAGCGGGAAAATAGACACGCGCATTGATCGCTGCGGTGTCACCAGATCGCACTGCGTTCGTGAATTGCCAGAATGAAAAATATGGCGAGGCGCCGTAAATGAGCAGAAGAAGAACGCAACAGAGCGCCACCCAGCGGACAATTCTCATTTAAAGCGCCAATTCCGCCTGATTAGGAATGAAACATATTCCAAACATGCACCTGATCCGCCGTGTCTTGTCAGAAAGTTCTCCGCGAATAAACTGATCGGTGCAAACCCGCGTGGAATCCAATTCGATTGACATAGGGCCGCCACCGACTTTTGCGCGGCAGAGTCGCTGGATTTTGGCGTCGCGCGAGGGGTTGAACGGCACCGCGATTGCATGGAACGAAATTTGCGGATCGGAATGCATAGCGCGGCTGCTTTCACGAAAAGGATTTCGTTGTGCGGAGGAAGTTGAAAACTTCCTCCGTCCGCGTCTTAGCTCCCTAAGCGATCCGTTTTCGCTGCCGCAAATGCGCGCTGCGGTATCTCGCATTCTTGCTGCGCTGGATCAACACGAACGCATCGTGCTCTTCGGCGATTATGATGTGGATGGCGTGACATCATTGGCGCTGTTAGACGAAACGTTGCGTGCTTATGGCGGCACGCCGGCACTGTTTTTGCCGTTGCGCATGGAAGAAGGCTACGGCTTGAGCCGAGAAAGCGTCGACCGTTGTGTCGAACAACATCAGCCACAATTACTCATTGCGGTCGATTGCGGCACCTCGTCAGTCAATGAGGTGACTGATCTGAAGAAACGCGGTATCCACGTCATTATACTGGATCACCATGAACCGAAATCCGAGTTACCTGATTGTGTGGCGATGGTGAATCCGAAGCTGACGGAATGCGGCTTCGAATATCTCTCCAGCGTCGGAATCGTTTTCAAGCTTTGTCATGCGCTGTTGAAGACGCGGCCCCTGCACGGGTTCGATTTGAAATCGAAACTCGATCTCGTGGCGCTCGGCACAGTAGCAGACATCGTCCCGCTGCGTGACGAAAACCGTGTTCTGGTCCAGCGCGGCTCGATCGAGATTGCGCGGACGTCGCGCATCGGCTTGAAGAAATTAATGCAAGTGGCCGGAGTTCGGCAGCCGATCTTGCCTGAGGACATTGGCTACCGGCTCGGACCGCGATTGAATGCCGCGGGGCGTTTGAGCACAGCGGAGAAATCTTTGCGTCTGTTGCTGACGCAAGATGAAAGCGAAGCAACGCTGCTTGCGACGGAGCTTGACCAGCAGAATCGGGACCGCCAGGAAGTGGAAAAGCAAATCTTCGACGCGGCAATCGAGAAGATCGATAATCAGTTCAACGCGGCCGCCGACGCCGCCATCGTAGTCGGCGCGCAGGGTTGGCATCCTGGAGTGCTCGGCATCGTAGCGTCCCGGCTGGTTCGAAAATATCATCGGCCTGCGATAGTAGTTGGCTTTGATGAGAAGGGAATCGGCAAGGGAAGCGGGCGAAGCATCGAGGGATTGAACCTGGTCGAAGCGCTGAATTGTTGCGCTGATGGCCTCGAGAAATACGGCGGACACGAGATGGCGGCCGGGCTGGCAGTGCGCGAGGAAAATTTCGATCATTTTGCCGAAGCATTTCGCAGCACCGCGCGCGAACTTCTTTCCGAAGAAGCTTTGCAACCCTGCCTGCAACTGGATCATGAGCTCGCGTTCACTGACATCGATGTCGAATTTTTGCGCTGGCACGAATTGTTGCAGCCGTTTGGAAATGGAAATCCGCAGCCGCTTTTCTTTGCGCGTGAAATCGAGCCAGTCGCACCGCCGCGCGTGGTGAACGAAAAGCATCTGATCTTTCGTCTGAAGCAAGGTGACCGCCATCGTCGTGCCGTTTATTTTGACGGCATGGCAAATCAATTGCCGCCGCCGCCGTGGGATATCGCATTCCGAATTCGCGCGGATGAGTATGGAGGTGAGACATTAGTCGCCATGCACATCGAAGCGGTGCGGCGAGCCGAGCGTGCCGCTTGTGACCAGTGAATAGTGAACAGCGCATTGTCATCTAAGCGATTACAGATCATCGATCACAGATCACCAGCGGCACCGAAATCACCTCACGCGAGCGCTGCAATTTCGCAGTCGCTCGAGGAATTAAATTGGATCCCGCGCCCGAAACTGCTCGCGCTGCGGCGACTCGGGATTGAGACGGTCGAGGATGTGCTCACTCATTTTCCGCGGCGCCACGAAGATCGCGCTGAGTTTCCGCAGTTTCCGCGCGATGAAAGCGAGGTTCCGGTTTGTCTCTGCGGCGAGGTGATTAAGACTTCGCTGCGTCGCTTTGGCGGATGGAAGAAAATTTTTGAGGCGACGCTCCAGGAGTCGAAGGCAACTGCGCTAAGTGAGCCTCTCGTGTGCCGATGGTTCAACCTGCATTACGTGCAGAAAATGATTATGACCGGGCAACGCCTGGTTGTCTTTGGCAAGCCCCGGCTGCGCGGAAAGCGGATTTGCATGGATCACCCGGAATTCGAGATCATCGAGAACGATGAGGAAATATCGATTCACTTTCGCAGAATCACACCGATCTATCCCGCAACCGAAGGTCTCTCGCAGCGCGCGTTACGCAGCATTGTTTATAGGCTTTTGAATGACGTCGCTCCCGCATCCGCGGGATTCGAACCATTATTGCCGCGCGCACTCGTGAAGGCTGGCATGACACGCTCGACAGCAATTCGCGCAATCCATTTCCCTAGCGATTGGCAGGAACGCGATTCCGCCCGCGAAAACTTGGTCCTGTCTGAATTTTTTGCGATGCAACTGCTGATTGCATCGCGACGCACGAATGCATCAATTCGCATGGGCCAGGCCCATTGCGGGTCGGGCGTATTGTTCGACAAATTTGTGAAGTCGCTTCCGTTTGAACTCACCGGTGCACAGAAGAAAGTCATCGAGGAAATCCGGCGCGACCTTGCGACTGGTCATCCCATGAACCGTTTGTTACAGGGGGACGTTGGTTCAGGCAAAACCTTGGTTGCCATAGCAGCCATGCTTCTGGCAGTTGAAGCCGGATATCAGGCGGCGTTCATGGCGCCGACGCAAATTCTGGCTGAGCAACACTACGATGTGCTGAGGCGCTGGCTCGATCCGCTGGGCGTGCGTGTTGGATTGCGAACAGCCGCGCGACAGGAAGAGAGCGGGCCGCTACCGCTGTTTGATCCGGGTAGCGCACGCGTCTCGCGTGTCGGCGACGGCGTCGCGCCGTCGCGGACTTTTCCTGAAACGGACACTGCAGTTGGCGCGCAGTATTCTCGCCGACGCCTACCCCATTTCGAGCAACCGTGGGCAATTTACGCTGTGACGATCGGCACGGAAAAAGATCGGTGCCTATCCCCCAAGGCCCGCACCATCGTCCTTGATGCGCTGCGATATTTTCATGACAAGCGCTACGAGCTTTTTGCTGCGTGTGTGATGCCCAACCATGTGCACCTGTTGCTACAGCCTTGGCCAAAGGAAAATCACGAAAAAGGAAATGTGATCTTTTGGCCGCTGAAGGAGTTGCTGCACTCCATCAAATCGTTCGCGGCGCATGAAATTAATCAGCTCGAGAAGAAAAGCGGATCCGTTTGGAAAAAGGAGCAGTTTGATCGTTATGTCCGATCGGACCGAGATCTGAAAGAGAAGTTCCATTACATTCTTCGCAATCCATGGGACTCCGGAGTGGCAAAGCAGAACGAGGATTATCCGTGGATTTGGACGCAGGATGATGAGGTCCGGAATGAAAGATTGTTTCGGCGGGACGCCGAAACCAGCACGCGGGACGCGTGCGCTACCCGGAGAGACGAGCCACAGATCATCGTTGGTACGCACGCGTTGCTTTACGAGTCGGTTTCATTTTCGGATCTCGGGCTCGTCGTCATCGACGAGCAACACAAGTTTGGTGTCGCGCAACGCGCCCGATTGACCACGCGCGAACCGGCGCCCGACGTGCTGGTGATGACGGCCACGCCGATCCCGCGCACGTTGACGATGACCATTTACGGCGACCTCGACGTTTCAACGATCGATGAAATGCCACGAAATCGGGGGAAAATCGTGACCGCTGTGCGCGATCACGCGAAGCTCCCTGAGGTTCTTGCCTTTTTGCGAGCTGAACTGGAAAGGGGTCGCCAGGTTTACGTGATTTATCCGTTGATTGATGAGAGCGAAAAATTGGACGTCAAAGCGGCAACAGCGGAGTACGCTCTGTGGCAGGAACGCTTGCGTCCGTTTCGCTGCGAATTGCTTCATGGCCGCATCGCGCCGGTTGAAAAACACCAGATCATGGAACGCTTTCGGCGCGGCGAGACCAACGCGTTAATCAGCACGACTGTGCTCGAGGTCGGTGTCGATGTTGCAAATGCCACTGTAATGTTGGTTGAAAACGCGGAGCGTTTTGGTCTGGCGCAACTGCATCAACTTCGGGGGCGGATCGGTCGCGGAGAGCATAAGTCGTATTGCATTTTACTCACCTCCGCCGAGCGAAACGAAGTCTCGGCAAAGCTCGCCGTTTTGGAAAGAACACGTAACGGTTTTGAAGTAGCCGAAGCCGACTGGGAGTTGCGCGGCCCGGGCGATTTGCTGGGTACGGCGCAAAGCGGTCTTCCTGCGCTCAAGATCGGCAACTTGAAGACTGATGCGGATTTAATGCGTCGCGCACGGGCGGCTGCGCTATCGATCTTCGAGGCAGATCCGCATCTGGAATGGCCCGAAAATCAACGTTTCCGCACCCTGATTGTCGAACAACAGGGACGAACTTTTTCCAATGTCAGCTAATGAAAAATCTCGCGAAATTTTTGCTCTTTGTCCTGATCGTCAGCGCGGGAATTTCCCTGCTGTACGATTACCGTCTTAAACACGGAGGGTTAAACCCACCCTCCAGGCGCACGCCGGAAAAGTACACGCTGGCCTCTGAACCGAGCGTGGACTCAAAACAAGTCGCTTCGCTGGAGGCATTGAACCGGGAACGGCGCGCGCTGGTCAAAAGCGTGATCCCTTCCGTAGTTGCGGTGAAGACATCGAAGAAGATAGCTGTCCGGCGCGAATACGGGCTCGATCCTTTTGAATTTTTCTTCCCGAATCAGCGAAGGTTTCGGAATCCAAACGATGAAGCGCTGGTGCAGAATTCGCTGGGCTCGGGAGTCATTGTGACGAACGAAGGTCACATC
>Ga0193721_1000516_pt1 | contig 10969 bp, 10 predicted proteins | sample U2s2metaG_FD_145078 | JGI IMG/M metagenome (GOLD analysis project Ga0193721, IMG submission 145078) | Soil microbial communities from a riparian zone of the East river system, Colorado, United States - U2s2 | ecosystem: Environmental > Terrestrial > Soil > Riparian zone | place: USA: East River...
ATTCACGACCATCGGTCAGTGGTATTGGGGTGGGAGCGTGGAAGTTAACGGCACATTTCCCGATCTTTCCAAGAAATATGCATTTGCGCCTTACCTTGATCTGCCGAAACGAATTCCGGAAGCGCGTTTCGAACTCGCGATGAACATCAAGGCAGAGGATCCGGAGAGGAAGCGGCTGGCCAAACGCGGATGGCATATTGTCGATCCGCACTGTGTTGCGCGAAGCCCTGGCCTGTATCGTCGATACATAACGGGTGCACTCGCAGAATTTACCGCGATCAAAGGCGTGGACGTGGCATGGCAGACCGGGTGGCTAAGCGATCGCGCCGCGGCCTTCCTTGCGCTCGGGCGGCCCGTCATCACACAGGAAACCGGCGCCGCGAAATATCTTCCGCCCGATAGCGGATTTGAATTTGTCGATGGCATAGCTGAAGCAGTTGAAGCGGTGAAAGAAATGCTTGGCAACTGGCAACGCTGGTCAAAGCACGCGCGCGCATGTGCCGTCGAAGTGTTCGATTCAGCGAAAAACTTGCGGAAAATCCTGAGACTATGAAGCCGAAGTCGGGGCAGAACCTAGCCGGCGATTACACGTTGCAAAACGGTTTTGGGGTGTTACTCGTTCCCCGTTATGGCTGATTTGATGAAAGCTGACGAGCTGAAGGCCCGTCTAAAAAAAATCCCTGAGTGGGAACTGGAAAAGAAGCACATCGAACGGACTTTTGAGTTTGATGATTTTGCCGATGCAATCGATTTTGTGAACGCGGTGGCCGAAGTGGCGGAAGATGAAGAGCATCATCCCGACATTGACATCCGCTATAACAAAGTGCGCTTGATTCTTTCTACTCATAGCAAAGGCGGCCTGACCGAGCTCGACTTCGGACTCGCGGAACGGATTGACACACTGGCGGAATAGGATCGGTCAGCTGTAGCCGCGGTCGTCCGCGCGCGATCCCGTTCTGGAGTCTCTTACGAAGCCGCGCCAGCGGCTTCGATTCTCGAAATCTGGCTACCGACGATTACTGTTCAACGAGCGCCCTTCGTCAGCATCGATAAACGCAAACATCGTCTCGATCTCCGACCTGCCAGCCATGCCTGCTTCTTTTTTCCGGCGTTTGAGCGTTTCAGAGACTTCGTCGTTCCAGCCTCGTTTACGCATGAATTCGTTCCAAACGTAAATTTCATCGTCGGACGGCTGACGCCCGACATCGAAGCACCATTGCAAAATCTCATCATCGGTGTCGCCCTGTTTCGCACGCTCGACTAGTTGATCATAATTAACTTGCAGAAAGGTTACGCATTTTTCGTCGAAACCTCGTCCAAGGTTCGGTTGATAATCCGGTGGCAATTCGTCTTTCGCGTGACTCCGAATCTTGTCCATCATCCGACCGAAATAGAACAAGCCGCCCACTTTTGCGGAGGGGCTACGAAGGCCCAATTTTGTCATACCGTCCGCCATGTTGCGAAGTTTTGGGATATCTTTCAAGCCTCCAATCGATGTCGATCTTGCGCCTTGAGCGACGGCCGTAGTCAGCGACCGGCAGCTAGCAGAATAACAACTTGTCGGAGTCGCCGCACTGACGGATGCTCGTTAGGCAAATGGATCGAATCGTTGGAATTGAAACCGAATACGGCTGCCTTCTGAGCGAACAAGAGCCGAACGTCAATTCGGAGCTCTGGCCGGCCAAGGTAAAGAACTACCTCTTCCGGCAAGCCCGGGCTGGCACAATCGATCTGCACTACAGGGATTATGAGGAACCTCCGGGCAACGGCGGCTTTCTTCTCAATGGTGGCCGTCTCTATCTCGATATGGGACACATCGAATACGCATCGCCGGAATGCTTGCATCTGCACGATCTTGTCACCTACGACCTGACCGGGGATGAGTTGCTGCAATCATCGCTCATCGCTTTGGGCGCCGAAGGTCGCGTGTCATTCATCAAGAACAATGTCGATCATCACACTGGTGCCACGTTTGGTTGCCACGAGAATTATTTGATGAAAAGGGAGGCGCAATTCACGCCGCCGATTCTCGGAACACTGCTCACGTTTTTGGCCACGAGGCAGATCTTTACTGGCGCAGGTCGTGTCGGCCAGTCGAATCCACTTGCGTTCGATTTCGAGCCACCGCAACCAGAGGCGCAGATCAATTTTCAGCTAAGTCAACGCGCCGATCATATCGTTAACGACATCTACCAATGGGTGCAATTTAATCGCGCCATCATCAATGCGCGGGACGAGCCTCTGGCCGATTACCGAAAATACCGGCGGCTTCACTTGCTCATCGGTGATTCGAACATGAGTCCATTTGCCACGGCGTTGAAGATCGGCACCACCTCTTGCATCTTATCGCTGCTCGAAGAGGGCCATTTGCCGCGAAATCTTGTCCTGGCCGATGCCGTGCAAAGCACGCGGGACATCTCGCGCGATCCTACTGAAAGGTGGATTGTCGATCTTGAAGACGGCAAAACCATCGGCGCGCTCGACGTGCAATGGGAATTTCACCAATTGGCGCAGAAATACTTGTGCAACACCAGCGCGGAAATGAACTGGCTGCTGGAAAATTGGGGCTTCGTCCTTGAAGCACTCGCGCAAAACCATCAATCATTGATCGGCGGGGTCGACTGGATCACCAAGAAATGGCTGCTGGAGACATTCATGGAATCGGAAAAATTGAATTGGGATCATCCGTGGTTGCAAAGTATCGATCTCGAATATCACAACATCGATCCAGCCCGGGGGTTATTTTTTGGCGTTACGCCCGGGAAGCGAATTGCGGAGTGGAACAGTAGTGTCCGGCGTCCCGGGATGACACACGTTTCCCCGCTTAATACACGCGCATCAGGTCGCGCTCGCGCGGTGGCCTTTTTCCAGAATTGCAATTTCCCCTATGTCATCAATTGGGATTCGATTGCTTGCGACAGCCGCGATTGTCTCGTGATGGGCGATCCGTTCCAGACCTACAACGACGCCGTGGACCGCTTTTTGGCCAAGCCGCGGCCCATTTCACCGAGCAGTACGGAAGTCGACTGCGTGTAACGCACGCATCCTGCCTGCGGGCAGTTTTAAACGAAGCCGACGACGCTAGCAGCGCGCTTTAATCCAGCCGGTTGAGGGCGGAAATGCCGTAATTCTCCTGGAGATCAGCCGCTTCGGCAGCGACCTGCGCCGCATCCACCTCGATCTGTTTCTGTTCCTCAGTCTCGATTTTGATGAAGCCGCCCTCGAGCGGTTGCTGTGTCGCTTCGGCCAAATCTCGCAATGACTTGATTTCTTTGCCGTTCACCTTCGTGACCGTCAGGTAGGCAAAATCATCACTGTCGTAACCGATCGTGCTATTGGCGGGAAGAACCTGGCTAAGGATGACCACGCGACGGTTTCCCTCTGGAAAGAGCTCGGACTGGAAACGGTCGAGGTAAACCAATCGCTGGGGTGCTTCTCTTTGCCAGTTCGAGCCCCATTCCTTGAGATATTGTCGAGAAAGCTCCTGAAAAATGAGACCACCGAGGACAAAATAACGAGGAGGCTGATCAAGATTGTAAGGTGGACTGACATAATCTTTCGCATTGCGATGTTCGAGCGTGATATTTAACTGCATTGGTTTGCCACTGCGCTGGATGCGAAATGGGACCACGTCGCCGGAATAGGCGTGAGCGGTGAGCAGATTCGTGAATTCGATCTTGCCATAGAGGGGGTCGATGTAGTTTCCGTTTTGATCGATCTCGCTGTTCGCGACGGCCGTTACAATGTCGCCGACCTGCAGGCCGGCTTTCATCGCGGGTGTATTCGGTTCGACACTCGTAACGTAGACCCCGCCCGGTTTCCCGGTTTCTCCGGCAAACTGGCGCAGTTCCGGGTCGCGCGTTGGAAAAAACAAAAAGCCAACGGTGGGAAAACCGCGATAATTTTGGCTCTCAGCCTCCTTCAAAAAATGTGTTATGATCGGCGCGGGGATGGCATCGAGCAGTTGCGACCGCGAATCGTAGCGGAGCAGCAACCCAGCGAGCTTGTTATTCTTCACCAGCGGAACCGTGTAACTGTTCTCGCGATACTGCATCGAGATGCTCATCCGATAGGTTAGGAACTCTCCAACATCGATCGGATACTGCGTCATTTGTACGGTTGTAACCAAGCCTTCCGTGGCGAGCAGAGCGCCAGTCGGTTCAAGTTGCCAGGCGGCGAGCCGGTCGCCGACGACGGTGTCGAGGGCGATGTCGAGCGGAGTGATGCCGTCGAGAAATGTTCTGTCTGCTGGCGCGAGTAGAGCCAGATTAGCCTCATAATCAATTGTCTCGACGTTGGCCGCGGTTTTTTCTCCTGATTCAGCTCGCTCGAGCTCCACGTAATTTTGATTTGCAACCAGATCCGCGGTTACCAGGACGTAGCCCTTCGCCAGAACGGCGCCGAGTGCGCGCTTCGAAAACGGTGCTTTCTTTTGCCAGGGTCGAAAATAATCGTAGGACTGACCAGTCACATTCACGCGGACAAGAGCCAGCTGCTTTTGGGGAGTCATTCCTGTCGGCACAGCTGGCTCCTTTTTGGCTATCGCGCCCGCGACGCCGACAAGGATGACTCCAAAAGCGATGAACAAATGTTTTAACATCTTTACGTTTTGTTTTGTTCGTCAGTCGTTCTTGCCGTACGCTGTTCTTCGAGATTTTGCTCTTTCGAAACATTGTAGCGCGTTTTGATTCGCTCACGTGCCGTTTCGACTTTGTTGCGATCCAGCACCAGAGGCGGGCCGTCGCCGATCATGCGAATGACAAAATGCTCCGGGGCCTCGGAGAACGCCTTTGCTAGATCGTCGAGCGTCCGAATTTTTTTGCCGTTTATCTCATCGACAATCCCGCCCCGGTAGGGCGCGAGATATGTATTGATCGGGTCCGGCAAAATGTTCGTCAGTACAATGACGTCCGGGTGCTCCAGATAAATTTGTTCCTGAACGAAGTACTCAAAGAAGTGACGGATGCGCAGATCAGTGGGGCGATAGGCTTCGAGTAAATCGAGATTTAATGGCTGAAAAAGCAAGCCGCCGTAAAGAACGTAACGCGGACGGACATCATAGCTATGACCTAGAATTAAATAAGGCCAGATTGTGTTTAGCTTGACCGTCACCGTGATTGGCTGTTTGTCGCGCCACACATCGAACCTGACCGATTCGCCCTTGAACTTTCGTTCTACTACTTCCGGAAACTCCGCGCGCTCGCCTTCTAACTCGACATTCGAATCGCTCGCGATTGGATGATCGTCTATCGCGAGAAGAACATCGCCGGGGCGAATAATATTAGCCGATGGCCCGGCCTCGATCACCGTGTTTACAAGCACTCCCCGATCGTCATCCCTCAACCCGAGAAAGTGGCGCTGCGCAGGATTTTGGAGCTTCGAATACGTAAGGCCCAGATCGACATATTTATCATACTGCCCGTTGCTGATGTCCTTTAAGAATCGATTAATCACGAGAGTAGGGATCATGTAGGCGACCCCTTGGGCTACATCGCCGCTGTACCCTTGAAATGCGACGCCGACCACCTTCGCGTTCTGCATCACAGGTCCGCCACTATTCCCAGGATTAATTTGCGCGCTGATCTGGATCGCGAGGTGCTGATCGATTGAGGAGTGGGTGTAAAGTTGAAAGTCAATCCGCGACACGATGCCAGTCGTGACCGACATTCGCTCGCCGCCGATCGGGTAGCCGTAAGCCGAAACCGTCGATTCAAGCGCAGGAATTCCGCCGAACTTTAGCGGCACCATGTTCTTGAAAAAATCCCGAGCCGATACGGTGATCAACGCCAGGTCGCAATCATGCGCCACAAATTGCACCGTGGCCGGGTATTTGTTGGGGTCGCCTTCGCGTTCCACTGTCAGATAGCGACTGTTGCTTACGACGTGTGCGTTTGTGAGAATTCGATTGCCACTTATGACAAACCCAGCGCCAACGCCGCGCTGGATTCCTCCGGGATTCCATGGCGCTTTGTAATCTGGTTCCACTGCCGTCGCTGTGATCCGAACCAAACTTTTGTGAACAGGGCCATTTGGCTTTGTTGGTGCCACCGGCACTGGCACTGGAACGACCGCTTGTGGCGGCGCACTTGGTTGGGCCGGCACGCCCGGCGATTCCGGCACCGTGGGAGGCGATGGCGCGATTTGCTGTGCCTGCAAAGCCGGTCCAAACAGCAAGGCAACGCAGAGTAAAACGAGAGTACGCTTCATGAGCGGGAAAACTGAAAAATCAAACGAAGCAATCGAAAATCAAGATTGGAATTTGCATTTAGAAAAAACGTTTGGACACAACTGACATAATCCATGCACTCACCGTTCAACATCTCCGGCCGGCCTGGATGAATAGTTGACCAAGTTCTCACTCTTTGCCTCCTGGGGGTTGGGGCGTCAAAGTTGGCGAAATCAAATTCCAGCGCGATCCAGAATTGATTTGAGAACCTTCTTTGCTTCAAAGAATTCGCGCGCCAGCGCGCGAGCCGCGCGAGAATGTTTCCTGTAATCGGCATTAATTATTTTTACCGCTTCGACAATTTCGTCTAGCGATTGGAACGACAGGAGTCCTGCTTTGCCGCCGTAATTTCTGGTGAAGCCGGTTTCCTGAATAATGACCGGCCGGCCCGCAGCGAGGTAGCACGCGCTCCGGTCGCTGAACCAACCGGTGCGCAGTCGGATATATTGATCCTTGGCGACGGTGAATTCACCTTTCGAACGGCGGATATAATCGCGGTAAAGCCAATAATCGACGCTGAGTTGGAGCGGGCAATGAAGTCGCCAGCCGTTGCGAGAAAATTTCGCGCACGTGTTTGCATCCTCAATGTTAGTCGCCAGCTCGAATGTTTCTCCCGATTTTTTTGGCGCTGAGATGAAACGCAAAAATTCGCGCGACTTGCTCCAAAGATATTTGTCGCCGCGCCAAGAGATGTCTTTCAAACCGCTCGTGGACCAATTCGCCACTGATGTGAAAACTGCAGAGCGCGGCGGGACACGGTCCGTTTTCCAGAGATCGGTGACGACCGGTTGCCGTGTCGCTAGCCAGTTAAATCCGTGTGTTGGAACGGGGAAAGTTTTTTTACCGAGATTCTCGCCAAATGTGAAAAGCGCGCGATGCCGCCGCAGGTAGTTGATTGTTGATCTTACACCCTTGTCGATCTTGATCTGCTCAACGCCGGGGTCGCTCTCGACGTAGAGAATACGATCCGAAATGAGCAGGTCGTCGTTGAATTCCTGCGCACCGCAAATGTTCAGGATGGCATCGGCGTCACGATAGAGCTGCCGGATTTTTTTTAATGGCAGACCGACGGTCGGATTTTTCGGCAAATAACGCGCGCAGAATGCCCAATGATTTCTGAATTGGAATTCGCGACTCAATCGATCAAGCAAATGGGCCGCATAATCGAACTCGTTGCTTACTTCAAATGTCTCCGGATTGTAGGGAAGCCGCGCCGAGTCTTCGATGTAATAAACATCGTGGCCGAGCCGTTGCAGGCCGACCAGGTAATGGATGTGCTGCCAGATCACTCCCGCGATTGGGCAGGAACCCATGAAGCCCATGACCACGATGCGCTTGCGCTTCATGAGAAAGAAAGCATCCAGCACTCAACGTCAAATTGAATCACGCTTCAAATTGCTTGACGACAACGGCGGGATTTCCCGCAACGACTGTATTCGGCGAGACGCTTCTCGTGACTACTGCCCCTGCGGCCACGACGGAGTTCGCGCCGATGGTGACGCCTTTTAAAATTACCGCGTTCATGCCGATCCAAACATTGTCTGCGATTTTTACGGGAGCGGTTCTCAACTTCGGTCGCGGTGGGCGATCTTTGAAATACGGCGCGAGCGCTTGCGCATCGATAAGACGTTGCGCGGGCTCGAGCGGGTGAAAATCGGAATCGGCGATGCCGACATTCCAGGAAATCAGGCAATGCGATCCGATGTCGATCTTCTCCTCGGCCATGATGAGTGCGCCGTTGAGCAGAGTAAAATCGCCAATCGTGCACTGGCCGTTCTCGCCGACAGAAAATGAGCAGCCGGCGTAACAGGAAACATGTGTGCCGATGATGACGGCACGCGGATTGTTGCTGCGAAGTTGCCGAAAGATTTGCGCGCTCTCGCAATAAAATCCTTCACCAAACTCCACATTTAGCGGGATGGGTTTCGTCCACCAATCGCCCTCTACATGTCGATCCTTTCGAACGTTGCTCATGAAGGAAAGTTTCCAGAGCGGTAAAGTTTCGCGTACACGCCGCCGCGCGCGATCAGTTCCGGACCATGGCCTTGCTCGACGATCCGTCCGTGCTCGAGCACGATGATTTGATCCAAGCTATGAATGGTTGCCAGACGATGCGTCGCGATCAACGTCGTCCGACCACGCATGAGTTCTTTGATTGTTTCCATAATGCCGATTCGGTTGTGGGATCGAGCGCGGAGGTTGGTTCATCGAGTAACAGAATTGGTGCATTTTTCAAAAATGCACGCGCAATGCCAATGCGCTGTCGTTGACCTACGCTCAAATGGCTACCCCGCTCACCGACCAGACTTGTGTAGCCATTAGGTAGCTGCCGAATAAAATCATCGGCCTGTGCGCGGCGCGCTGCATCGACGATTTCTTGTTCGCTCGCTTCCGGGCGGCCATAAGCGATGTTCTCGCGTACAGTCGTTGAGAAAAGCAGCGTGTCCTGTAAGACGATCGCAACCTGGGCGCGCAAACTTCTTTTTGTAATCTCGCGAAGATCACTTCCATCGAGTGTGATCGACCCCGCGGTAGGGTCGTAAAAACGTGGCACCAAACTCAGTAATGTGCTTTTGCCCGCCCCGGTGCTGCCTACAAGACCGACGATTTGATTCGGCTCGAGGTGAAGATCGACATCGTGAAGCACATGTCGATCGTCCGCGTAACCGAAACTCACTGATCGGAATGCAATCGCACCTTTGGCTGATGAAATTGAGACCGCGTTTGGTGAATCGATGACGTCATCTTGTCGATCGAGAACTTCGAAGCAGCGCTTCGCGCCGGCGGTGGCGCCTTCCATCGCCCAGGCTGTATACGTGAGTGATTCGAGCGGCTGATAAAGCATCAACAGATATGCGCTGAAGACCAGAAGCGACCCAAGCGTGAGCGTGCCGGCAAGAACATGCAGGCTGCCGATATAGTACATCGCCGCCGTGCCGATCACCATGAGCGTGCTGATTACCAGCGCGCTATTCACATTTGTCAATGTGAGCCGCAGGTTCGCCTGTAAGCTTTGGCGGGCTTGGTCGTGAAATTGGCGGACTTCAAACTCTTCGCGACCGAACGCGTGCACCATTCGGATTGAGCTCAATCCTTCCTGCACTTGCGTCAGGACGGCGCTCTCCTGTTCCTGAATGGATGTCGATTCACGACGAATCCGATGCGCGAAAATATAAATCGCGCCGACGACCAGAGGAACGATCGCAAGCGAGATCAACGTTAGTTCCCAATCCAGCCGCAGCATGACCACGAATGCTCCGACGAGTGTGATTGTCGATCCAAAAATGTTCGTGAAACCTTTGTTGTAGATTGTCTGGATCGATTGGGAATCGTAAGCAACTCGGAAACTGGAGTCGCTTGAACGGCGCGCGTCGTGATATTTGAGCGAGAGTGACTGAAGGTAGGAATAGAGGTCGGTGCGCAGCTTGAGCAGCGCCTGCAGCCCGATCTTCACGAAAAGGTAATTGGTAATCCAATTGATAATTCCCCAGAGGAGCTGGATCGCGACGAGCGCCAAACAAAGCAGGGGAACCCAGGTGTGCCAATCATGACCGATTGCTGGATTTCCCCGGAGAAAGTCGTCAACGATGATCTTAAACGGCCAGGGTTTGAGCAAGTTGAGGCCAATACCGAAAAGCGACAGAACCAGGCCAAGGATCGTTTGACCTAGGAATGGCCGGTAATAATGGAGAACGCGTCGGTAGATCGACATGGTGAATTTGGGATTGCGAATTTTGAGTTTTTGATTGAACTACGGCAAACTCATTTGCAGCTCGATGTCGGGAGATTCCTCGACTTCGCTCGGAATGACAATATGCATCACCTTCTTGAAATTTGGTTCAGCTGGGTGCTAGGCGGCGGCTATATTGGCATTATCGTGTTGATGGCAATGGGAAGCATGCCTTTGCCAGTGCCTGCGGAGGTTGTGCTTCCTCCGGCGGCGTTCCTAGCAGCGCAGGGAAAGCTCAATCCCGTCGGTGTAGTCCTCGCGGGAACACTCGGGGCATATCTCGGCGCGGCCGTCATGTACTGGATTTCCCGATGGATAGGCCGGCCGCTGGTATTGCGATTTGGTCGCTTCATCTTGCTTACTCCAAAAAAACTCGAAGATGCAGAACACTGGCTCAATCGCTACGAAGCCGGCGGAGTTTTTTTTTCGCGAGTTTTGCCGATCGTGCGTCATCTCATCTCCATTCCAGCCGGGATCGTGCGGATGAATTTTGCTCTTTTTAGTTTGGTCACGATTTTGGGCTCGGCGATTTCGTGCAGCATTTTGGCTTATCTGGGTCACCGAGCTTATTTGGTGGAACCCGAACTTCTCACGAATCCCGAGGCGATGGTTCACTTCATTCGTGGTCAATCGGGCGGCATATTGCTCGTTGTCACTCTGTTCGCCGCACTTTACATGCTGACCTTGCGACTGATGAAGCCTCGTTCCGGCTCGTGATCTGGCCCGAGTGCTCTCCCGACCGACATAGCGATTTCGGAAGCCGATGCGCGTTTAGCTCGGCTCGACTGGAATCTTTTATGTTCGAAAATTGAACAAAAGTGTCGCTCAGTGGTCAGTCTCATAGTGCATAATAAACCAATAACCTCACGGTCGGCGTGGACGAAGATGTTCACCGTGAGCGATGGCATCAGACTTGCTGTTGGCATTACCTTAAGAACAGGCAGAGAATGAAAAAGACCCACCAAATCCTAAAGCCGCGCGCCAGACTTTCGCTCGGTGATCTCATCCTGGCA
>Ga0193721_1000518_pt1 | contig 10948 bp, 9 predicted proteins | sample U2s2metaG_FD_145078 | JGI IMG/M metagenome (GOLD analysis project Ga0193721, IMG submission 145078) | Soil microbial communities from a riparian zone of the East river system, Colorado, United States - U2s2 | ecosystem: Environmental > Terrestrial > Soil > Riparian zone | place: USA: East River...
CGCTCGGCGAGCGCGCCCTACCAAATTCTAGAAAAATTTTCGCGCGGAATCGTGGTGTCGAGCGTCTAGGCTTTAGATCGAACCAATGGATCCCAGTGAACGCCAACAGTATCGGGCAGCCATTCGAGGCGATCGAGACGCATTTGAAATGATCATTCGCACCCATAGCCGGACACTTTTCGCCATTACTTACGGCATTCTGCAAAGCCGCGAGGAAGCAGAGGACGTCGTGCAGGACTCGCTCGTAAAAGCGTGGAAAACGCGTTGGCGAGTGCGCGATCCCGAGAAATTTCCTGCCTGGCTCGCAACCATTGCGCGACACAAGGCGCGCGATGTTTTTCGCAAACGCCGCACGGTTCCTTTGCCGGAACAGATGACCGAACCGATCGAACCGGGACCGCCGAACACGAGTGCTTTGGATCATAGACTGCGGTCCGCGCTCGCAACGTTGCCGGAACTCCATCGGGCCGCGCTCACATTGCGCTATTTCGAAGAAATGGATTATCGCACCATCGAAAACACCCTGGGTCTAACTAACGGGGCGCTGCGAGGAATTCTGGGACGGGCGCTTGCATCCATGCGCAAACAACTTCGCCCTGCTCTCGCTTCAATGGATTAAACGTATGGCGACGATTCACGACGAAATCGATATCTGGCTGACCGCCGATCTGCACGGCGAGCTTTCTAATAATGAACGAAGCGCGCTTCACGCGCACTTGGTCGATTGCACCGTGTGCCGAAAAACACATCAGGAAATCAAAAACATGAACATAATTCTGGAAGAAACTCTCGCCACGGAAAAACCCGATCCAGTTTTCGAACAACGGATGCTAGCGGGATTTCGAAATCGCGTTCCTCAACGAAGTGGACTTGTAAAACTGCTCGTCGACCTAATGCACTTGCGCGCTACTCAAATCGCAGCGGTCGCCGCCGTTTTGCTCGGCCTTATTCAGATCGGGCGGATGATCACTGGTGAACCTGTAACCGCGCGGCGCGAACGCGAACGCTACGTCGCGGACCAATTTGCTGCGCAACCGTCACAGGCTCCAGCATCAGGAGCAGCTCGATCGGGTGCTTTAGCCAAGTCAGCCGAAGTCGCCGCCGGTCATCCTCAGGGCTTGGCACTGAAGGAACCACCGCCACCGGCGCCAGCTCAGTCGAAAGACGAGGAACGTGCCCGTGCCGAGGTAGAACGAACGATCGTTACTGGATCAAATGTTCCGGCTACTGCGGAAGAAATCGCGCAAGCTCCAGTGCAGGAGCCTGCTGCAGCACTCGCCAATCGCAAGCTGATTCGCAACGCGACTGTCGAACTGGAGATCATCAGCTTTGATAATGCTGTCCAGAAGATCACTGCATTTGCGAGCGACGAACACGGTTATGTCGCTACAACAAATTCTGAGAAGCAGGCAAACGGGAAGCTGCGTGGGCAAGTCGTCATTAAGGTCCTGCCAGAAGACCTTGACCGCTTTCTGCAAAAGATTCGGAGCCTTGGCGAACTGAAAAACCAGACATTGGGCACTGAAGACGTGAGCAAGGCCTACTTTGATACCGATGCGCGTCTAAAAAACGCCCACGTGATGGAGCAGCGTCTGATCGACATGTTGAAAACGAAGACCGGTAAAGTGTCCGATCTGCTTCAGGTGGAAAAAGAACTGGGCCGCGTGCGTGAAGAGATCGAAAAGATGCAGGGCGAACTAAAATATTGGGATTCGCAGATACAATTCGCCACGGTAACGATTTCACTGGCCGAAAAGGACATGGAAGAACCAGCGGCTTTCCTGCTCAAGGAGCGCGCGCAACTCTCTCTTTACACCCCTGACGTGGAGAAAATTTATAATGAGGCCAAGAGCCTGGCCTCGCCAAAGGTGCAGATCACAAATGCGCAATTAAACCGCGACTACTCTGGACGGGTTTCAGCGCAGCTGAGCATGCTCATCGCTCCGGAAGAAAGCGATGCTGTAATCGGCCATGTCAAAGGATTTGGGCGCGTGGAAAATTTCCAGACTCAGACGCAACGCATTGCGCAAGGTGGCAGTGGGATGTCGGAAAACGCGAGGACCAAACGGGACAAGATGGAACTCAACGTCACGATCTCTCGCGAAGAACAGGAGCAAGCTTTTCAGCAAACCAGCCTGCGCATTCGCACGGCGTCGGTAGATGAAAAAGCAAAGGAGCTTCGCACTTTTGCCGAGAAGCAAGGCGGCCGCGTCCGTAGCTCAACTTTCAGTCGTGACCCGGATGGCCGCGAAGTGGCAAACGTTTCGCTGCGCGTGCCGCTAAAAAATTACCCGGCGCTCATGCAATCGCTCGATTCGTTAGGGAAGGTTCAGAATGTGAGCGTGCAACGTCAGGACCGCACGGAAGTGCAGGTCGATGAATCAAACGCACCGGCGGACATTTCGATCCAGGTTTATAGCCAGGGCAATATCGTTACCGAGGAAAGCGGCTTGCTTGCTACGCTGCGACGGACACTGGCGCAAAGTGCGAGCGCAATTATGTGGAGTTTGCGAATGGTTGGTGTGGCGATCGCGTTTCTCGCGCCGTGGGTGATTGCGCTGCTACTGGGAGTTTGGGTCACCGTGCGCATAATTCGTGCGCGCCAATCGAAGACCTAAACTGCACGCGCCCTCCTTTAGTCATCCTGAGCCGCGAAGACGGCGAAGGACCTCCCAGTCGAAGTGCGCACGTTCTCTTGAGATTGTGTGATCAACCAGATTGTGTGAGGTCCCTCGCTCCGCTCGGGATGACGCGTGTGCGCTGTAGCGGAATCAATCTTGCCCCTTAGCGAAACGAGTCATACGTTACTTTAGTTTCTCAAGGACGTTGGCGATGAAATCTCAAGGCGGTATCAGCTACACTAACGCGGCGGTCGCTGCTTGTCCGAAACACTTACTCCAATTCGCAGTCGATCAGCGATACGACGATTACACCTCGGTCGATCACGCGGTCTGGCGATTCATCATGCGTCAGAACATTTTTTTCCTGAAAGAATACGCGCATAAAGTTTATTTTCAGGGCCTCCTCAACACGGGTATTTCCTTCGACCGCATCCCGCGCATTGAAGAGATGAATGATATTCTGGCAAAGATCGAGTGGGGAGCGGTGGCAGTGGACGGGTTCATTCCGCCGGCGGCATTCATGGAGTTTCAGGCCTACAAGGTGCTGGTGATAGCCTGCGACATGCGCCAGATCCATCACATCGAATACACGCCGGCGCCGGACATTGTGCACGAGGCCGCCGGTCATGCGCCAATTATTGTCGACCGCGAATACTCAAATTATTTGCAGCGCTTTGGCGAAATCGGAGCGAAAGCAATGTCGTCCAGGAAAGATTTCGAGCTGTATCAAGCGATCCGGCACTTATCGATCTTGAAAGAGCGGCCGAACGCTGATGCGAAGGAAGTCGATGAAGCAACCAAACTGGTCGAACATCGGCAAAAAAATCTCGGCACGCCCTCCGAAATGGCTCTGCTCTCGCGTCTGCATTGGTGGACGGTCGAATATGGACTCATCGGCACACTTGAGGATCCAAAAATTTATGGCGCTGGATTGCTTTCCTCGATCGGCGAATCCGTGTCATGCCTTGAGCCGGAAGTAAAGAAGATTCCCTACTCAATTGACGCTCAGAACTGCGCGTTCGATATCACTACGAAACAACCGCAACTTTTTGTCTGCCGCGATTTTCAGCATCTCAAAGACGTGCTTGAAGAATTTGCCAGCAAGATGGCGTTCATGGTTGGCGGGTTGGAAGGCATCAACAAAGCCATTGAATGCAATAACACCGCGACCTGTGAATATTCGTCCGGTCTCCAAGTTAGCGGAATTTTCGCTGAAGTCATAACAGGCGAAAACAACTTGCCGATTTATCTGCGGACGAGCGGCAAGACCGCTCTCGCGTTCCAAGACAAAGAACTGGAAGGCCACGGCATCGATTATCATAAGGAGGGCTTCGGTTCACCGGTCGGCAAATGGAAACAGACATCAACGGCGCCAGAGCTGCTCACTAACGACCAACTGCACGCTCTTGGAATTGTTGAAGGTAAAAAAGCGAAGATCGAGTTCGTCAGTGGCATCGTCGTATCTGGTAAGGTTGAGAAAATTCTGCGTCGCGACGGGAAATTATTGTTGATCACGTTCGTAAACTGCAGCGCAAAATATCGCGACCGCGTGCTGTTCCAACCTGACTGGGGCTTTTACGACATGGCAGTTGGAGAACAAATTAGCTCGGTCTTTAACGGGGCGGCAGACAAGGATGCTTACAATCAGGTGGCGCTGATTCCAAAAGAACGCACCATCAAGGTTCCCTCGGATGCGAAACGGAAGCGACTGGAAAATCTTTACGCACAGGTCCGCAAGATTCGGGAAAGCAAAACCGGCTATGAACGCCTTGGCGAAATTTGGGAGACACAGCAAGCCGAACACCCGGAGGACTGGCTGTTGTCGATGGAAATTTTCGAAATCCTGGACACGACTGATCAGCAGCCGGAACTGAAAGCCAGAATCGAAAAGTTTCTAAGCGAGAAGAAGATGAAGACCAAAGATCTCGCGACACTAATAGGTTGGGGATTCCGTCTGGTCGATTACCACAAGAAACCGGAATACCAGGCAGCGCTCCACGCTTCGCCGGAATAACGGCCACGTTTTAGAGCGCGGCACTGTTGTGTCGCTTTGAGAAAAGAGTCCAGCATTCCTTTCGAAGCCGGCATCTTTTAATTGCGAGCGCACTATCTGTCGCTTGCATTTTGGACGGCGGCTACACTCTTCCACTTCTTACTTTCGATCCTGGCTGGTCGGCGACGGTTCCATCTTCGGTTTGACGACCAGGCTCGACCCATAGGTGCCCGATAGCTGACTATTTCGCGCGAAGTCGCGCATCATCGCGAAGTAGCCCGGCGCGTATCGCGTCGAGACGCGCTCGCCATTTGAAGCCACTTCGTATTCAGTCATTCCGTGCTCGGCATGAGGAAATAGCGCAAGCGTGATTGGCTTTTTTTCCGCGATCAGCGTCTTGATACGGCGACTCGTCTCAGCGCTTGGCGCTTCGAGATCGTCTTCTCCAAGAATCCACAATTGTGGCGTTTCGACAGCTCGAAGCGTAGGCATTGGGTCGTAGCGGAATGGCGTTCCAAAGACAAAAGCCTTGCCTTGCTTGCGCTGCTCGCGCAGTTCGGCCGCTGTGTACGGCAAAATTAAATATGTATAGTTTCCATGCAGATCTTTGTACCAAGGTTCCTTGCGGTACTTCGCTCTCACAGCGTCGAAGCGCTCGAAACCTTCAGTGAAACCGCTCTCGAATACAGCCTCGGCCGCAGATGCAACCTCGAGCGCCTTGGAAATTTCCTCCTGGTTATGACCTTTGAGGCGCATCTCAAGTGCCACCTCCTCCTGGTCTTCGTCAATCACCGAAACGGCCAACCCGAAACTGACGATAACGAAATCGACGGGCGCGCGTGTTGGGCGATGGGCGCGACCCAGCCGCCCTGACTACCTCCTTGATATCCAATCCTGGCGCAGCGCGTGCCAGTGATCCGCTTTGCTTCTCGCATGGCAGCGACGGCGTCAGCCGCGAGCGTATCGAAATCCTGCGTGTATTTGCCTGTCGATCCACCGGTTCCCCGTTTGTCATAGACAAATGCGCCAACATTCTCGGCAGGTAACAGTCGTTGGAGCGCATACGAATCGCGCGCAGACTCCCTTTCCGCACCATGAACGAGAACCACAATCGGAACAGGATCATTGGTTTTCGGCAGCACTAATCTGCCAGCGAGCTTAATTCCCCCATGACCTTCAAATATCGTGTCGGTCGTATCGAATGGAATCCTGTTAGCTTTCTTACCATCGAATTCGATTTGACCGGTCGCGCAATGAGTAAAAAACGCCGTGTGTCCATCTGGATGATCTATCCATCCCAACGTGCTTGTCCACGAGTCGTCGTCCTTCTTATGCAAAACCCCGGTTGTGCCATCGAATTTACGCCAGCGAAATGTGTCATCTTCGGATCGCGCAATATCGACAATCGATCCATCCAAAAAGCGATACGTGCCGATTTGGCAATCCACAGACCGCGCGCTTTTAGATTCACCGGCAATAACTGCGCCGATACAAACGGCTGAAAGCGCCCAGACAATCAATCGCCGCGACATCGAATGAATTCCAAACAACGACATTCCTACTTAGGATGCACTTCGTCACTAATTTGGATTCGAAGTTTTTCGTTCATGCGATCAGTTTCTCTCTAGCGGGAACAAATGGCCATCATCGGGTCCAGCTGAAACCGAGATCTGAAAAACAAGAGATCCGATTCGCTCGCTTCCCACTCGCTCACCCTTCGGCCTTCCAGTCCATCCCGCGGCTTCCCCAGCCGCTCGATTCTCGACTGCGCTCGAGATGACAACTTAAAAAGCTTCGTCCTTGAAATGGCGTTTACCTTTGAGCGCCTTCGCATATTCGTCCTTGCTAAGGATGTTTTCGTCCAGCTGCATGTCAGTCCGAAGAAAGTTTCGGAACCATGTTTCGATTCGCTGCCGATCTTTCAGCACCTCTTCAGTAATATAATTAGCGTCGATGTTGATACAGACCGCACCAACGATTCCAAATTCCTTTCGCTTGATCGGGATCGTCGTGCATTTGAATTTCCGGCTTCCGATGTTCAGCTCATAATTCAATTTGTCTTCGTTCAGGAGCTGCCGGCGTTTGAGATCAATCAGAAGATTCGTCGTGCCATCGCGCAAATGTCTGCCGGTAACGTTGTTTTCGAGCGTAATCAGCGAATGTGCGGGGTCAGCCAGGTTATGCAGGAGGATTTCCACTCCGGTATTGGGAAAGGATTTTCCGATCAGGCGAACAATCCGTTCGTAGTTTTCAAGAAATTCTTGCGTGTCGTCGGCAATTGTCTTGCCATCATATTTCTCGAATAACTGTGCGTATACCTTTTGCTCAGTGGGCTCGAGTTGTGCGCGCACATTGTTTTGTTCGCCGATGAAAATGAGCTGCCGTGCCGCCGTGTGATCTTGGTTCTTGAGGAAGTAATGCATGCCTAGCCGAAAGTCTTTCAGGCTGAATTCGCCAAAATTCTCGCGAGTGATGGTGAACGGATAGAAATCGTACTCTTCCAGGTTTCTCCCAAACTTGCGGCGTTGTTCCTTGTATTTGCCCCAGAGAAATCCTGTTACCAGAAAGAGCAGTGACACAATGATCGACGCGATGACATTGATACTGAGGTCGCTCTGCACCACTCTGCTCATAGAAGAAACATTTGATCGGCTGCTTTAGCCACCGACCTGCGGGCCAACGTGTCCGGGAACGCAGTCCTTGGAAAAACGGCTCACAGAGCCGTGGCTATAACTTGTGTTGGCGCCAAGGCTAATGGGTCACAGATTTCCAGCCAAGCTGGAAATGCTGATACTATCCAAAGTGACGTCCGTGGGACGAGAGAGCGCGTAGGCTACGGCGCTGGCAACTTCTCCTGGCGAAATCATTTTGTGGCGCGGCCACTTTCCCTCGATCTGACTCCAGATGTTCGTGTCTGTCGCGGCTGGGTAAACGTTGATCACTCGGATTTTGCGCTCCCGCAATTCTTCGCGCACACATTGAGAGAAACCGTCGAGTGCGAATTTACTCATGCAATATGCGCTCCAGTTTGCAAACCCAGTCTTCGCGGCAATGGAAAGAATATTGACGATGCTAGAGCCGGGCGGCATATGCGGCGCGAAGTGCTGCATTAGCATGAACGGCGCAGTGATATTAACGCCGACGGTTTGCTCCCATTCAATCGATGTGATTTCGCAAAAGGGCTTTACAAATGCGATGCCCGCGTTGTTCACGAGAAGATTCAGCGGTTTCTTTCCGACTTGATCGATGAGATCGGAAACACCGGACGGGATAGCAAGGTCATGGATCAAACGGACCACATGGTCACAATGGTGCTTTACTGCCGTGCACACTTCCCCCAGAGCGACTGTATCGCGTCCGTGAAGAAGCAATTCAACATCCGCATCCGCAAGTTTCTCGGCAATCGCGCGACCAATTCCGCGGCTGGCGCCGGTGATTAGATAACGCTTCATCGGTTGAGGCAGAAAGGTTGAACGTCCAACTCTCAACGTCCAACGCTGGTTTACTGTAGCGGCGATCTGCAATCGCCGAACCCTATCTTCGATTACGGCGCTCACAGAGCGCCGCTACAGTCTCCGCAGGGCGAACCGATTGTTCGCCGTTTCCCACAAGCGCAGCCTAACGAGTTGCTGATCCAGCCGATTATCGATCTTCGGCCAGAGGGCGCGCACAATATTTTCTCCGGTTGAAGGGGCGTTGCGGAAATCCTCTGTCTCCAGATCGAGGTGCCGGTCCCGCCATGGTTCCAATGACTCTCGAATAGCTTTCCTGAACGCGACAAAATCATAAAGCGTTCCGCTGCGCTCATCGTACTCGCCGCCGATGGTTGTTTCGGTCAGATAGCCATGGCCGTGACCGAGTGGATTGTTGCACTTGCCGTAGAGTTTCGCGTTTTCCGCGTCGGAAAGAGTTGCGGCACATAACCGGTGTGCGGCATAGAGTCCCATCCGCATCCCAAGAAACACCGGTCTATTCTTCCACACCTCGGCGAAAAAATCTGCGCGTTCGTGCAGGCGTACGCGATCCAGTGGTGTCATCGAGTTTGCCCGTTGGTAGACGTACCCGGCCAAACTCTCCGTCGTGATAGGATAATTAGCTAAACCTGCAACGTCTTCATTGAGATGGCGGTGATCGAGTTCGTCCCGCAAAGCGTGCAAACAAGGATCGATCGCATCGTAACGAACCAGCGGCCCATCTTGAGCGCTGAATGGTTTGGTGGATCGGTACGTCAGTCGAACACGATAATTATGTCCGTGAATCGAAGTGGCCGGCCCAAACAAGCGCGCATTCTCATCAGGGCTTAGCCGAGGCGACATGGTCTTGCGAGCAGCTGAAAACTCGAGCCAATAGTTCGCCTCGGAGGCGCCATTAGAATAAAAGGTTGCGCTTCGCTCGGGTGACTCGGTCAGATGACAGGCAACGAGTGTCGCGACGTTGTCAGAGAATAACGGGGCGATATCGATGTAGAGCTGCCGCGCAATATTTTCGGCAGTCGGCGGAACAGCACGAAAAGAAGGATTGTCTTCGTTGAGAAATTTGTGGTCGAACCGCTGCCGTACAATTCTGCCGGCACGCTCCTTGATTTCGCTGATGTTAATCAGCATTCCCGTGGCAGGATCGACAGGACCGGTGAAAACGAAGTAGGCGACGTAATTGCGACCGCTTCCGTAGCGGGCATTCGTTTCGGGCCCAAAGGCCGCCAGATTTTCGTGCTTGCTCCAACTGTCAACATGCAGACGGCGAGACGCGGAGAATTCGAGGCGCTTGCTGACGGTTAGAAGCATAAGGTCATCACCTCCTCACCCGATTAGGCGCCCAATACTGATCAGCCGAGAATTAGTCAAACCTTCTTTTGACTTAATCTGAATACGCATGATCCTTGAATTAATGAAACATATAGGCTGGCGAGACCGCCTGTTCAAAAGTACCCGGGGAAAAATTCTTGAGCTTCTCCGGACTCGAGAGTGCACTGTGAACGAACTCGCGCACGCGCTGCACCTGACCGACAACGCGGTGCGAGCGCACCTTGCCAGCCTGGAGCGCGACAGACTCGTGGTGCAATCAGGCATGAGGCCGGGAATTCGCAAACCACACACTACATACGTTCTCGGGCCGGAATCCGAGCAAGTTTTTCCGAAAGCGTACGGGCGCCTCGTCTCGCTTCTCATGTCGATGTTCTCGCGACAACTTGAGCCGCGAATCTTGCGCTCCGGAATGCGGGCGGCCGGCCGATCCGTAGCCCAAGAACATCTACGCGAATTGAAGGGCAAGACTCGGCGGCAAAGAATCGATGCTGCGCTTGGCATTCTCAAGGACCTGGGCGGCATGGCCAGCTTTCGTGAAGAAAATGGAAAACACTTCATTTGCGGCAACGGCTGTCCGATTGCTGCCGCCACGGCGAATCATCCCGAAGCATGTCTGCTGGCGGAATCGCTGCTCACTGAGGTAATTGGCACGTCGGTCAAAGCACATTGTATCAACGGCCCGAAGCCTTCCTGTCGCTTTGAGGTGAAATAGAATCGACATCGCGCAAGAAGCGCCATTTCATCCTATTTGCATGAAATTGGGTGATCAGGACGTCCTCGGCCTGTTTAGATCGAGCGTCGTATTGATCAAGATAAACGGAAGTCAGTTGCCACGAAATAGTCAAATAATTTATTGACTTATTTGTGATGAACAGCAAGACTGCTGGTCATGAACACAACTACTAACCAATCACATGCCGCCGACGTTACATCCGGTTCGCCGGCTTATCAGGCGTTCTGGATTCTTCGTTTCGGATTTACCGTTGCCCCCATTCTCGCCGGGTTGGACAAGTTCTTTCACCTGATGGTCAACTGGGACCAGTATCTTCCTGACGTAGTAGCGAGAGTTTCGCCGATACGACCGCACGGGTTAATGCTTCTTGTCGGCGTGATCGAGATTTTGGCCGGAATTGGGGTCGCGCTTAAGCCCCGGATCTTCGCTTACATCGTCGCCGCCTGGTTGGCACTAATCATCATCAACCTGTTATTGATCCCGGGTTATTTCGATGTGGCATTGCGGGATCTCGGCCTGTTGCTAGCCGCCCTTGCATTGGCTCGGTTAAGCCAGCAGTTTGCCGGTCAGTAAGTAAGGCGACATTGTAGGGCGTTTCTGTGAAACGCCATGGCGTCTGACACAGGCGCCCTACAATCAATCCTTCAGAAGCGAGAGAAATTCGGAACGCGTTCGTGCGTCTTCTTTAAACGTGCCCAGAAGACAGGAAGTCTTCATGACGGAGTTTTGTTTCTCAACGCCCCTCATCATCATGCAAAGATGCTTCGCTTCCACCACCACGGCCACCCCCGACGGC
>Ga0193721_1000519_pt1 | contig 10946 bp, 8 predicted proteins | sample U2s2metaG_FD_145078 | JGI IMG/M metagenome (GOLD analysis project Ga0193721, IMG submission 145078) | Soil microbial communities from a riparian zone of the East river system, Colorado, United States - U2s2 | ecosystem: Environmental > Terrestrial > Soil > Riparian zone | place: USA: East River...
CCGCCCACCAGCAGACCCACGGCGCCGCCCACGAGGGTCAGGGTCGCGGCCTCGACCAGGAACTGCCACAGGATCTCGCGCCGCGTCGCGCCGAGGGCCTTGCGGACGCCGATCTCGCGGGTGCGCTCGGTGACGGAGATCGTCATGATCGCGACCACGCCGACGCCCCCGACCATCAGCCCGATCGAGGAGAGCACGAGCATCACGAGGAAGAACATCCCCGTGACCTGGTTCCAGGAGTCGAGCAGCTTGTCCTGGGTCACGAGGGAAAAGTTGTTCTCCTGCGCCGGCTTGAGCCCCCGGAGCGAGCGCAGCGTCGCGATCACTTCGTCCATGGATTGTTGCTGGGTGTAGCCGGGCGCCGGCGCGACCGCGAGCCGCATCATCCCCTTGAGGTACGGCACGTACTTGACGAATGCGCCATGCGGAATCCCGACGAACGGCGGGGTGCTGCCGCTGAACAGACTCGGGGGAGGCGTGTAGACGCCGATCACGGTGAACGGCACTCCGGCGATGTGGATCGTCTGGTCGATCGGGTCGCGGCCGCGGAACAGCTGATCCTCGAGCTTCCGGTTGATGACCGCCACCGGTCCGCTCGACAGATCTTCGAGTCGCGTGAAGGTGCGCCCCGGATAGACGTCGCCGCCGTTCACCTCCACCCACTGCGAGGACAGTCCCGAGACTTCGACCGACTCGAGCCGCAGGTCGCCGAACCCCACGGTGGCGGCGCTCTCTTCGCGACGGGTGACGTAGTGCACCGACGGCAGCAGCGCGATGCGGTCGGCCTCGAGTGCCGTCAGCGCCGGATTGCGCCGCCACGGGCTCGATTCGTCGGAGCCATCCGACACGTTCACCCCGGCCTGGAAGAAACGCCACACGAGAAACGTGCGTGGAGCGATCGACTCGAAGATGTTCGAGACGCTCTGGTTGATGCCGCTGATCAGCGCGGCGATCACCATCACGACGGCCACGCCGATCGCGACGCCCATGATGGTCAAGGCCGCGCGGCCCTTGTGGGCACGCAGCGAATCGATCGCGACGCCGACGCCTTCGAACAGCGGCGTCATGTCTCGTGCCGCAAGGCCGCGATCGGGTCGAGGCGCGCGGCGCGGCTCGCCGGGTACACGCCCGCGACGATGCCGACCCCGGCCCCGAGCATCACGCCGACGAGGATCGACCAGGGGGCCACGGCGGCGGGGACCGGCGTCGTGGCGGCCACTGCCGCGGCGAGCCCGATGCCGACGGCAACGCCGCCGGCGGCGCCCACGGTGGCGAGCATCGCCGCCTCGACCAGGAACTGGCGGAGAATGTCGCGCCGCCGCGCCCCGAGCGACTTGCGAATCCCGATTTCACGGGTGCGCTCCGCGACCGCCATCAGCATGATGTTCATGATCACGATGCCCCCGACCACCAAGGAGATCGCCACGAGGCCCGGGAGCGCGACGAACAGCACCCGGCTGATCTTGGCCCAGAAATCGAGCACCTCGTCCGCGGTTTCGAGCGCGAAATCGTCCGGCTCGCGCGGTCGCAGGTGGCGCCGGCTGCGCATGACGGCCTCTGCCTGCGCCATCGCCTCGCGCATCTCGGGTTGGGAGTGGGCCTTCATCGCCAGGGCGTCGACCACGCGCGGCTGGTTGACGTAGCGCTTGAGGGGAGCGCTCGCGGGCGCCACGGCGAACTTGTCGAGTGACAGCCCGAACAGATTGCCCTGCTTCTCGACGACGCCGATGACCCGATACGGGAGGTCGAAGATCTTCACCTCGCCCCCGATCGGATCCTGGCTCTCGAACAGCTTGTCGGCCAGCTCGTGGCCGAGCACCAGGACGGGCATGCCCGCCTGGACCTCCTGCGCGGTGAAGGCGCGGCCCCGCTCGAGCCCGAGGGAGCGGATCTCGAAGTAGCGCTCCGTCGCGGCCGTGACCGCCACGTCCTTGGCCTGTTTGCGGCCCGCGGTGAGCGCGGCGCGGGTGCTCGACTCCCATGCGGCAGCCACGGGGATCGTCACGCCGCGTATCACGGCCTGTGCGTCGTCGTAGGTGATGCGAGGTCGGCGGCGCCACACGCGCCACGTCGAGTCGGTGACGTTGCCGAGTTGCACATCGGGGAACTGGCGCAGTCGGAATGTGTTCACGCCGAGGATGGTGCCGGCGAACTTGTCGGTCATGTACCGGTTCATCCCCTGCACGACGGAGACGACGGCGATGAGGAACATCACGCCGATGAACACGCCCACGATCGAAAAGGCGCTCTTCAGCTTCTGCGCCCGGAGGGTCTGGAGGGCGAGGCGGATCGCCTCGAAGAAGGGCATGGCCTATTCGTAACGCAACGCCTCGATCGGATCGAGCCTGGCCGCCTTGCTCGCGGGGTAGATGCCGAAGAGCAGACCCGTGACGGCGGCTGCACCGAGCGCCAGGATCACCGAGCCGAGCGGCACGTAGGCGGGGACCGGTGTGGCGCGGGCGAGCACGACCGACACGAGCCAGCCGACCGCCATGCCGACGATCCCGCCGACCAGCGTCAGGGTCGCCGCCTCGACCAGGAACTGCCACAGGATCTCGCGCCGCGTGGCACCCAACGCCTTGCGGACGCCGATCTCCCGGGTCCGCTCCGTCACCGAGATCATCATGATCGCGATGACCCCGATGCCGCCGACCAGCAGGCCCACCATCGAGAGCGCGATCATCAGGACCCGGGCCACCAGCGTGAAGCTGTTGATGGCTTTCGTATAGACCTGTTGGGTCACGGCATCGAAGTTGTTGCGCTGCCCCGGGCGGAGCCCGCGCATCGTGCGCAGGGCCACCGTGACGTCGTCCATCGCGCGCTCGAGGGATACCGAGTCTTGGGGGACGACGAACATGTCCATCCAGCCGTGCCAGTACTGCAGGTCCTTCGTGAAGGTCCCGTGCGGGATCAGGGCTTGGGCCTGGTCGTCCCCGCCGAACAGGCGAGGCGGTGGGTCGTACACACCGACCACGTCGTACGGCACGCCGCTGATCTTGATGCGCCGGGCCGTCGGATCGCGGTCGCCGAACAGATTCTCCGCGAGCCTCGTGTTCACGACGGCGACGTGGCCGTTGGCGGCGTCCTCGACATGTGTGAACGAACGGCCGGGGTGAATGGTGCCGCCCTCGATCTTCGGCCAGTCGGCATTACGACCCCGGATGCTGATGGCCGACAGCCGACGGCCTTCGAAGTCGATGTCCGCGGAGGTGTTCTCGTCGACGACCACGAAGGCGATGGAGGGCAGCTGGCCGAGGCGGGTGGCCTCGTCCATCGTCATCGAAGGCCGCCGCCGCCACGGATCCGGGTCGTCCGGATCCACGTCGCCCTGCCCACCCCAGTACCGTCCCACCCAGAACGTCTTCGGGCCGAGGGAGGCGAGCATGTCGGAGATTCCCTTGTTGAACCCGCTGATCAACGCCCCAATGACCATGACGACCGTGACCCCGATGGCGACGCCCAGGATCGTGAGCGCCGCGCGCATCTTGTGCGCCCGCAGCGACGACAGGGCGATGCCGACACCTTCGAACAGGGCGGTCACGCGTCACTCCTGGCGCAGGGCGGCAATGGGATCGAGCCGGGCGGCACGGCTGGCTGGGTACACGCCCGCGAGCACGCCGACGCCCGCACCCATGACGACCCCGAGCACGACCGAAGCCGGCGACACGCTGGCGGGCAGGGGGCTGATGGCGTTGATCAGGACGGTGAGCCCGATGCCGGCGACGATGCCGAACGCGGCACCGACCGTGGCGATCGCGACCGACTCGGCCAAAAACTGTCGCAGCACGTCGCGGCGCCGGGCGCCGAGTGACTTCCGCAAGCCGATCTCGCGAGTCCGCTCGGCCACCGACATGAGCATGATGTTCATGATCACGATGCCGCCGATGACCAGCGATACGAGGACCACGCCGGGCAGCACCACGACGAGGATTCGACTGATCCCGGCCCAGAAGCGCTGCACGCCCTCGGAGGTATCCAGCGCGAAGTTGTCGTCCTGCCGCGGTCGCAGATGGCGACGGCTGCGCATGACCCCCTCGGCCGCGTCCATCGCCAGGCGCATGTCGGGTTCGGTCTGCGCTTTGACCAGGAAGGCGTCCAAGATGCCGGGCGGGTTGACGAGGTTCTGGGCGGGCGACAGGGCCGGCACGACGACGAAGCGGTCGAGGGGGAAGCCGAGAATGCTCCCCTGTTCCTCCACCACGCCGATGACTCGGTACCCGATCCCGCCGATCCGCACGCTGTGCTCGAGCGGCGCCCGATTCACGAACAACCGCTTCGCCACCGCGGCGCCCAGGACCGCCACGGGGGCACCCGAGCGGTTCTCCTGGGCGGTGAACGCCCGCCCCAGGGCGAGCCGCAGGTTCTTGATGTCGAAGTAGCGCTCGCTCGCCGTCGTGAGTTCGATGTCGCGCGCTTCCTTGCCGCCGAAGAAGACGGAGACGTTCTCGCTCGACTGCCAGGCCGTGATGACCGGCATCGTCAGCGCGGCGCCCACCGCCTCGGCATCGCTGAAGCGGATGCGGGGTCGCCGTGCCCACGCCCGCCACACGGAGTCCGGCACGTTCGGCGTGAACATCGGCCGGCGCCGCAGCTGAAACGTGTTCACGCCGAACAGGGTCTGGGCGAATTTCTCGGTCATGTAGCGGTTCACCCCGTTGACGATCGACCACGCGCCGATGAGCGACGCGACGCCGATGAAGACGCCGAGCAGCGAGAAACCGCTCTTCAGCTTCTGGGTCCGGAGCGTCTGGAGGGCGAGGCGGATCGCTTCGAAGACGCGCACGTACTACGCCGCCTGGCGCTGATCGCTGGCGATCACGCCGTCGCGCAACGTCACCACGCGCGCCGCGTGGATCGCGATGTCGTGCTCGTGGGTCACCATCACGATCGTCTGGCCCTGGGCATGGAGGTCACGGAAGACCTGCATGATCTCGGCGCTGGTGGCCGAGTCGAGGTTGCCGGTCGGCTCGTCGGCGAGCAGGATCGACGGGCGGTTCACGAGGGCGCGGGCGATGGCCACCCGCTGGCGCTGGCCCCCCGACAGTTCGTTGGGCCGATGCGCCATACGGTCGGCGAGCCCCACGCTCTCGAGCGCCCGCGCCGCCTGGGCGCGTCGTTCGCGCGCGCCCACCCCGGCGTAGATGAGCGGCAGCTCCACGTTGTGCAGCGCGGTGGCGCGCGGCAGGAGATTGAACGTCTGGAAGACGAACCCGATCTCCTTGTTGCGGATGCGGGCCAGCTGGTCGTCGTTCAGGTCGGAGACCTGCTGGCCGTTGAGCCAGTATTCGCCCGCGCTCGGCGTGTCGAGGCAGCCGATCAGGTTCATCAGGGTGGACTTGCCCGAGCCCGAGGGTCCCATCACCGCCACGTATTCGTTCTGCTTGATCTGCAGGCTCACGCCCCGCAGCGCCCGCACGACCTCGCCGCCCATGTCGTACTCGCGCGTCAACTTGTGCGTGAGGATGACGATCTCGGGGAGCGGCGTGTCGCCGGTCCGGAACGGCTGCAGCTCGCTCATGTCGCCGCCTTCTTCTTCTTCGCCGAGTCCGCTGACTGCTTCATGGCCCGGACGCGTGCGCCCTCTTTCAGGTCGCGGATCGCCTGGTACGGCCCCGCGACGATCGTCTCGCCCGCCTTGAGGCCGTCCGTCACCTCGAAGTACTCGTCGCCGGCGATCCCGACCTTCACCGGCCGGAAGGTCGCCACGCCGTCCTTCACCGCGAACACACCACCGGCTTCCTTCTTCTTCCGGGTCCCGGTGGTGTCCACCGGACGCAGCTCGGTCGACACCGGGTTGTTCTCACGCACGGTGAGCGCGATGATCGGGATCGAGAGTACCTGCTTGCGCGTGTCGGTCACCACGCGCGCGGTCGCCGAGAGATCGGGGCGGATGTCGGCCGGCGGTTTGTCGAGCGTGACCTCGACCTCGTAATCCACGGCCCGGTCGCTCTGGCCCGTGGCGGCCGAGGTCGCGTCGCGCACGCTCGAGTCGGAGACCTTCGTCACGCGGCCGACGAATGCCGTGTCGGGGAACGCATCGATCGAGACTTCGACCGAGTCGCCCACGTGCACGCGCACCACATCGGTCTCGTCGACCTTCACCTTTGCCTGGATCACCGACAGATCGGACACGGTGAGCAGCAGGCCGATGTCCTTGGAGAACGTGCTCGGCACGGCCACCTCGCCCTCCTCCACGGCCAGGCGCGTCACCCGGCCGGTCATCGGAGCGAGGAGCGTCGTCTTCCGGAGGTTGTCGCGCGCCGACTGCACCGCGGCCCGGGCCTGGTCGACCTGATGCTGCGCGGCGTTCAGGTTCGACTCACCGATGTCGAACGCCGTCTGCGCCTGCTCCAGCTGCTCCTGCGAGACCAGATTGGGGCTCTGGGTGTGCAGCTCGGTGGTGCGGCGCAAGGCGCGCTCGGCCTGATCCGTGTTTGCCTTGGCCTGGACGACGGCGGCCTGCGACGACGCCATGGTGGCCTGGGCCTGCTGCAGGTTGGCTTGATAAATGGTGGGGTCGATCTGCAGCAGGAGTTGCCCCTGCTTCACCAAGTCGCCCTCCCGCACGGCGATCTTCGTGATGCGGCCCGTGATGTCGGCCGAGACGTCGACCTTCTTCTTGGGCTGGATCTTGCCGCTGGCGGTCACGGCCGCGACGAGGTCCCGCGTGCTCACCTGTTCGAGCCGCACTTCCTGGCCGCGTTCCCGCCGCGCCCCAGCGCTGATCGCGACCAGCCCCACGATCAGCACCGCGACCCCGGTTCCCACCAGCACCTTGTTGCGCTTGGACATGGCAGTCGAATCCTTCCGTTACCGGAGCGACCGGCCGACCGCCGCTTCGAGGGCGGCCCGCGCCTTGTGGTAGTCGTACCCAGCATTGATGTAGTCGGTCTCGGCGCGCAGCGCCGCCACCTGGGCGTCGAGCAGCTCGAAGAACGTGCCCGAGCCGACCCGATAGCGCTCCGTGGCCAGCTGCAGCTGCTCCCGGGCCGCCGCGCGGTTCGTGTCCTGGATGGCGATCGTCTGAAACGCCGTCTCGAGCGTGAGGTAGGCCTGGCTCACGTCGGTCTGTACCTGTAGCCCCCGCGCCCGCACCGATTCCTGCAGGTCCTGCTGCGTCGCCTTGGCCTGCGATACCTGCAGCGGCTGCAGGAAGTTGCTCCACAGCGGGATGGTGACGGTGAGCCGCGCCTGGAACGGCTCCGGCGTGAAGTGGAACGGGTAGCGAGCGTTCAGCGCCTGGAACGCCTGTTCCTGCGGGGCCGTATTCGTGAGCAAGGCGCAGTTGAGCGGGGTCTGTCCACTGTTCAACCACGCGGCGTTCTCGTAGGCGCACGCGAGCGAGTCCGTCTGCGCGCTCTGGCGGATGGACGTGATCGTCGGATTCAAGTCCGACAGCTTCTGTGTGAACCCCGACCACCCGGCCGAAAGCGACACCGATGGGCCGTAGCTCGAGGAGGCGGCCTTCACGCCCCACCCGGCTGCCCGCTCGCGCTCGCGCAGTGCCTTGAGCGCGGGGTTCTGCTGCTCGGCCATCGTGAGCAGGTCGCCCAGCCGCCACGACGGGGTCTGCACGGTGAAGCTGTCGGTGAGCTGCACGGTGCCGAGGTCTACTGGAGCCGCGACGCCGATCTCCTGGAACAACCGCAGCTTCTCGACTTGCACCGCGGTGCGTGCCCGCAGCAGCACCACCTCCGCCTGACCGCGCGCCACCTGCGCCTGGCGCACATCGATCAGTGACGCACGGCCGACGTCGTAACGCGCCTGGGCGAGCTTCTGGAATTCCTCGTCGTGCTGCAGCTGCTGGCGGGCCACCTCGGCGTTGTCCCGCGCCTGCAGCACCGTCAGGTACTGCTGGGTCACGGCCGTCACCAGGTTCGTTTCGGCTCCCCGCACATCCGCGTCGGCCGCATTGAGCTGCGCCTTCTTGAGCCCCGGCTGGCTGAGGGTTTGCCCGTTCAGGGTCCAGTCGAGGAGGAAGCTGTAGCTCGAGGACAACGTCGAGACGGATTGCGAAAAGCTCGACGTCAGGAAGTTCTGCTCTCCGGGACCGGCGTAGGCCACACCGCCGGACGCCGTGACGCTCGGGAGCCAGAGGCTCGACCAGGCGTTCCGGACGCCCCACCCGGCCGGTGACCGATCGTGGATCGTCTGCCGGTAGGCCGGGTTATGCTGTCGGGCGAGCGAGATTGCGTCGGCGAGTGAGAGGGTCGCGGGGACGGGCTGCTGGCTGACGGCGAGTAACGGGCAGACGACGAGCCCGACGGACAACAACAGAGGCTTCATGGCGATCCTTGGACTAGTCGTGGGGTCGTGCCCTCATACGCGACGTGTCCTCGCAAGTTTCGGGACGCGACGAATCTAACTCCGTGCCAGGCTGAACGAGGCGTCAGGAAGCGGGTGCCCGCTCGGCCACGAGCCGGCGCGACGGGATTTCGACCTTTGCGAGCCGCCCGTCCCCGCCGAGCCAGAGGTGCACCAGGCGGTTCTGGCCCCCCGCAACGGTGATGTGCTGCAGTGACGCCGGGTCGCGGTTCAGGACCGTGGGCTGGACACCGAGGTCCTGCACCGTCAGCAGCTCCCGTCGTCCGGCTCGGGGAAAGACCGCCGTCACCTCCACCGCCTGGGAGCGCCCCTGCCAGGCGACGGGGAGATAGAGCGCGAAGACCGAGTCGTCGAGCACGGCGGCGGGCGGCGGCGCGGGGAACTCGCGGGCCCGCTCGGTGCGGCGTCCCAGCAGGCGTACGGAAAACCGCCCGCGCACCAGCTGTCCCAGGATGCGGAGTGGCTCGCGTGGGTCGGCGACGGTGTATTCCAGGCTGGCCGGGTTCGAATCGGGTCCCAGCTCGACGATCGGGTCGAGGACCACCACCGGCCGACTGCGGTCGTACCGGATCGTCGTCGCGAGCGTCCAACGGGTGGCCCCGCCGGCGCCGCGCGCGACCACGGCGGTCAGGCGGAACGCCTCGCGCGCGACTTCGATCGTGTCCTCGCGCACGACGAGCGTGCCCTCGTCCACCGGACCCTGCAGCGCGACCAGCGCGATGAGGAGCGCGCTCACGGAACGGGCGCCCCGAGCACCCGAGTCGCGATGCACTCGTAAATCATCTTGTACAGCCGCTCGCCCTTGTCCCGGGTGGCGATCGAAGGCCGGCCGAGCGAGCCGGGGGAGCGCTTGGGAAGCCCGAGTCGGCTCCGGAGGTAGCGGGTCCGCTGCCGCTCGGGGAGCAGGAAGTCCTGGGCCCTCTCCATGTGGACGAGCTCCGGCGCCAGGTAGAGGAGCAGGGACGTGTCGAGCTCGCTCCCATGCATCGGTCCGTCGGCGTCCTCGAGGAGACCCGAGAAGTCGAGGGCGAACACGTCTACGGTGAAGATCCGTGCCTGGCGGGTGCGCAGGGTGGACAGCGCCTCCTGATGTGGGTCGTGGCCGTGCGCGGTCAGGATGATGAAGGAGTCGACGCCGGCCTGCTCCCATGAGCCGAGGAGGTCGTTCATCCAGCGGTGCAAGGTCTTCCGGCGGACCGACGCGTTGCCGGGGAAGGGCCGCTTGGTGACGGTGTTCACGCCATATTCGATGGTCGGCGCACGCAGGATCTCGAGCCCGGCCGAGAGATCGTCGGCCAGACGCTCGACGATGATGGTGTCGCAACCGAGCGGGAGGTGGGGGCCGTGCTGCTCGCAGGTTCCCACCGGGACGAGGAGGCGGGCATCGCGCTCGAGAACGAAACGCACCTCGTCGGGGACGAGGGTCTTCAGGTGCAACGGCGCGCTCACGTCACGCTGGCCGGCTGTGTCGCCGCGGTCGCCGCCGCCGAGTGGCTGCGCGGCAACGTGGCGGTCTGGACGTGGATCGCGGGCGGGGCCGGGGCGGTGGCCGTCCTGCTGGTCGCGCTGCGGCGACCACGGGCGCTGGTGCCGGGGGCGGCCGCGCTGGCCTGCCTGACGCTCGGCGCGGTGCTCGTGGTGCGCGTGCTCGAGGTGCGTCGCATCGAGTGCTGTTGGCCCGACGTGCGCGCCGGCCGCCTCCCGCGCGATTCCACTGAGTTGAAGGAGGCGCTCGCGGCCGCCGTGGCGGAGGCGCGCCGGCTGGCGGAGCGCGGCATGACGGCGGCACTGCTCCCCGACGAGGCCGCCTTCGGGCGCCTGCGGGAAGCCGTACGGTCGGGCTCACGCACGCCAGGTGTGGAGCGGGGTGTGGTGATCCTCGGGCCCGACGGCGATCCCGTCGCCTGGGCGGGGCGCCACCGATTCGTGCCCGCACGGGACACCGTCGAGTTGCATGCCGTCATCACACCATTCTACGTGTCGCTCGAGGCCCGGCGCCAGACGCTGGCCGGCGGCAGCGCGGTGGGGTCCGTGTTACTCGACGCGGCGCCGGCGGCCCCGGACCGTGGACGCGCCGTCAGCGCGCGCTTCGAGGCCGCGCACGGCGCTGCGCTGCGCTTCTACGCGCCCGGCCTCGCCCCCCCGCACGACCCCGACGTCTTCGACTATTGCCCGGTCGATTGCGAGCACGGCGACACGCTGTTCAGCGTCCGGCCCGAGCCGCCCTCACAGGGCGACGCGAAGCTCGCTGCGCTGCGCGGCGCGGCGCAGGGCGGCGCGGCAACACTCGGGGTCGCGTTGGTCCTGCTCCTCGCGGCGGCGCCGGCAGGCCGGTGGCGCTGGGCCGTCGTGCTCGTTGCGGCGTGGTGCCTCGCGCGTGCACCGCTCGCCACCGCCCGCCCGGTCGCGGACCTGTTCTCGCCCGCCGCCTTCTATCGACCCGGGCTTGGCGTGTTCAGCGCGTCGGCGGCCGCGCTCACGCTGCTTGGTGTGGTGGGGCTCTGCGCCGCGAGCGCGTTATGGCGGCGGGGGCTGGAGCGGCGCTGGTGGCACCTCGCCGGCGCCGCCGGGCTCGTGCTCGCGGCCCCCTATCTCGTGCGCTACCTCGGTCGCGCACGAGA
>Ga0193721_1000520_pt1 | contig 10944 bp, 8 predicted proteins | sample U2s2metaG_FD_145078 | JGI IMG/M metagenome (GOLD analysis project Ga0193721, IMG submission 145078) | Soil microbial communities from a riparian zone of the East river system, Colorado, United States - U2s2 | ecosystem: Environmental > Terrestrial > Soil > Riparian zone | place: USA: East River...
CTCGCCTTTTTTGTAATTCGCGCGCTGGAATGAGCGGCTCCGCCTCCTGCGCTTCCGCGAGAACTTCCGGCGGAAAGCGATGTGGCAAGTGGTGCTTGCGGATCATGATTTCAACATCCACGCCGAAATCGTCTTCGTAGCCCAGAATCTCAACTACACGTCCGCGCGGGTTCTGGGTGGCGGTAGGCCAGTCCGTGATCTCGACGTCCACCACAACGTTTTCCAGATCGTCCGGCCGGGTCCGCCTTGCTTCTTCACCGAACACACGATGCACGCTCTTCTTAGTCTTTTTTCTCTTGTCTTCCTTTCCAGAAGATGTGCCGTCATCGCTGCCCTTTTCCGGAAGCTCGAGTCCCGGCGGGATAACGATCTCCTGCGAGATTTTCTGATCAATCGGCGTCACATAGTTGTGGCGATTGCCATAATGGAAGAGGCCAACCACGGTGGAATGGGCGCGATGAAGCGGGCGCACGATGCGACCCTCAGCGCGTCCGTCGGGACGAATAGCGGTGATCTCGACCAGCACGCGATCGCCGTGCATGGCCGAACCAACCGCAGGCGGAGGAATGAAAATATCTCCGCTGAGCCGGGCTTTCAGGCGTTCATCGAGCGAGCTGGCATCGGGTACCACAAAGCCAAAGCCGTCGCGGTGCATGCTCAGCTGGCCCACGATCAGGTTCTTGCCGGCGGCGGCTTGAGGAATTGCATAGCGATCGGAATCCACCTGGACCAGTTGCTTGCTGCTCACCATCTGCTTCAGGCGTTCGGAAAGCTCGCGCCGGGCGTCACCGTGGATTCCCATTTCGCGCACTAGTTGTTTGAACCCTGCGGTGTGTTTAGGCTGGTGTTCAATCTTCTTGAGGATGGCAGCGTCGGAGATCATGAAGGCACTTTCCGGATACGGAACTGCGAGGATCTTGGCTGATTACGGGATGTACCCTTTCAGTAAACACCGTCGCCGGTCGCGTTTGGTGGATAAGAACTGCCGATTCAAGCGGAATTTACATTGTAGTAATAGGCCGAAGCCGGCACAAGTGGACGGCTAATTAGTGATTTTGCAACCCTGTTCCCCATCAACCTCAATGACATCAATGAAAACCGGAATTTCCACAGTCAGAAATACGAATTAGCGGAGTACAATTCGATTTGGTCACCGAAATGCGAGTTTGACCCCGAATCCATCATCAGGAAAGGACCTTTTGCCACATGTGGAAGCCCACAAATCAGCCCATGACTCCAACCCGGCCGGGTGAGCCGGAGCGTCCCGCCATGCCTACACCGACGAGCTCTGCCGTGAGCGATGCTCCCACGGTATCGCGTCCGGTAACCAGCACCACCACCACGACCGCGGACCAGGCTACGATCGGCAAATCGCTGGTGATCAAGGGCGAAGTGACCGGTTCCGAATCCTTGTATATTGACGGGCGGGTGGAAGGTTCCATCAATCTTTCAGGCAACCGCGTGACCGTGGGCCGCAATGGCGTGGTCTCGGCAAATATCAATGCGCGTGAGATCGTTGTACTCGGCAAGGTGCGCGGCAATTTGACCGCAAGCGACCGGGTAGATATTCGCAGCGATGGCTCCCTCACCGGCGACGTAGTGGCGGCGCGCATCTCGATTGAAGATGGCGCGTTTTTCAAGGGCGGAATCGATATCCGCAAGGCCGGCCAGAAACCCAATGGGGAAGAATTGCCGAAGACGATGACTCCCTCGGGCGAAGTGGCGACCGCAGCGCGCGCGTAATTTCTCTCCACGGCGGGCCTCCCGTGGTTTCCCGGGCAGGCCCGTTTCTATTTCTGCTCCCCTGTTCCCCGTCCCATACCCGAATAAATCCCTCCAATTACAGTCGTAAGTTTAGTGCTGCTTGACAACCGGCGCGGCCTCTCTGCATCAAAAATTCGGAGGCAGAATCAGTGGCGGTTACTAACATCGTTGTCGGCGAGAGGCCGCAAGCGTCGAACGTTATCCCCATCGTTCCGGGCATGCGGACCGATGTCAGCGGCCGGCAAATAAAGAACGTTATTCTGTTGTCCCTCCCCGACGATGAATTCAGTTTGCTTCGCCCCCACCTGGAATTTGTGGAACTGCCGCACCACCGGATCATGCACGAACCGGGAGAGAAGATCGAACATGGTTATTTTTTGAACGAAGGTATGACGTCGCTGGTGGTATTGGTCAGCGATGGAAGGAGTGTCGAAGTTGGTATTGTCGGCCGGGAAGGAGTAGTCGGAACCCCTTTGGCGGTCGGACTGCAACGCGGTCCGTATCGTGCGATTATGCAAATCCCGGGAACCGGGGTCAGGATTAAAGCAGGAGTGTTGGAAGACATTTTACTGGCAGCACCCACGCTGCAAATGGCGCTTAGCCGTTACGCCCTGATGCAGGGATTACAGGTAACGCAAATCGCAGCCTGCAACCGGCTGCATGAAATCGAGCAGCGCCTGGCGCGCTGGCTCTTGATGTGCCAGGACCGGGTGGATTCGCAATTTCTGCCTTTGACCCAGGACTTTATGGCGCAGATGCTGGGCACCGGACGTCCGACCGTCAGCCTGGCGGCGGGTATCCTGCAGCGTGCCGGCCTGATCCAAAACTCGCGTGGCACGGTGAAAATCCTAAATCGCAAGAGCCTCGAAGGTGCAGCCTGCGAGTGCTACGGAGTTATCCAGCACTTCAACGGCGGACTTGGCCTGAAATAGCCCTCCTCCAATTCTCAGTTCGGTGCAGAACTGACAAGCCGGCGCGCGATCACTAGCCTACGCACTTACCAAACGGGAGAGATTCCAAGGGAACATAGTGGCCGAGCAAGACATCCGTTTGCGAAAAAGACGCAAGCTCGATAAACCAAGCACGCTGCGGGCGGGCATGCGAACGGATATCACGGGCAAGCCGATCAAAAATGTAATCCTGCTGTCGCTTCCTGATCGCGAATTCGATCAGCTTCGACCTTATCTCGAGTACGTGGACCTTCCTCATCATCGCATTCTGCACGAAGCCGGCGAGCGCATCGAGTTCGCCCATTTCTTGAATCAGGGTCTCGCGTCACTCGTCGTAATTACCAGTGACGGCAGAAGTGTTGAAGTCGCCGTCGTCGGCAAGGAAGGTATGGTAGGCACTCCCTTGGCTGTCGGCCTGGATCGCGGCCCGTATCGCGCCATCATGCAGATATCCGGCGAGGGATTACGAGTGAAGTCGGATGTGCTTACAGAAACTCTTCTCTCCGCTTCGGAGTTACGCGTCATATTGAGCCGTTATGTGTTGATCCAAGGCTTACAGGTTGCGCAGATCGCCGCCTGCAATCGGCTGCATGAGATTGAGCAGCGGCTGGCCCGCTGGCTGCTGATGTGTCAGGACCGTGTCGACTCCGATCTGCTGCCAGTTACTCATGAATTTCTGGCACAGATGTTGGGTACGGGCCGTCCCAGCGTCAGCTTGGCAGCTGGGGTCCTGCAGCGCGCGGGGACTATCGAAAACCTGCGCGGCGCAGTGAAAATTCTGAATCGCAAAGATCTGGAAGATGCAGCTTGTGAGTGCTATCGGGCCTTGCAACATTTTCACGAAGGCATGGGAGTTCGATAGTTGTTTTCGGCCTCTTGTGTGACAGGGGGAGCGGTAGCCCTATGGTTCGATTCCCGCACTCAACTCTTCCGCTTGTGCCTCCGCAACGCGTGGATATGGCGTTGCTTTCCGGCGGCGCCAGTGACCGGGCAACGTCGATCGCGTGAGCCACAATCCAGCTGCGACTGCTGCTCCCCATGTGATCGCAATCAAACCCAGCGCTTCCAGATCGGCGATACGGTTGCCGCTTACCGTAACCATGCGAGCCACCTGATAACTCAGCAAGCCGGCCACAGCCGCGGTAATTCCAGCTTTCCCCAATTCCCCCCATGGCAACTGATCCGCCGGAACCAGCTTGCGCCGATGCAGCAGGATGGCCAGCGCAAGAGTGTTGGCGACAATTCCAAGGTCGGATGCAACTGCCAGCCCCGCGGTAGAAAATGTCCGGTAGAGCACGGAGTACAGGGGGAGTGAGACCAGCGTAATCACGCTGCTGGCAATCATCGGCGTGAGCGTGTTGCCGGCCGCATAGAAAGCCCGCGAATATAGGCCTTGCGCCGACCAGAAGGCCAATGACAGCGAGAACCAAAAGAAATAAACCGCGGTCTGCTGCGAGTCAGAAAACAGGAAGTGTCCGCGTCGATAGACCAGGTCGATCAAAGGCAACGCGGCGGCCATCATGAAACTGGTAAAGAGTAGCGACGTGGCAACAATGCGGTAAATGGATCCATTCACCGTATCGGCGAATTCGTGCATCCGTTTTTCTCCAAACAGGCGCGCGAAAAATGGGAGCGACGCCTGGCTGGTGGCTTGTCCCAGGACAGCGATAGGAACCGCGAACAGGCGCTTGGCATAGTTCAGTCGCGTGATATCGCCTACGCCGCCGGAAGCGAAGTAGCGCAGGATCCAGTCGTCGGCGGTGACCAGCGACACTCCGAGCATCAGCGGGATCGAGAGCTGGACCCATTCCCGAAACGCCGGATTGCGCACATTGAAAGAAATCTTATAGCCGGTCCCGATGCGTGCCGCGCCGATCGCATTGATCAGGAACGGTCCCAGAAAACTTCCTAGCAACGCTCCATAGGCGAGAGACGAAATCCCCAGCCGGCGTGACAAAGCAATTCCGCCCAGGATGATGAACACGTTATAGATCAGCGGTCCGAAAGCGGGAAACAGAAACAGGCGCCGGGAGAGCAGCACTGCCGAAACCACGCCTCCGACATAAAAGAAAATCTGCGCCGGCAGCAGAATCCGGGTGAGGTGAACGCACAACTCCAGCTGTTCCGGGGTGAAGCCTTTGAATAAATGTCGCGAGATCTCAGGAGTGAAGATCTCCGCCAGAATCACGCCGACGCCCAGCACCGCCGTCATCACCGTGATGATGACCGAAAAAGTCTTTTGTGCGTCTTCCTCCCTCTTTTCTGCGAGGAAGCGAGTGTAGATAGATACAAAGGTGATGGACGCCGTCCCACCAGCCACGATGTAGTTCAGCCAGTCGGGAATAGTGAAGCCGGCAACATAGGCATCGGTCTGAGGCCCAGCGCCAAACGCCCACGCGATATATGCCTCGCGAACGTACCCGATCACACGGGAGAGCATGATCGCTGTCATCAGCAGCAAGGTGGCCGAGTAGGCGCTGTGCTGATGTGACGGCCGGAAAAAGCGCAGAAGCTTCACTCACTGCAGATTAACCCACGAACACCACCAGCCCAGGCTTTTTGGGGTTCACACGGATAAACACAGTAATCGGCACAGCGGCTATAATTTCACCGCCATGGCCGTGCTCGCCGGACAAATGATCGGACCATACGAAATCACCGCGCAGATTGGCGCCGGTGGCATGGGCGAAGTTTACCGGGCGCGAGATCCGCGGCTGGGACGCGACGTAGCCATCAAGGTATTGCCCGCTTCTTTTTCCGCCGATCCCGACCGCTTGCAGCGCTTTGCTCAGGAAGCCCGCGCAGCCGCGGCCTTGAACCATCCCAATATTCTGGCGATCTATGACATCGGCGAAAGCAAAGGCGCGCCGTATGTAGTTTCCGAATTGCTGGAAGGTGAAACTCTGCGTGAGCGCCTGCGTGCCGGTGCACTGGGCACACGGCGCGCGACCGACTATGCATTGCAGATCGCGCGCGGATTGGCGGCAGCGCACGATAAAGGAATCGTCCATCGCGACCTTAAGCCCGAAAACCTGTTCATCACCGCCGACGGCCGGGTAAAAATTCTCGACTTCGGGCTGGCCAAACTTACTCGTCCGGAAGGAACACCGTCTTCGGCTGAGGCTCCCACCTTGCAGGTGGCTACCGATCCTGGCCTAGTGATGGGAACGGTTGGCTACATGTCTCCCGAGCAAGTGAGAGGAAAACCCGCGGACCAGCGTTCTGATCTATTCGCATTCGGCGCCATCCTGTATGAAATGCTTTCCGGCAAGCGCGCATTTCATGGAGAAACGCCGGCCGACACGATGAGCGCGATTCTGAAAGAGGATCCCCCCGAGCTTTCTGAAACTGCGCGCAACGTGCCACCGGCGCTGGAACGGATTGTGCGTCATTGTTTGGAGAAAAATCCGGTGGCACGTTTTCAATCTGCCAGCGACGTCGCTTTCAACCTGGAAGCGTTAACTGAGATCTCCGCCACCAGCCGAAGTGGGCTCCGAGCCATCGCCGGGCCGTCCCGGAGCCGTTGGCTGATTCCTGCGATCGCCGGTCTTGTCGTAGCCGCCTCTTACGTGGCAGTTTATTTTGCGGCGATACGAAATCGCAACATTTCCGCGCCTTCTTTCCACCGGCTCACCTTCCGACGAGGAACAATCTGGGCAGCGCGTTTTGCGCCCGACGGTCAGACCATCGTCTACGGCGCCGCCTGGGACGGCAAACCCGATGAGTTGTTTACCACGCGCTTCGACAGCACGGATTCGCGACCCTTGGGCCTGGACCACACCGAACTGTTGTCCATCTCATCCACCGGAGAATTGGCGGTTGCTCGAGACGTAAGTCCGGTAGCAGCGTTTGTTAATTCAGGAACGTTGGCGCGGGTGCCGCTGGCTGGTGGTGCTCCGCGCGAAATTACAGAGAACGTGTCGTCAGCCGATTGGACTGGGGATGGACAAACGCTCGTAATCGTCCGTAACAATAGTTTCGGAAGAAGTCAGTTGGAATATCCGCCTGGAAGAGTGATCTATACCCCAAATGCCTGGGTTAGCCATGCGCGAGTTTCGCCTAAAGGAGGCGAGATAGCATTCGCGGACCACGTTCTGGCAGGAGACGATGGCCGAATTATCATCATAGATCGCGAGGGAAACAGAAAAGCCGCCTCCAGCTTTTATAACACCATCCAAGGCCTCTCTTGGGCCGCGAATGGGAAGGAAGTGTGGTTTACCGCGGCTCCCGCCGGGGCAGCACGCGCTTTGTACGCGATGAATCTCGCAGGCAAAGAACGTCTGGTCTTGCGTGTTCCCGGAACCATGACCCTGCAGGACATCAGCCGTGACGGTCGTGTTTTGCTTTGCGAAGACAACGCGCAAATGGGTTTGTCGGCGCTCCCGCCCGGAGAAACTCGTGAACGAAATCTGTCCTGGTTTGACTGGACCCTGATAGGTGATCTTTCCCCAGACGGGCGAACCATGGTATTCAGCGAAACCGGGGAAGCGGTGGGATCTCATGCCGGTGTCTTCTCCCGCAAGACCGATGGGTCCGCCGCTGTCCGCCTCGGAGACGGCCCCTTTGCTGCGCTTTCGCCCGACGGTAAATGGGTGGCAGCGATTACCAACACCTCGCCGGCACAAATCCAACTGTTGCCCACCGGCGCCGGTGAACCCAAAATGCTGACTCACGACCAACTGGATCACAACCGCATGGCTTGGCTGCCCGATGGCACGGGTATCGTTTTCATAGGAAGGGAGCCGAACCATGCTCCTCGTATCTATGTTCTTAACCTGGCTGATGGTAAATCTACGCCTGTCACCCCCGAGGGAGTCAGCGGCCCAAGAATATCGACCGATGGTAAGTATGTCTTGGCGATACGCAATCGACAGAGGTTGTTGTATCCCCTTCAAGGAGGAGAGCCGCGCTTGATCTCAGGTCTGGAAGAAGGTGATTTTGTTGTGCAATGGACTGGGAACGACATGTTGGTAGCCAAGCGTGGAATACCGGCAAAAATCGTTCGCCTGGACTTAATCAGCGGCCGCCAGCAGGATTTCAAAGATATCGCGCCGCCGGACCCCGCGGGCATTCAGATTCTGCCCCTTATACGTTTCAGCGCTGACCGCAAGTCCTACGCCTATTCCTATTATCGCGTCCTATCAGACTTATATGTAGTAGAAGGACTGAAGTGAACCCCCAAACACCTACGGCGCAAGCCGTTGGATGAGTCGTGCAAGCCAGACCGAGCCGGAGGCGGCGTTAGATTGAAGCCCACGGCGTAAGCCGTGGGTCATTGCCGGGAACCGAGCCAGCCCCGAAGGGGCGCAAGAAAACTTCACAGCTTCAAATTCTCGCCGGACTATGCGGCGGTCGGACGCTGGCTACATGTCTCATCCTTTCATTTACGCTGACTGCTTGAGCCCACCGAAAATCACCTGAGACCCGGCAAACGGTATCCTCAACTCTGCTCCCCGACGCCCACGCTTTGACATCTTTGCTTCGTCGCTCCCATAATCCGAGACGTGGCCGATCCCGTCCCATTTCCCTCGGCACTACTGCGACGCTCCTTCCGCAAAGCGTTTCCTCCCGCAGTCCGTGGGGAGGGCGTCTATCTGTGGGACGATCGCGGAAAACGCTATCTGGATTTTTCAGGTTCCGCCGCAGTGAACTTCATCGGACACGGAGTGCAAGAGATTCCGGACGCCATGGCGGCGCAAGCGAGAAATCTGGAATTCGTTCACAGCAGCCAGTTCACCACCCCAGTGGCGGAGGAGTACGCGCAGGAATTGCTGGATTTTGCCGGCGCGAATTTCGATGGCGGCTGCGTCTATTTCACTTCCGGCGGCTCAGAGGCCATCGAAACCGCGTTGAAGCTGGCGCGTCAATACCAGGTAGAGATCGGGCAGTCGAAACGCTATCAGGTGCTCAGCCGGTCACAGAGTTATCACGGGGCCACGCTCGGAGCGTTGGCGGTTTCAGGAAACAGACGGCGGCGCGAGATTTATCTGCCGATGGTACGGGAGTTCGCGCAAATCGGGCTCCCATATTGCTATCGCTGTGCATACGACTGCGAGGAATGCGCCCGGAAGTATGCGGAGGAACTGGAAACCGCCATCGAGCTGACCAACGGGGAAGCCGCGGCATTCATCTCCGAGCCGGTGAGTGGGGCGACCCTGGGGGCAGCTGTCCCGCCGGATGGTTATCTCCGGCAGGTGGCCGAGATCTGCCGTCGCCACGATGTTCTGTTCATCGTCGATGAAGTGATGACCGGGATGGGTCGTACCGGACGTAATTTCGCAGTTGAACGCTGGGGCGTAGCGCCAGACGTCCTGGTTACCGCCAAGGGATTGTCGAGTGGTTATGCGCCGCTAGGTGCCGTGCTCGTCAGCAAAAAAGTGTCTGATGCGATCTCATGCGGATCAGGATCGTTTCTGCATGGATTTACTTACAACTCGCATCCCATTTCGCTGGCCGCAGGACGAGCAGTTCTGCGCTACTCGCAGAAACTGAAGCTGGTGCAGTCGGCGGATTCAGCTCGCGGCGACACTCCAGCGGCGGAGCTGCGAAAAAGTCTTGAAACCCTGCGGGAATTTGAGGCGGTAGGCGACGTTCGAGGCATTGGTTTGTTATGGGGCGTGGAATTCGTCGCCGACAAGGCAAGCAAAAAGCCATTCGCACCCGGTTTGAACTTTGCCGCACGTGTCGCCGAGGCTACCATGAGACGCGGCTTACTGGTCTATCCCATGCAAGGTTCTGTAGATGGCGTCTCCGGCGATCACCTGCTGATTGCCCCTCCGGCAGTGATTATCGACGAGCAGATCCATTGGGCGGTTGACCAGTTGAGGGATTCCATCGAAGAAACCGCTGGGCTGGACCTCGTTCGGCGTAATTAACGTCTTCCGTTATCCCGCCTGTTTTCTTTCATTTATCTATAAATAATCGCTTGATTCCGGCTTTATCGCCAAAGGATTGTCCTTCTAAGCCTTGGGGAGCAAATTGACTTCTGAACCAAGGAGGAAGGTCCAATGGCAAGTCTGCTGATCGATTTCTGCGAGCAGTCCAACCCCAAAGTGTTATGTGAATCCCGCGAGGCACAGACGTTCCAGAATCCGAAGCGGATTCACCGCAGCTTTGTAGCTGCGGCGGAAAAGAGAACGCTAGTGTGGTTGGCAGAACGTACGCCCGGTTGGGTAAACCCTGACCACCTGACCCTGCTGGGATTCGGAGCACAGGTGATGGCCGGAATCAGCTATGCCCTAGCCGGGCACAATCGCCTCTGGTTAGTGGGCGTCATCGGCTTTTTAGCGCTGAACTGGCTGGGGGATAGTTTGGATGGCACGCTGGCGCGAGTGCGGCAGCGGCAGCGTCCGCGGTACGGCTTTTATGTGGATCACATGATCGACAGTCTCGGAGGCCTCTTTCTGATGGGCGGGCTGGCGCTATCGGGATACATGCATCCCTACCTTGCCATCGGATTGCTGCTCGCCTTCCTGCTGCTTTCGATCCAGTCGTACTTGGCAACCTACACCATGGGAGAATTTCGACTTTCGTTCTGGAGTTTTGGACCCACCGAGCTGCGCATCCTGCTGGCCATCGGCAATATTGCGTTGCTCTATCGTCCCATGATTTTCGGTGGGCGCTATCGGCTATTTGATGTCGGGGGACTTGTTGGACTAGCCGGTATGACGGTGATGCTGCTCTTCTTTGCGGCACGGAATACTCGCCGACTGTACGTGGAGGAGCGCATCTCATGACTCGCGCTACTTGGATTCACTGGCTAAAGTTCAATGCGGTGGGTGGAATGGGAATTGGCGTGCAACTCATCGTGTTGACTGTGCTGAAATCCGGCCTGCATGTCGATTATCTGCTGGCAACTGCACTAGCGGTGGAGGCGGCGGTCGTCCACAACTTCGTTTGGCACGAGCGCTTCACCTGGGTGGAACGCGAGACAAAGAATGTCGCGGTACGGTTTCTTAAATTCAATTTGACGGCAGGCGCGTTTTCTATTCTGGGGAACCTTGTGATGATGGCGGTATTCGTTGATTTAGCACGAATGAATTATCTGCTGGCCAATTTGGCAACAATTGCTGTCTGTTCGCTGGCCAATTTTATGGTGAGCGACCGCTTTGTATTCCAAACTTCCGTCTGCGAGAGGCGCTGAAACCGAAAACAATTATTTCGTGCCTTCCTCCTCTTCGTCATTCACCACGTCCACGGCGTGGCCGCGCACCGAGTAGGTCAGTTTCTG
>Ga0193721_1000526_pt1 | contig 10898 bp, 8 predicted proteins | sample U2s2metaG_FD_145078 | JGI IMG/M metagenome (GOLD analysis project Ga0193721, IMG submission 145078) | Soil microbial communities from a riparian zone of the East river system, Colorado, United States - U2s2 | ecosystem: Environmental > Terrestrial > Soil > Riparian zone | place: USA: East River...
CCTTTCAGCGTCGCTTGCCTATTCCGTCAAGGCGGATGTGTTTCGCGCACGGGCAAGACATTATTCCTCAGCACTCGAAGCGGCGCTGTTTCCCGACGATGCGCCGGTCGCAGTCTATGACGGATTGATTCAATCAATCCGCGCGAATTTGAAACCGTTGTTTCGCTATTTCGATCTGCGCCGGCGGGTCCTTGGTTTGGACGAGCTGCATCAGTACGACACGTATGTCCCGCTCGTACCTGAAATCGAGACGCGCTTGACGTTTGATGATGCCGTTGAAATGGTCTTGGGCTCGCTGGCTCCGCTGGGAAAGGAATATATCGATGTGCTGACGGAAGGTTTGCACTCGAAACGCTGGTGTGATCGTTACGAAAGCAGAGGCAAACGCAGCGGAGCGTTTTCATCCGCGAGTTATGGCGCGCCACCGTACATCCTGATGAACTACAAGGAGGACGTCTTCGCTGATGTTTACACGCTGGCGCACGAGGCTGGTCACTCCATGCACAGTTGGCTCTCGCAAAATTCACAGCTGTTTCAGGATTACGAGTACTCGATTTTCCTGGCCGAAGTAGCCTCGACATTTAACGAAGAGCTGCTGACGCATCATCTGCTCCAAACAACCACGGATCCGAAGATGCGAGCTTACATCATTAACCGGCAGATCGACGACCTGCGCGGCACGCTTTTCCGGCAGACCATGTTCGCTGAATTTGAAAAGATTATTCACGCCATTGAGGAAAGCGGCGATGCGCTGACGCTCGGCGGTTTTAAATCGGAATATCACAAGCTCCTCGAGACCTATTTTGCTGAAAATTTCGCGCTCGATCCGGAGCTCGATCTGGAATGCCTGCGGATTCCACATCTCTATCATGCCTTCTACGTTTACAAATATGCGACAGGCATTTCCGCTGCGGTGACGCTTTCGCAGCGCGTGCTTTCCGGCGATTCGGGAAGCGTGGATGCGTATCTGAATTTCTTGCGCTCGGGCGGGTCGAAGTTTCCGCTGGAGACATTAAAGGCGGCGGGCGTGGACATGACCACATCGGCTCCGATCGAGAGCGCGTTGCGTTTATTCGAGCGTCGCCTGGCTGAACTGGAAAAACTGCTCTTGTAAACAAGGAGCGGCGGTCTCTAGTCCGCCGCCCACAACAAGCGGTTTGGTTATTCGATGCTTCGCGCAAGCTCGCTCTCGTACAAAATAAATTCCCCATTATGCAGGCGTGCCTTTGCAGGATTCCTGCGGATATAACGCACGCAATTGGCGAAATGCTTTTCGTCGCGAACGAGTCGATCGAAATAATCCTGCTGCCACAGCCTGCCGCTGCGCCCCAACAGCGAATTTATTTTCCGCGAAGTAAAGCTTTTCCAACTGCGCAGTAGCGTTTCCAAGAGCCAATCAGCGCTTTGAACGAATAAAGCGTGGACATGGTTCGGCATTACTACAGACGAAATGAGAGCTAACCGTTCGCCGTCGAAGTGGCGCAGCGCTTCACCTACGATCCTTGCGCAATCCTGTCGCCGCAGAATGCAAGAACCATAGCCCGCGTCGAGCCAACGTTCGATTGCGCCTGAGAACCGTTCATGATATTCGCGCTCGAGTTTGGCGCTCCACGGCTGCGGATGAACGCGCAACCATGCTTCACGTTCCGATTCCCATCGTAAGGCACGGCATCAGCTAGTCGAAACGTAACGAAATACGCTGCGCCATCCTGTTGCCAATGCGGCAAGCGATTCGCACTGAAACGAATCTCCGCGTACGGATTGAAGAAACGCAGTTCGACGACGGCCAAGTGTACCAAGAGGCGGCTCTGAAAACTCCAAAAATTTCGAGTCGGATCTCAAAGAAGGCGCGGTTTCAATTCGCCATTTTTGAGACTGCGGACTAGAGACCGCCGCTCCTTGAGCCGTAGCGCGGCGCTTTGGAAAGACGCCGCTCCTTGTTTACCATCCGTTAATGCAACTGGATCCCAGTCAACTCCTTCAGCGATTGAAACCGCTATTCCAGGAGAATTTCGAAAAGCTTGGCGAACTGGGCGCTGCGGTGTCGGTTTGGCAAAATGGAAAAGCGATCGTCGACCTTTACGGCGGATTTCGCGAAGCGCGCCGCGAAAACCCGTGGACAAGCGACACACTCGTTTTGGTGTGGTCGGCGACGAAGGGAATTGGCAGCGCATGTGTCCTGCATGCATTGCAGGAACACAAAATCACGCTCGACCAGCGGGTCTCGGACTTCTGGCCGGAGTTTGCGCAGGCTGGTAAAGAAAAAATCACGCTTGCGCAGTTGCTGTCGCATCAGGCGGGGCTCTGCGCTTTGGATCGCCGAGTCGATGTGTTGGAATACGATGCGGTGATTCGGGCGTTGGAGGCGCAAAAGCCGTTGTGGCCGCCAGGGACTGGACATGGCTATCACGCGCGCACGTTTGGATTTCTGCTCGATGAACTGGTACGCCGAATCGCCGGAAAGACGCTGTCGGATTACTGGCAGGAAGCTTTTGCTCGACCGCTCCATCTCGATTTCTGGATTGGCCTGCCGGAAACGGAAAATTCGCGCGTGGCCACGATGTACGCGGCAAGAACCCCGAAAGCTTTCGGGGCCGGACCGAAAAACCGCCAGTCCGGCTCGGACTTTTATGCGGATCTCGTGACGCCCGGCACGCTCGCCCGCAAGACATTTACCTCGCCGCACGGATTGAATGCGATTAGCGGGATGAACACTCCGGCCATTCGTGCGCAACCGATTGTCTCCTTCGGCGGGATCGGGAGCGCCTCGGCACTGGCCAAATTTTATTCAGTGCTCGCGAACGGTGGAACAGCCGACGGTCAGACATTTTTCTCAGCACAAACGCTCGGATGGATGAGAACAACGCGCACAGATGGTATCGATCAAGTTTTTCAAATACCGACCGCATTTTCGGCCGGGTTCATGAAGGATTCACGAAATGTATCGCGCCGAATGTTTGGCCCATCACAAACTTCCTTTGGACATCCCGGCGCAGGCGGCAGCCACGCCTTTTGCGATCCCGATAATCGAATCGCGTTCGCGTACGTGATGAATCAGATGGAGCAATCGCTTCTGCCGAACGAGAAATCGCTGCGATTGGTGGATGCCATTTATGGTCTCTGCAGCGGCGCTCTATGAGCGCCGGATCCCAGGGACGGCCGTCATAGACCGCCGCTACAGCTGTTCGCCAATGATAGTGACGGAAACTTTTCGCCGATGTGGCGCGCGGCGATGTTCAAAGAGAAAGACCCCCTGCCACGTTCCAAGCTGCATATTTCCATCGACAATCGGTATTGTCTCACTGGTGCGTGTCAGTGCCATTCTGATATGTGATGGCATATCGTCGCTACCTTCTGAGCCGTGAGTGAAGTAATCCGTATGTTCGGGCACCAGCTGGTCGAAGAATTCTTCCAAGTCGCGGCGTGCAGTCGGATCGGCATTTTCCATGATCAGAAGGCTGCAACTGGTGTGCTGAACAAAGACAGTCACCGTTCCGTTTCGCACTCCATGCCTGTCGATGTTCTCCTGCAAATCATCGGTGATTTCGTACAGGCCCTTACCTTTGGTGCGAACTTCCAGTTGTTCATGACGTACAGGCATAGAATTTATGCGACGAAAATAACATTGGACCGCAAGCTGGGAAAAGGCACACCACTAGTACGATGAAAATTCATGTGCAGTTCTACGCGCAATTGCGAGACCTCGTTGGAACGCGCGAGCTCAATATTGATCTTCTTGAAGGCGCGACCGTGCACGATTTGCTCGCGGAAATTTATGCGCAGCAACCCACGCTTCGTCCTCACGACAAAAGCATTTTGATTGGCGCGGGCGTGGAATTTGTCGATCGTAATTACCAGTTAAAACCGGGCGAGGAAATTGCAATCATGCCGCCGGTGCAAGGGGGGTGATCAAGGAGCGGCGGTCTCTAGTCCGCCGTCGGAAAGGGCGGATTGGAAACCGCCCCTCCTTGGAATCAATCGCGGAAATTTTTGAAATTCGTGGCAACGCCAAAGTCGCGGCTGCGCACGAATTGAATCACAGCCTGGAGGTCGTCTTTCTTCTTTCCCGTGACCCGAATTTGTTGGTCCTGCAATTGGCTTTGCACCTTGAAGCCTTGTGACTTAATCGCCTGAATAATCTCCTTTGCTTTGTTTCCTTCCAGGCCCTGCCTGATTTTCAATTCCTGCCGGGCGTGACCCATCGATGAGATGGCAGGTGCTTCCTGTTCTACATTTCGCAGATCAACCCCACGCCTGGACAATCTGCCGATCACAATGTCTCTCAGTGCTTTCAAGTGCGCCGCATCGTCGGCCGTCAACACAAGCTTGTCTTTTTCCAGAATGATTTCCGTTTTCGCATCCTTTAAATCGAACCGGGTGACGAGTTCTTTGCGCGCCTGATTTAGTGCATTGTCGATCTCCTGCGTGTCGACCTCTGAAACTATGTCGAACGATGGCATGCTTGGATTACGGATCTTAGAGTGCGGATTTCGAATTGATCAAATCAGTTTTCCTACGGATTGGCCTCTACAATCTTGATATTGCCTTTGTCCACGCGAATTTTCATTGTGGCCTCGCTTCCACCGTTTACCCGAGTGTCGGTTTTCATGCCGGCTGCAGATGCCGGGGGCCCAAGTGCGGTTGTTTCAAAATCGCTAACAATTTTTCCCTGTGCTGCTTCGGCGAGGAGATGAAAAGCGGCGTCGCTGGGAACATACATCCATGCGTTTCCTGCTGCGACATTTGCCTCGGCCGAGAACCTGCTTTCCTCCCACCAATCATAGGACACCACGAGATTGCCGCGCCGCACTGCGACGTCGAAGTTGGTAAAACAGTTGCGGGTGAAAACGCGGCCTTCGCCTAACCGGGCACGCGTCATTGATCCCCGCATTCCGTCCACCAGAATTTCGCCGGCATCCAATTGCAGTCCTGAGATGGTGACAGTCGCCGGAACGACGATGGTGTAATCGACCGTGCCCGAGCGGTCGAACAGACCCCACCTGGGTTTGGGCGGGAATCTGGTGGTGATGGAAACGGAGCCCGGTTTGATGGAAACATCAATCGCGATCTGCGTCAGCCGCGCGTGGCTGTACGCTTTCTTAACGGCGTGCACCTGCATCTCGCTGACGTTAGAGCCGTAAACCAGGACGGCTCCGTCGCCATTCTGAATGGTTATGTTCGTGCCAGGTTCAATCGTGTAGAGATGTTCAAAAACTTCTTCGAGCACGCGGTCGTTCTTCGCGGAGCAGCCGCTTAGTGACAACAGCAGCGCAGCAAGGATTGGCCACGGGTTTCGCCACTTAGCAGAAGCTGATCGCACTGCACAAACTCTATCAGGGCGCGCACGCTCGTAATCAAGCGCGCTCGATCCACGCAAGTTTAAATGAGTTTCCGATAAAAAGGGTTGACTTTTTGTTCTGCATTGCGTAGACGGCGTTTCTCTCAGTGGCGAAAACAAAGGCCAGCAAATAAACCAATCCCCCGATTCTTAAGCGCATCACTTTTTCCAGAACTTCGCGCCGCAGTTTCCGGAGAATATCAGTAAACTGCCGAACCGGTTCTCAAAAGTAATCAACTGCCACGCAGCCCCCTATGAAATTTTGCTCAACGATTAACTCACACCGCTCATCACGGCGGTCGCCTCGGAGCGCATACCTGATTGCCATCCAGACCATCATGCTTGCTGCGATCCTCACGAGCCAATCAGCATTCGCCGCGGACAAATCGTGGAAAGGAGCCACCAGCACGCTTTGGGCAACAAGCAGCAACTGGAGCCCAAGCGGCGTTCCGACTTCAACGGATAACGCCCTTTTTAGTGCTGCTTTTACTAATCAACCACGCTTAACCGCGTCCGCTTTCGTTGGCGGACTCTGGATGAAAACTGGAGTTACCAAAAGCGCCGTTATTTCTGCTGGATCAACCAGCGACGTTCTCACTTTAACTGGCAACACTATTAACGGCGTTGCCAGTCGCGGCATTTTAGCCGACAACACGAGTTCTTATTCTCTTACCGTAGAGTGCAGCGCGAGGTTAGCGAACAGCCAATATTGGGACAATAACTCTCCTAACCTTCTAACCGTTAATGGCGCGGTGAACTTAAACGGCAAAGCCCTCACCGTTCGTGGGACTGGCAATACCCGGATTAGCGCCGTGTTAAGCAGCACGGGGGGCAGCGTGCACAAGTTTGGGGATGGCACGTTGACTCTCGCAGGGGCAAACACATATACCGGTGAAACGGCGGTTGGGGGCGGCACCCTCCTTATAAACGGCAACCAATCTTCAGCGACTGCAGCCATAAGTGTCAGTAATAGTGGCAGTACCCTTGGAGGTACTGGTACAATTGGCGGCGCGGTCACCGTTAACTCCGGAGCAAGTTTAGCCCCAGGAAATGGAGGCCACGCGAATGGGACTCTAAGCATACCATCGGTCACATTAGCTTCTGGCGCTTACTTTAAAGTTGATCTTAATGGATGGTATGCAGGGAGCGGTTATGATCAGCTTATTGTAAGATCGGGAGGCGCTACGATTTCTGGAAGCCGTTTGGTTATAACGGCAGGGGATGGGCTATATATGGGTCAAACTTTCACGATCCTGAACAAACAATCGTCCGGCGCAGTGACCGGCACGTTTGCCCAGGGCCATTCCATTACCACAGGTGGTTACAGTTTTTCCATTAATTATGCCGGTGGCGACGGCAACGACATCGTGCTCACCGTGACTGAAACCCCCACTATTACAACCGCCGCTGGGGCGGGCCCCAGATTTCTTGGCAACGGTGGGCCTGCTACTAGCGCGGGCTTGGGGCAACTGACGGGACTGGCTTTTAGGAGTGGTATCCTCTACATTTGCGACATAGATCACCATATCGTGGTTAAAGTGGCATCGGGTATTGCAACCGTTGTCGCTGGAAACGGGCAAGTTGGGCACTCTGGGGACGGAGATGGTGGGCCAGCTATAGGTGCTGCGCTCAACGAGGTCAACGGAGTAGCTTTCGATTCCTCTGGCAACATGTATATTGCGGACGGCTTCGAGGGCGTCCGCAAGGTAACACCAACTGGGGTTATTTCAACATTCGTTCCCGGGTGCGAGGTGGTGGGCTCGGATTGTAATAACACGCCTGTAGAGGGAGTGTATCGTCTTAACACGGCTATGTCATCTAAGGGTATAACCATCGATGCTTCTAATAACATTTATGTTTCAGACGAAAACCACATTCGGGTAAGAAAGATTTTAGCCCTCAACGGAAACGTATATACAGTGGCTGGCAACGGAACGAGCGGTTACTCGGGAGATGGCGGCTTAGCAGTAAATGCGCAGATTTGGGATGGCCAGTGCGGCCTCGCTGTGGATGGTTCCAGGAATGTTTACATATCCGATGGAGCAAATAATGTCGTTCGTAAGGTCACTGCTTCTACTGGAATCATTAATACCATTGCTGGACCGAGTGGATTTGGCTTCCCGCGCGACCTATTCCTGGACGGAGCTGGCAATATCTTCGTCACCGATACCAATGTCGTTCACAAAATCGCCACTAATGGCAGCGTAACCACTGTCATCGGGACTGGAGGTTATGGATTTTCTGGAGACGGTGGGCCGGCGACAAACGCTACTTTCAACAATCTTTGGGGAATAGCGAAAGATAGTTCCGGCAACATCTACGTCGCCGATGGGCTCAACTATCGGGTGCGTAAAGATACAGTTTCAACGGGAATTATTAATACGTTTGCGGGCAGTGGAAGGGGCAACTTCTGGGGAGACGGAGGGCCAGCAACAAACGCAGGAATAAATAACCCGCAAGGAATGGCATTTGATTCCTCGGGGAACATGTACATCGCTGACACATATAATAACCGGATAAGAAAGGTGACTACGGGCGGAACTATCAGCACCATTGCAGGAACAGGGATTGCCGGATTTAGCGGAGACGGAGGCCCAGCCACAAGTGCCAGGCTGAATCAACCAAATTCGGTGGCGGTAGATAGCCACGGTAACGTGTTTGTAATGGATTCACAGAACAGTGTTGTTAGAAAAATAACTCCAGGTGGAGTAATTTCTACCTATGCTGGAGGCGGCGCAACCTTAGGCGATGGTGGGCCAGCCACAATGGCAGAGTTGCAGGGTTTCCTACACAGTATTGCTTTGGATAAATATAATAATCTTTATATTGCAGATATCGGACATGCAAGAGTGCGTAAAGTAACAGCTTCCACTGGCATTATTAATACCGTTGCTGGAAACGGAGAGTACACATACTCGGGAGACGGGGGACCAGCTACCAGTGCATCTTTGGCAGCCCCTTGGAACACTTCCATAGGTCCGGGCCAGGTAAGAAAAGTTACCAACGGCATTATTAATCGTTGGGCGGGAACGTTGGACCCGAGCACGGGGTGTAATGTCTATGGTGGGGATCCATGCGTTTCTCCGGGATCCACGACAAAAGCGCGTGGCCTCCTAATGGAGAGTGCACCTGCTCCTGCTTTTTATGGGAGTGGTAGTGTGTTTTTAGGCGATAGTAATAACTGGGTCATGGTTGTTCCGCCAAACCAAATCGTAGCTTATTTGGTTGGTGCGGGGCCTAACGGAGATGGTTCATCGAGGAACGGACAAGGTGGTTACAGTGGAGACGGCGGCCCAGCGCTTAAAGCAGAGATTTTCCGACCCACTGGATTAGCCGCAGATCCGTTGGGTAATCTTTACATTGTTGATTCACTAAACTTCCGCATCCGCAAGGTGACGTTGCACTGATACGTGTGGCCCAAGGCTGGCTTGCACTCACAATCGCGCTCCATTGGGCATCACGGTTCCTCCAAGCGCAGATCAGGGAACACGACGCGAAAATCTTTCGCGTTCCTAGTCAGCAAGCCATCAAAGCGGGACGCAAAAGCACCGATCAAAATGTCGGCAATTGGTCGCCTGCTGATCCGACTGCGGCGGCGTTTGAGGATATACCGATGCCAGGCGTGATACGCTGCCATTGTGTCTGGCCAAATCCAACCGTGTGTCCAATTCACGCCGATTGAGTCCAAAAATTCGTTTTGGGCGGTCTCGACCCCGTTGAACAGCGGCGCTAACTCAACATAAGAAACTGGCGAAACGAGTAGCCCCACTGGACGCCGGCGATCGAGTAGCCGAGCCGAATTCTCGCCAAACTGCGGATCGTTCTCTGCCACATCGATGAGTAGAGAGGTATCAACGACCCATGCCACTATCGTTCAGCCTCGCGAAGCTCGGCCATGACGCTCGCGGTCCGTCGGCCCTTTTCACCACGGAACCGCGCGGCAAAGCCGAGCATTGCCATCGCTCCCATAGGCTTCTTTTTTGTTGCAATTTTCACGAGGCACTCGCGATCAGAAATTTTCTCCCAGACGAGAGGCTGCCCCGTTTTCAATCCCAGTTCTTTGCGTATTGGGGCCGGAATTGAAACTTGGCCGCGCTCGGTCACAACCGTAGTCAACTTGTCCATCATGCTAGTTTATCATGTGAATTCATCATGTCAAAAACCGGCTACAGCGGCCACGGTTTCATATAAGACGCTCCAGATCACACCCAGAGCGTGCGATCGAAGGTGCGATATTGGATCGCTTCACTGACGTGCTCGGGTGAAATATCACTCTTGCCATCGAGATCGGCAATTGTGCGCGACACTTTCAAAATCCGATCGTAAGCGCGGGCGCTTAGGTGCAATTCGCTCATGGCCACGCGAATCAATTCCTGCGAGTCCTGACTGAGTCTGCAATGCTGTTTGAGGTGACGCGTCGCCATACGCGCGTTGGAGTTTACTTTCGCGCCATCGCGAAAACGCTCCTGCTGAAGTTGCCGCGCGCGGATAATGCGCCCGCGGATCGCAGCGGAATTTTCCTCAGCGCGTTCGCTCGCTACGTCGCGATATTCAACTGCAGGCACTTCAATGTGCAGGTCGATGCGATCGAGCAACGGACCGGAAATGCGTTGCCGATATCGCTGCACCTGAAGTGGGCCGCAACGGCATTCTCGTTTGAGATCTCCGAAATAGCCGCACGGACAGGGATTCATCGCGGCAACGAGCATGAACTCCGAGGGAAAAGTGACGCTGCCCGCCGCGCGCGACACGGTCACCTTTCCGTCTTCGAGCGGCTGGCGCATCACCTCTAAAGCCGATCTCTTAAATTCCGGCAGCTCATCCAGAAAAAGCACGCCATTGTGAGCAAGGCTTACTTCACCGGGATTTGGAAACGTTCCGCCGCCGAGCAAGCCAATATCGCTGATGGTGTGGTGCGGATCGCGGAATGGTCGAATCGAAACAAAAGATTTTTCGGAGTCGAGCAAGCCCGCAATGCTATGAATTTTCGTCGTCTCGATCGCTTCCTCGAGCGAGAGCGGCGGAATAATGGTCGGAATGCGTTTGGCCAGCATGGATTTGCCCGACCCAGGCGGACCAATCATCAACGCGTTATGACCGCCGGCGACCGCCACTTCAATCGCTCGCTTCACGTGCCCTTGCCCCTTCACGTCGCTGAAATCGACGTCGTAACTTTGGTGCGCGGCGAAGAACTTGCTCAGATCGGCGCGTGTAGGCAGAAGCGCAATTTCTCCGCGCAGGAAGGCGAACGTCTGTCGCAGATTTTGCACACCGTAGATATCGATCTTATCGACCATTGCGGCTTCGAGTGCGTTGGCTTCGGGAACAAACAGGGCGCGCTTGCCGCGTCGGCGCGCTTCCAATGCAACTGGCAGCACGCCTTTCACCGCGCGGACTGAGCCATCCAGGGCTAGCTCGCCTACGAAGCTGAAATTTTCAAACGGCGAACTGTCGAGTTCTTCCGTGACAGCGATCATCCCCAGGGCGATTGGCAGGTCGAAGCTCGGTCCCTCTTTTTTAATGTCTGCCGGGGCGAGATTGATTGTGGTGCGACCGCGGG
>Ga0193721_1000530_pt1 | contig 10863 bp, 8 predicted proteins | sample U2s2metaG_FD_145078 | JGI IMG/M metagenome (GOLD analysis project Ga0193721, IMG submission 145078) | Soil microbial communities from a riparian zone of the East river system, Colorado, United States - U2s2 | ecosystem: Environmental > Terrestrial > Soil > Riparian zone | place: USA: East River...
GTGTCGCGGAAGGTGTTCGCGGCGCCCTCGCCGCGCGAATCGGAGGCCACAATATCGACCAAATGCAACGCCGCGATGTGATCCTTGTACGGCACCGTGCCCGGCCGCGGCACGGGTGAAATGCTTTCGACCGTTCCGCTGACCGCGATTTCCTCGCCGGCCTTCAAACTCAAAAAGCGAGAAGGTTTCGCTTCACCCAGTTTTAGATCGAGAAGTTTCCAATTCCCAAACGACAACTCGCGCGCCGCAAATTCCCAGATCACCAGTTTTTTTCCAGCCAACCGGTCCCGCCCGCGCGCGAGCTCGTTGCTCAAAATTTCGCGCGTGGCGAATGACGCGTCGCTGTTTCGCAGAATGCAGTCGATGGGCCGCCGCAACGCGAAGCTCAGATGCTCGGCAAATCCCGCCGATTCGCCCCAGCCCATTGCTTCGAACGAAAAAATATTTGAAAAACTGTCGCCGAGCAGGAGCACATCGGCCTCTTTGCTTGGCCGCCACAGCGCGTTGCCAGTGACGACTTGCCGAATCGTCACTCTCTCCGGCGGAAAAAACTTATCACCCCTCGATAACTTCAACATCGCGGCGATGTCGCCGCGCGCGACGATTTCCTTTTCGATAATCGAGGGCGATGTTGATCCTGCCGCCGCTGGCAATTGGAGAAAATCTGCCAATCGTTCCGCAACAAGCTCCATTGTTTCGGGCCGCCAGTGCGTGTCGGTTTCGAGATAACGATGCCCGTTTCTTCCTCGCTCCATCAAAAACCGCGCAGGATCGAACACGCGTACTTTCTCTCGTTCGAGCCGAGCTTTAAATTCGTTGAAAGACGGGTTGGGTAGCGCGCCACTGGCCTGAGTCCGATTAGCGTTAGACACGGCGAGCATTTCACCTTCCGTACTTGGTTTCACTGACACCGGCAGAACCACCAGATCGATGGCGCGCGCCGCAAGCTGATTGCGAAAATCGACGATTGCCTTAATCGGATCGGGCTGGACACGGCTCGCTTGCAAACGGTGTTTCATCCGGAGCGGATCGAGAAACGGTGGCCCGATCACGTGATCGACATCGGCACGATAAAACAGCCAGGGATCGTGACCCAAATAAACCTGCTCGTTGCCAGCGCCCAGCAGCACAGTGAGCAGATATTGCACGCGCGGCAGGAGCCATTGCGAGACTAACGACTCGTTTTCCAACGTGCGCTCGACGCGTTTCAGATCTTCGGAATGGGGGAGCCATGGCAGCGATTTGAAGATGGAAATCATCGGCAAGCGGCTGATCGAGCCCGCCGCGCGAAATTCGCCAACAAGCTGAATCGCCGGAACAGCGACAATCGTTAACAAAAACAGCGCAATAAGAGTTTGCCGCGTTCCCGGCGAAAACTTCGTGTTCTTTAGCGCCCGATCGGCCTCCTCTTCGCGTGGAAGTTTTCGATGCGCCGCGCTCGGAGTCGAGTCAGCGTATCTTGGCAACGAATATTTCGGCGGGACAGGGCGAGCCTGCCATCTCATTTGTCGGAGTGCTTGAGTCGTTGGCATATTCAACGCGCTAGAAAATGAAATAGATAAAGGGATTGTATTCCTGCGTGGCCAGGACGATCAGCGCGAGCCAGCCGAGCGCGAAACAAGTCGCCGTCTTCGGCCAGGTCATTTGTTGGCTCCAATCCCACGTCTGCGTCCCAAACCAAACAACGATTCCCGCGGTCAGAATCGACAAAACGTAATAGGGCTTGTAAATCAGACCGCCAATCAGCGCCGCATTCGGGAACGGCTGATTCAGGTGAAACATCGCGCCGAGATATTGGACGGCGCCGCGTAACGTACCGCCGCGAAAGAAAACCCAGCCAATGCTCACGATCAAAAACGTTAGGCCGATCCGCAATAGCTTGGGCAGACTATGATAAAGACCTTTGCGGCCCTGGCTGCGCTCGAATGCGAGCATCCCGCCATGAAGTCCACCCCAGATCACAAAGTTCCATGATGCGCCGTGCCAAAGTCCGCCGATAAGCATTGTAATAATGAGGTTCGCGTACGTGCGGGAAAGGGCGCCCTTGTTGCCGCCTATCGGAATGTAAAGATATTCGCGCAGCCACGTGGAAAGCGAGATGTGCCAGCGCCGCCAGAAATCGGTGATCGATTGCGCGAGATACGGTGAATCAAAATTTTTCGCGAAAACAAATCCGAACATCAGGCCGAGCCCGATCGCCATGTCGGAGTAGCCACTGAAATCGAAATAAATCTGGAACGAATACGCGAACGATCCGAACCACGCGTCGAGCGTTTGAATCGAGCCAGCGTCAAATGCCGTGTCCGCGATTTTACCGCACGGATTGGCCAGCAAAACCTTTTTCGCCACGCCCATCATGAAAAACGCGACGCCGCGCGCGAATTTATCGGATGTAAGCCGGCGATTTTTGAGTTGATCGGCGAGGAACGAGAACTTCAGAATCGGCCCGGCGACAAGGTGCGGGAACATCGAGACGAAGCAGGAGAAATCGATAAAATTGGCCATTGCCTCGGCATTGCCGCGATAGACGTCGATCGTGTAGCTGAGCGCTTGAAATGTGTAAAAGCTGATGCCGAGCGGCAGCACTACACGAAAAAACGTGTTCAATTGCGTGCCTTCCAATCCGACGCTTTGCAGCAGCGAGTTGTAACTATCGATGCCGAAGTTGAAGTACTTGAAAAAACCCAGGACAATGAGATTGCAGACGATCGAGATCGTGATTGCCGTCCGCCGGACGCGCGTCTTCCGATGCTCCGGGTCGACAATTTTTACCGGCTGATTCCAAACTCGCCAGACTTGACCAGGCTCATCAGCCAATCGATAAACGTCGTACCGAACATCAGCACGATGAACCGCGGCTCGGCCCAGCCGTAAAATGTGTATCCGGCAACGATCAACCAGGCGTTACGCCAGCGTTGCCGCGCGCGAAACAGCGCGTAATAAACGAGCAGCGCGAAAGGCAGAAAATAGTAGATGAAAATGTGAGAGCTAAATACCACGCTCGATATTTGGTGCTTTTTTCCGCAGTACGGTTATAGAAAAAACTTCTCTTGAAGTCGATGCGAATCTTAGCAGGCATCAGCGGATTTTGGCGGGCGCTCGCACACTCGGCGCGCACTGGAGGGAAACCTGTCAGCCTTCCCCGCAATTGTTGTGTCTACGCCGCTATTCTTACTTGTTTGTCTATCCCGAAAGTCTCCGCGGGTGATTCCATTCCGCTGTCCGATTCGCAACAGAAATTCGTTAATGAACTGGCGGCAAAATCACGCTCGGCTGAAAGTAATGGCGCGGCCGTGATCCCCGGCGCGGATGGCTGGTTCTTTCTTTCCAGCGATATTCGATTTCTCTCGGTCGGCCAATTCTGGGGCGCGGACGCGGCGAAGGTCAGCCGGGCACATAAACCCGAATCGGCCGATCCGATTCCGGCGATTGTCGACTTTCACGATCAACTGAAACGGCGAGGAATCGAGCTGCTGCTAATGCCGGTCCCGCCGAAAGCAGCAATTTACCCGGAGAAAATTGTGCCCGACGTCGATCTTCATGGTGAAACGGCGGCTCCATTCCTTGCGCGATTTTATGACGAACTGCGGAAACGCGAAATTGACGTAGTCGATCTTGCGCCAGTCTTCCTCCAAAACCGTGCCAGCGAGCACGGCCCGGTTTTTTGCAAGACCGATTCGCATTGGTCTGGATTTGGCTGTGTTCTCGCGGCACAAACGATCAAGGAGAAAATTCGCGAGAAACTCGCCGGGCAGCCGCGGAAAGATTACGCAGCAGAATGGAAAGAGATCACGATCAAAGGCGATCTTGGCGATCTTGCCGGGCCCAATACAAAGAAGCTCGAGCCGGAAAAAATCGCCGTTCGAACGATCAGCGATAAAGAAACGGGCGTGGCAATAAATCCCGATTCGAAGAGCCCGTTGTTGATCATCGGCGACAGCCACACGCTCGTGTTCCACGATTTTCTTGCGGAGAAATCCGGTTTGCTTGATCAACTTGCGTACGAGACCGGCTTCGCGCCTGATTTGATAGGCACGCGCGGCTCCGGCGCGACCTCGGTCCGGGTCAGTCTCTATCGGCGCGCCCGGAAAGATCCCGACTATCTCGCTAAGAAAAAAGTGATCGTCTGGTGTTTCGCCGCGCGCGAATTTACCGAGTCAGACCAGGGCTGGGACAAAGTGCCCGTAGGTCAGTGAGGAATGCCAACGCTCAAAGCAAAGCGGCTAGCCATCGTGGCAATTGCGTCAAGCATCGCTATCCCTTCTTTTGCTCAAAACACTCCAACTCCGGCTGATCCACCGCGTGATCTCACGGTATTGATACTTGGCGATTCGCTCGGGTTGTGTGGATTCGGCAAACGGCTCGACCAAAAATTTCGCGCCGATCCGCGCGTGAAATCGGTTTTCACCTATTGCACATGCGGCACGAATCCGCTGAGCTGGTTGAAAGAGAAACCCTTCACGCACATTCAGACGCATTGTGGTTACTGGAGCATTGAATCGCAGCCGGATTCGCATGCCACCAAGGAACTGCACGATACTTACGGAATGACGAGCGGCCATCGCCCGACATCACACACGGTTCCCAAGCTGGACGACCTCCTCGCCACGATCCAGCCGGACATACTGGTTATGCAAACCGGTGGGAACCTGTTCGGCTTGTTTTCGGGCCGCGAAAAGGTAAAGCCCGATCGTGACGGGCCAATGTTGCGAAAATACCTCGTGCCATTCGTCAAGAAAGCTATTATGCCGCCCTCGAAGTTGCGAAAAATTTACTGGATAGCGCCACCCAAGTCCGGGCGCGTTTCAGGCGAGGTTCAGGAGTTCGTGTTCGATCAAACGCAGAAAGACATCGGCAGCGTAACGCACGTAATCGATAGCCGAAAACTGGTCGCGTATCCCTACAAACACATGGATCCGGATAAGGAGCATTTCGTCGGTGAAGACATGAATAGGTGGACGGACAAGGTGTGGGGAGAGATCGACCGCGATCTCTCGGCGCAGGCATGGTCGGATGCGCGGCCGCTCAGCGAATCAATCGCGAAACTGGCGCCCGTGGCCGCGCCGAGTGCAACGCCCGCGGCGGCGTCGTTGATCGTAAAGGCGAAGCTCGTTTCCAAAACGACACCGATTCGGCGGGAGGAATTAATGCCATATCAGGAATTTCTGGTCGGATTCCTTTACGATGTGGAAGAAGTGATTGCGGGCGAGTATGGCGAGAAACAAATCCTGGTGATGCACCCGGCTTACATCGGGCTGCAGCCGCAATCACTCGGGAAATTTCGAATCGGCCGGGTCTACGAGCTTCAGTTGCGCACGTTAGACGGTTCGATTTGGAGTACAATAAAATCAAAGGATGATTCCGGACGGATCGAGCTGGAACCCTACATTCGCATCCAGGATGAAGCGCGATACCCCAAGAGCGGGCGATAAAAAACATTGGTCGCCAATGATTCGTACGGTTTCAATTTCGCTCGGCTTACTGGTTATCATCGGCTCCTTCGTCCTGGCCAATAAGTTCCAGAAGCCGTCCCCTCCTCCGCCACCACCAAAGGTGCTCATGATTGGCGATTCGCTATCTGTAAGCGGCTTTGGCGATGTGGTGCGGGAACATCTTGAACACGAGTTCGGGCGCCAGAACGTGGCATTTTTCGCGTCGTGCGGATCGTCGCCGGAGAATTGGCTGCAAAATGAACCCGTGTTTCATACGCGATGTGGCTACCGCGAGAAGACGCCCACGACCGACGTTTATCGTGATTATCACAATGGTAAAAGGCCGCCAGCCGTGGCGACGCCCAAGATCGAGACGCTCATCGAGCGATACAAACCGACAATCGTGATTGTCCAGTTGGGAACGAACTGGATGGATCAGTCATTATCCGACAATCAAATCCGCGCTGTCCTCGAGCGATTCGTCAACGCGGCGCACCGTGGTAGCACACGAAAAATGATTTGGATCGGTCCTCCGGATTCTTCGAAGTTTTCAAAGGTGCAGAATCGGATTTATCGGCTGATCCAGCAATCGGTTTGGCGGAGCGATCCAGTTATCGATTCACGTCGATTCACGCGTTACCTCATGGGGAAAACTGGTGGCGACGGAATTCATTACAACACCGAATCGGGCAAGGCATGGGCGAGGCGTGTGATTGCCAGCATCGACCAGGTCCTCGCGGCTGACATTGCGGCGCGCCGCAAACTGGTCAGCACTCGTTAGCCGCGAAGCCAATACAGATAAACGCGGATTCAACTGCGTGGACTCCCACTTGGGAAAGCAGCAACATGGATCGCAACCCAACAAGAAACCTTTCAGGTCACCCGCAAGAAGCTTAGAGAACCCTTTGTCATGGCCATCATCGACCACGTGCAAAAAATCTCTGACACGGTTTGGGAACTACCTCCGAGTTACAAGGAAGGTATGCGCGTGCCAGCGCGGATCATCGCGACGGAAAAGCTGGTGCGGGAAATGGACGCGGCCGTTTACCAGCAGATTAGTAACGTCGCGACGTTGCCGGGCGTCGCGCGCTACGCGCTTTGCATGCCGGATGGACACAGCGGTTATGGATTTCCCATCGGCGGTGTCGCTGCCATGGATGTGCACGAAGGCGGCGTGATCTCGCCTGGCGGCATCGGGTTCGACATCAACTGCGGCATGCGCCTCATCACCACGAACCTGACACTGGAAGATGTGCAACCGCACTTGAAAGAAATCGTCGATCGCCTTTTTCAACGCGTGCCGGCGGGCGTTGGCACTCACGGATTCCTCAAACTATCGCATAACGAATTTCGAGACCTGGTGGAACAAGGCGCGCGTTGGTGCGTCGAGCGCGATCTGGGCTGGCAGGAAGATTTGGAGTTTACCGAGGAGAACGGTTGCATCGCAGGTGCCGACGCATCGAAAATCAGCGAGCGCGCGGTAGAGCGCGGCTACAACCAGGTGGGCACACTCGGCAGCGGCAATCATTACCTGGAAGTGCAGGTCGCGCGGCCAGAGGACGTGCGCGACAAGGAGCTCGCGAAAAAATTAGGCGTCACCATTCCGAACCAGATCGTGGTGATGTTTCACTGCGGCAGCCGCGGCTTCGGACATCAGGTCGCCACGGATTATCTCCAAAAGTTTTTGAAAGTGATGGAGCCGAAGTACGGCATCAAAATTTTGGATCGCGAACTCGCGTGCGCGCCCTTCGATTCACCGGAAGGCCGCGATTATTTCGGCGCGATGAAATGCGGATTGAACATGTCGTTCGCCAACCGGCAGATAATTCTTCACCGGATCCGCGAAGTTTTTTCCGAAGTTTTCGGCCGCAGCGCTGAAGACCTCGGGATGCGTGTGGTTTACGACGTCTCACATAACACCGCAAAACTGGAACGGCATATGGTCGATGGAAGGGAAAAAACATTGCTCGTACATCGCAAAGGCTCGACGCGCGCGTTCGGTCCGGGGCACGACGAGTTGCCCGCGCGCTATCGCGATACAGGCCAGCCGGTGATCATCGGCGGCAGCATGGAGACTGGCTCCTATCTACTCGCGGGCACAACTTCAGGCTCAGGAACTTTCTTTAGCACAGCACACGGGAGCGGTCGCACGATGAGCCGCACCAAGGCGCGCAAACTATGGGACGGTAAACAACTTCAACGCGATCTCGAAGCGCGCGGTATTTACGTTCGCAGCACCTCGTGGGCAGGTCTTGCTGAGGAAGCAGCTGGCGCTTACAAAGACATCGATGAAGTGATCGCCGCGACTGAGCTTGCTGGAATCAGCAAATCGGTCGCGCGATTTACGCCGATTGGGAATGTGAAAGGGTGAAGTGAATGACAAAATCCGAACGACGAATGTCGCACGGCGGCGCGCACGGAGTGACGCGCCCTACCAACAAAAGGTCGAACGCACGTGAAGCGCTAGCGGTAGCGCGGGCAGTCCTCTGCACGCCGTCGCGTTTCCTTCGTCATTCGTCATTCGTGCTTCGTCATTTTTGAGATGCAGCCGCGCACACCGATCACCCTCATCACCGGTCCGCTCGGCAGCGGGAAGACGACCTTGCTCCGTCACATTCTGGCAACGCAACGCGGGAAAGTCGCAATCGTGATGAATGAGTTCGGCGAGATCGCGATCGACACGAAAGTGATTGAAGGCAAAAATGTGCAAATCGCCGAGCTAGGCGGCGGATGCGTTTGCTGCTCGTTGCTTGGGGAATTCGAAGCGGCGGTGAACGAGATCATCGAGAAGATCGCGCCCGAGAGGATTGTGGTCGAGACGACCGGACTCGCCGAACCTGAAGCGCTCGTGTTCAACATCCAGGAAGCGCTGCCGCAATGCCGGCTCGACGGCGTCGTTTCAGTCATCGACGCGGACATGCTTATTCGTTTCCCGGAACTGGGCCACACAACCCGTCTGCAAATCGAAGGCGCAGACATCTTGCTGCTGAACAAGATCGATCTCATCGAGCCGGCGCAGATCGAGCCCCTTGAAACGAAGCTGCGGGAAATCAATCCCACTGCGGCAATTGTTCGTACCGAGCGGTGCAGGATTGATCCGGAACTGTTGTTTGGAATTGGACGTGAGAGAAAAATCGCACCTCCGGAACACCGGCATCAGCCCGAATTCGAGTCTTTCGCATTCACTTCCAGCAAAATTTGTTCGGGCGATTGTTTCGAAGGCTTTGCAAATGGCCTGCCGGCGAGCGTGGTTCGCGCGAAGGGTTTCATCCGCTTCGCCGATGGCGCGCAGCTTTTCAATTTCGTGGCGGGCCGCTGGGAACTGGAGCCCTTTGAATTCGATCGCACGGAGCTGGTGTTTATCGGGAGAAAAATTGGAGCGGAAAGAGAGGCGCTCGTGAGTGCACTCAAGAAATGCGAAGTTTAGCCATACGTCATTCCGAGCGAAGTCGAGGCTGCAACGCAGCGGACGAAGTCCGGCGAGGCCAGGCTTTCAATCCCGATGCGTTACAATCAGTAGTTCCGCGGGATCCTTCGACTTCGCTGCGCTCCGCTCAGGATGACAATTGCTGACATGCCCTACGAATATCTTGAGGAAATCGGAACGGCTGATATCGCCTTTGAAGCGACCGGACGCGACTTGTCAGAATTGTTTCGCGACGCTGCTGACGCGACCACGAACGTGATGATCGACAACATCGAGGCGATTCAGCCGCGCGAGACACGCCAGATCGAGCTCTCGAACGACAAGCTCGATATGTTGCTGTTCGATCTCCTGCAGGAGCTGATCTTTCTCAAAGACGCCGAGCGTTTGCTGCTGCGCATGCGCCAACTGGAAATCGAAGAGAAAGACGAAAAACTTTTTCTGAACGGAATAGCCGAGGGCGAAACGCTCGATGCGGAACGGCATCATCAACGCGCCGACGTGAAAGCGGTGACGCTTCACGATTTCGCTGTCGAGCGAACGGAGAGTGGCTGGAAGGCGAGAGCGCTTTTGGATATTTGAGATCTCCGCTGAGGACAGCGGACGCTTCCGCCATGCCGCTATTTTGCTTCCAGCGCGACGTAACCGCTGCGTCCCTGGCTGTAAACGCGCATCAGGATTTTGTCGTTAGGCTTTAATTTCTTGCTGATCGCAAGCAGATCTTTCGCGCTTTTCACGGGCTGCTTGTTCACTTCCTGGATCACGTCGCCTTCGCGAAGGCCGGATTTCGCAGCCTGCGACTCTGCATCAATGTCGGCAATCACTGCACCCTGAACGTCCTTGGGAAGATTAAGCGCGGTACGGATGTCCTCAGTGATGGTCGTTACCGCCACGCCGCCGAACACAGTTGTTTTTTCCGGTTGCGCGGTTTCTTCAGACGATGTCTCGGTGTCCTCGTCAGCAGCACCCGGAGGCATCTCGCCAAGCTGGACGTCGAACGTTTTGGTCTGACCTTCGCGATTGATCTCCATGTGCGCCTTGGTCCCCGGCGCCATCGAGCCGATCATCAAACGCAACTCGCGTGGGTCATTGACTTTCTTCCCGTTCACCGCCGTGATCACATCGCCGGTCTTAATCCCCGCTTTTGCTGCGGGAGCGTTTGGTTCAACCTCAGCCACAAGCGCGCCGGTTGCTTGCCCTTTGAGCTTCATCGCGTCCGCTATTTCCGGAGTGAGGCTTTGCACCGACGTACCGATGTACCCGCGCACGACGCGACCTTTGTCACGCAAGCTCTGCATCACTTCACGCGCCAGATTTGCGGGAATAGCGAAGCCGATCCCCTGGTTTCCGCCGCTGCGGCTGAAGATCGCCGTGTTAATGCCGAGCAGCCGGCCCTCGATATCAACGAGCGCGCCACCGGAGTTGCCCATGTTAATAGCTGCGTCTGTTTGGATAAAATTCTCGTAATCAACAATACCCATGCCGCCGCGGCCGACCGCGCTGATGATCCCCATCGTGACTGTTTGCCGCAGGCCGAATGGATTGCCAATCGCCAACACAATGTCGCCGGCGCGCGCTTTGTCGCTGTCGGCAAAATTCATCGAAGGCAAATTGTTTTCGTCGATTTTCAACAGCGCGACGTCCGTGCCAGGATCAGTGCCGATTTTCTTGGCCCGGAATTTCCGAAGATCGTTGCCTAACCCGATCATGATTTCATCCGCGCCTGAAACGACATGGTTGGCCGTCAGGATGTATCCATCAGGACTGACAATCACGCCCGAGCCGAGGCCTTGTAGCGTCTGTTTGCCTTGTCTTTGCGGGGCGCGCCCTCCGAAAAACTGGCGGAGCGTATCATCAGAAAATGGAAACGCCGTCTGTCCGCGCGAGACCGTTTGCGTCGTAGACACTGTGACGACACTCGGCGCGACTTTTTCGACGACCGGCGCGAAGGTCGTGACAATTCCCTCGCGCGTTTGCTGGGGTTGCTGCGCTGCGATCGGAGACAGA
>Ga0193721_1000533_pt1 | contig 10838 bp, 9 predicted proteins | sample U2s2metaG_FD_145078 | JGI IMG/M metagenome (GOLD analysis project Ga0193721, IMG submission 145078) | Soil microbial communities from a riparian zone of the East river system, Colorado, United States - U2s2 | ecosystem: Environmental > Terrestrial > Soil > Riparian zone | place: USA: East River...
ACCTCTGGGCAGTAATGCCTCATGCTCGCAAGCGTTGCCTGAACCATAAACTTGTCGCCGGCGTGGCAACCGGTCACAAAACCAAACGGCACCTGCACGTTCACATCGTCAGGGCTGGTTGTTTGCGCTGCGCGTCCTCGCGCGACGAAACGCACTCCCGATAGAGCTGCGCGAATGCGTTGGCGAACGAACTCGCAGCATTGCGAGTATGCGCCGTCTCATGGGCAAGATTCCCTAATCTCTGGCGGAGTTGCGGCGAATTTCGTAATTTCGTAATAGCTTCGATCAATGCCGCGCCGTTGTGTGGTGGACAGAGAATGGCAGCCTGGCCGTCAGGCGCAGCTTCCGGAATTCCACCCACTCCAAACGCTACTACTGGTGTTCCGCAAGCCATCGCTTCCACCAGCGTCAGTCCGTAGGTCTCCATCAACGAAGCGCTGACAAAAACATCGGCAACTGCAAAGAGCCGCGCCAGATCACGTCGCTCGCGAATGCCACCTGTAAATCGAATCTTCAAACCCTGCGGAACCGGCACGGCGCCTTCGCCGAATGCCAAAATGATTATGCCATCAAGATCTGGCAACGCCGACAGTTGCTCGAGCAGCCATGGCACATTTTTGTTTTCATCGGTGAGCGACGCGCCGCCTGTGACGATGACAAACGCGTTTTCGGGCAAGTCGAGATGTTTTCGGCACAGCGGCTTGTCCCGCGGTTTAAACACTGTCGTGTCGATACCAGGCGGAATTACTTCCACCCCGCCACAAGCTTTGGCTATTGGGCTTCGGTCGGCGATTTCGGCTAGCCAGTGACTGTTTGCGACCATCCGCGCTCCACAATTCCGGTACGCCCGCAACTTCCATGAATGCGCAGCCTTTGCCAGAAATCGGTTTGCAGGCCATCTCAAGATCGGGCATGGATCGCAAGGCTGTATCTGCTTGGCGTACCGATCGCATCCACGATAAAGGAAGCAGCCTCCGGTCACGTGCCACATATCATGGATGCTGATAACGACGCTGATTGCGAGCGGCAGCGCCTCCAGCCACTTGGGAATATCAAACCAATCGGCCACCGTGTGTAGGTGCACCACATCCACTCCTTTCAGTTCCTCAGATCCCGGCGGACACAACAATCGCCGCGTTCCGTGCCACGGCTCAGTGGAAAAGGAAACATACGCTCGGCGAATAACACGATCTAACAAGACCCTGCCCGTTTGTACTGACGGCGAGTTTTTACAGAGCACACGGCTTTCAATCCCCTGCCCCGCTAATGAGGTAGAAAGAAGCGCCGCGTATTCATAGCTACCGCCGAAAGGATGAGTGTTGAGATGCAATACTCTCATGAACCTAGTGCCTAACGTCTAACGGATTCATTATTTTGCTTTAGTGGCCGTTAATTCACCTCTCCCTTCCCAAGAGAGAGAACAGGGTAAGGGTTGGCGGCTTTGACTTTTCTTCTGTTTGGAACTCGTCACCTCCCGCCTTCGCTGTGCCACGGCGCGGCAGGCAATCGTCTCGCCTCGCGGCAAGGGCAGAGGCAGGCAGAAACGCGGGGATCTTATCGGACTTTTATGCATACAGTGAGTTATGACTCACTACGCCAGCGGCGATACGCAAAGATCAAATTTCATTCTACTAATTTCCTGATTGCGCTGGCGATGGAGGCGACGCCGGCGCGGCGCGTTGAAAATATAATAGAGCCAATACCGCGCCGATTTCTGATACGCGGCACACTTTTCGTTTTGTCCGGCAATTTTGTAAAACAACGATAGTAGTGGAAAAGCGAGCGCCCGAAAAGGTGCAAGCGCATTGCGAAACAATTCTTGCCGCCGCTTTTTCTTGAAATCCGCCGCCTGCCGATTGACAGGCAAACCGGCATCCACTGCAAGCCGTTCAAACAAGACCTGAGCTGGGCCTCGTGTTCCACCGAGCCACGGCGCCGATGTCGTGTAGTGAAGCACGCAGTCCAAATCATTGTTCTGCTGCGCATCGAAGCGCCATGACGCTCGATTCCAATATTCGGGTAACTCGTCGATTTCTCCATGTAGGAGGAAATTGATCACTGACTGGTCCCAAAATCGGTAGCCCGACTTCCTATTCAAAAATTCGACAGCGCGTTCAAAAAAATCTTGTTTCCTCAGTGCATCGAGATTCATCAACATCACCCCGCAATTAAAGTAAGCGCCTTCGGCAGGAAGTCCCATCGCATCAGCGATCGTCGGGCAGTCTTCCGCAAGTGATAACGTCTCAGAGTCAGGAACTGCGGCAAGGACTTTGCCGGGCGATAACTCAAGATCAAAAAGCGGCGATAGATCGCGGAATACCAGCACATCGCAGTCGAGATAGATCAAACGCGACACATCCAGCAAATGTGGCAGCAATATCCGGCAATAAGTCATGTGCGATTCGCCTGGCCCAAGTGTCGCCTTACCAAAGACCGATGGATTCACCGTCACAAACTCCAGTCGCACAACTCCGCGAACCCGGTCAATCAATTTCGAAAAAGTGTCCCGTGAGGTCTGAGAAATACCTCCGTCGAGCACCTTTAAATTCACCTCTCGCGTCCGGTCCAGGTACCTCAACGCGCTCGCCACCGCGCAATAGAGTCCCGGGAAATAGCGTTCGTTACTGGCTAGCGCAATAACAACTGGTTCCATTTCTTTAAGGGCGTGCGCCGCAGCACACACACGCGCTGGCCACTGAAAGGTCGCCTCTCCCGGGATCGCGACCGGGTGGAGCGCTGAGAGGAGAAGGGTGAGGGTTTTCAGGGCAATTGCGCGTAGCACGCTTCGATCCCGTCCTCTCCCCTTCTCCAAGGGGAGAGGCGAGAAAGGTTACGCCAAATGTGCTGTAGATCGCTTCAGACATGATTGCGTTTTAGTAAACGAGCATTCCCGAAAAAATTGACCGGTTCGCGATCACGCGCCGATGTACTAGAGGTTTATTGTCTACGCCACGTCGAACGACTCTTTAACAGACGCGCTCTTCGCGCATGCTGCGTTCCCCCTTGTTGCCGCTAAGCGAAAGTTTTCGAGCCATAGCTTAACCAGCTCCAGTTCCGCTGGTGGGAAGACTCCCGCAGCAACTAACGCCTCATAACAACAGTGGAGATTATCGCCGATTTGCCCTTCACCGCACCCCAGTTGTAGCTGCGAAAGGAGATTGGCAATTTCTTTGTTTCGCGTGTAGCCTGGCACTTCGTCTGCAAAATCACGATCAAGATCGTGCTGATTGCGATCCTGAAATACTTCGGGTGCATGAAATGTAATTCCGTACCCGAGCTCCCAAAGACACCGCTGGGCGATAAAACTTTTCCAGATGTCGCACGTCCGAAACGAGCAGTAACTTGGAAGGTATAACAATGGGTATGCTATCGGCCACCACCATGTGCTCTGGGTATTGAACGGGCACCAGTTTCCAGCCTCCAGCACAACCGGCGCGCCATCGCTGAACGCGAAATTTCGATCCAAAATTAGCCGCCACACTGCATCGACATCCGGCGAACCGTTGGCCAGTCCCTGTTGGATCGGGCTACGCACCGCTGCAACCATTCTCGTTTCAGGTACGTCCGAGCGAACTTCGGACAGCGGGAAGCCGCGGGGCCAAATTAGCTCGCTACTGAAGTATCGGTATGCATTTACCCACCGTCCGTTTGTCGGATCGATGGACCGAGTAGCGGCCACGGCCTCGGAACGAAGCTGCCATGAACCGAGCGGGGCGTTATCGTCGTCGGTCTCATAAAGGAAATCCACCCCGGCGGCAATTGCATGAAGATAAGCAACATTCTTGCGACTGTAAGAGCCAACGGGCAACTTTCGTGCTAACTCAAACTCGCTGGCCTGCTGGTCCGTCAGTGACAGGAAATCAATGCGGCAGCCTTCAGCGAAATGCCCGCTTCGGAAATGCGGTGGTCCTTTTTTATCGCCCGCAACGACAAGTAACCCTCCACAATCTGCGAGCTTTTGAACAAGCTTAACGACTGCGCGTGTCGGTTCCTGAATTGTGGTGATTACAGCCGCAAACATTTCACCTCGTCAGATGACCGAATTTAATCCTTCCAGGAATTGCTGCTGCAATCTAACTGGCGAAAATTCTGTTTCGTACGCGCGCCGCATTCGCGCAGCGAGTTCCAGTTGCAAGGCTCTATCGCTTTTTAAATGTGCGAGGGCAGACAGCAGCGCGCGAGCATTGGGCTCCGTTACGCAAAGCGCAGCTCTACTTTTTTTTGCCCACTGCACCACAGCAGATGTTTCCGGGGCCCAGATGACGACTGGCCGGCCGGCGCGCGAGTATTCGACAAGCTTTGTCGCGAAACATGTTTCTGTGCGCCGCCGCTGTGCTGCATCAAAGAACATTACGACTAAGTACGCGTGGAACGAACCCAGCCAGGCGTCAAAGGTTGGTGCGGACGCGAAATCGTGCAGTAGATGACGTCGTGTCATTTCGCGAATCAGCGCTTGCGGCCATCTCGGGCGTCCTCTGAATTCGATCCGGACGTCAGTCTGTTTGAGTGCTAACTGAGCCAGATCAGCCAGCATATCGCTGTAATCAAACATGTTGCCACTGTAGCCAACGCGAAACTCATCCGTCGAATCGTTCGACTTTGACGGCCCGATCGGCTCGACATCAGGAATCGGCAATATAACGCGCGCGTTGCGATGCGGGCCCAATGCTTTGAGCATTCCCTCGCTGATGCACAGGCTTAGATCAGCAGATCGATGGAGGTCAACAAATCGCTGCTCCAGTTGCTTGCGTACTGGATGGTGAACCTCAGCAATGTCGGGCCACCAGTCGTCAAATCGCACAATCAACGGCACTCGGTGCCGCCTCGCGTAGCGCTGCGCCACCCAGCAGCCGCTGCGGTATGCGAGTGTAAGAACAACTGTTCGCGTGCCACGGGGCGGCGCGATAAGGTGCTTTTCTAACGGTAATCTGGTGTGCATCAGGTAATCGACGTCGCCTGCCCACCGTCGCGCTGGCGTTCGCATTAGCCGCGGAACAATCTTGGAGTGGAAACGGCTGTGGACAATCTCGTGATGTTCAGCTGGCAAAATGTGCAGTCGAATGCCGCGGCGGTTCATCAGATGTCGATGCAGTGTCAGTTCAGCAGACGTACTTTTCACAGGCCGAACTGAGGAAATCAGGATCACATTAATTTCATCCATTGATCAACTGGGTTATTTTCTGGACGAATACGTCTTGCAACCGATCGGGATTAAACAGCGTCCGATGCAGTTGCAGCGCTTGTTTTGAGAGCTTCTCGTTCAACTCTGTATCTCTGGCGATTTTATGGCAAAGGCAGACCACTGCTGTAGCGTCGGCGGCGGAGACCACCGCAGCCCCGCCGTGTTCGCGAGCAACACGCACAGGCGTGCAATACTCTGGTCCCCAAAGAATCACTGGTTTTCCAAATGAAACGTAGTCGAGGAATTTAGTTGTAAAACTCGTGCGCATGAAAAGTTCATGTTCTTTCTCGAAGCTCATCACTGATAGCAGCGCGTCGGCACTGGCCAGCACCTCAGCAGCTTCTTCTGGTGGTTTGAAGCCGAGATAGGTGCCATTTGCTCGCGCGCGCTCAAGGAGTTGCTTTGGCCAGTCGGCATTCGGCCCGACCACGATGATTTCCAAACCGTCCGTCGCTTCGATCCGTTCGATGAGTGAGCACAGCATGCGTCCATAAAAATTTTCCACCGACCCGACATAAGCCAGCCGGAATTTTCCATTAGATGGCGGCCAGGACTTTTCCGGCACACGATGTCTGCCGGGCAGCGGGTAAATCACGTGACTGTTTGGATGCGGCCCGAGCATCTCCTGCATGCCATCGCTGGTGCAAAATGCCAAATCGCACGCGGCGTAAAGCCCATGATAGCGTTGGCTCAGAATCCGCTGTGTCGACTTGTGACCGTAATGACCTTTCATGACTGGGAACCAGTCAAGAAAGAGTCCTGCCAGCGGCAGCCTGTGTCGTTGTGCCGCCTTGCGAGCAATGTGACACAATCCACATTCGGCGAGCGTAAGTATCACTTCGGGCTGGAATTTCTCCACCGCCTCCTCCAGCGCGTCATTAGCTGTCAGCGGCCAGATAAAATTTTCATAGTCGCTGATCCAGGCGTTCAATCGCGGACCGAATCGGCTCTTTCTCAATCGATCAACAAGATATGGCAGCCGCAATTGTGTGTGAATCACAAGCCCTTCAGCGAAGTCTGCGCTGCTGGCGACGTGCAATTCAAATGGGCTTCGCTCGATAAAGTGCCGGTACATGACGATGCGCACGCCGCAATCGTTTCGTGGTGGCACAATGCTGACCAGCAGAACGCGACGTTTAACCGTCATGAGTTTTCCTCTTGTAAGGGAAATATCAGCGGTGGATTTGCCATCGAATTTCTCTCAGCGAAGGCACCAGTGGCGCTAAGCGCGCTGCGTATAGCAGGGCCTCCTCCCAAAAATAACACGAGCATCGCGAAGCACTCGCGTCGAAAATTTAACAGGCCAATTATCGACCATCGACTGATCGCAGAGCTTCCCTCAAAGCCTCCAAGTACGACCTGCCATACCGCTGATCGGGCTCGAGATGATTGCCTTCTGCCCACTCATTCCATGCATTGAGGAACAATATGTGTGGCGTATTCCTGGATTTCATCAGCTTCGCGAGGGTCGCGACCAGCCACTGATGAAAAAGCTTCGGTGACGACCCGATAAACACGATTGGATTTCGCCGACGCCGAGGAGAGTTGTCCCACGACGGAGTAACACAGGGAAACCGCAGATAATTTGGTTGAATCCGCCTGCTCATCGAGCTGACAAGATGACGATAATTTTGCACGTTGATATTGTCGTCTAAAAGCTTTCGACGAAGAAAAAAGCGGAGATCGTTCCATCGCCATTGTCTAAATCTAAGCCGACGCAGGCTCAGTAGCATCCCCAGATTTGCGAACGCGGGCTGAAATTCGACTGCTGCATCAAGCCCAACTTCATTCGGAGGCAATACATCGGTACCTGTGTCGACGCGGCACAGGAAAACTTCGCCTATTCCCAAACGGCGACATTCGTCGCGCCAGATCGCTGTCGTTTTTCGGATGTCCGGCAGCTCATGCGCGCGATAAATGACAAACAGTGGTTTATTTTCAATCCTGATGTAACGCGGATCCGCGAAGGCATTGGCGAGCCAGCGGATGTGCGCACGATCATCCTGCTCCGAGTACGTTTGCTCCATCAACACCTCAGAACCGCCGCCATCCCAAACGCGTGTCCAATTCTCGTTAGCCCAGCAAAGGCAAAACGGAAAATTAGGGCGACCTGACGCTAGCACCTCATCAAACGGACGATGCAGAAGCCGTTTGCCTGCAAACCAATAGTGATAATAGCAAAAGCCGGTAACACCATACTGCCGGGCCAGGTCCGCCTGCGCTTCGCGCGATTCCGCGACACGAAGATCGTAAAAACCGAGATCGGCGGGTAGGTGCGGCTGGTAGTGCCCGCGAAAAAGCGGACGCGCTTTGGCGACATTCGTCCACTCGGTAAATCCCTTACCCCACCACACGTCGTTTTCCGGGATCGGATGAAACTGCGGCAGATAAAAGGCAATAACTCGTGGAGCGTCTCCCGCGAATAGCGACTCAGGCATCGTGGTTAAAATCTTCGAGTGCAGACCTTAGCTCGTTCAGGTATCCCCTGCCCCACTTCTGGTCGGGCTCCAAGTGATTGCCTTCCGCCCACTCGTTCCAGGCGTTGATGAAGATTAGATTGTCCTGTCGAAAAGGAGATTTCTTACAATTGGAAAGACTACGCCGCAATTCTTTTCCAAAAGAAGCGGGGTCCGCTCCGACGCAGATGCTCCCAAATCTTCCACGGCGAGGGCTGTTGTCCCATCCTACTAGCACACAAGGTATTTGAGGGAAGCCGCGGAGACAGGGCGTCATCTTCCGCCTGGCTTTTATGTAGTCATACAGCTTTAGCCGGCCGCTAAGCACGCCCAGCTTCAGGTTGCGAGCGAGGCGAGCTATCGATGAACGGTCATCCATCGCTCCAGGGAGCACGCCAAGCTGCGGCTCAAAGTGCAGTGTCGTGTCGAATCCAAACTTTCTGTCGTCTTGATCCGGGAGGCCAGCGTCTACTGCAACTAGATATGGCTCGTTGCCGGTAGCGCGACGTGCGGCACTCTTCAAAAAGGTTGTGAAACGAATCGGATCCGGATGACGATCCGGGCGATATAGTAAAAAAACCGGCCGATTATCGACTGTAATGTACCGCTCGTCGCTAAATACAGAGCTCAAATACTCGCTGTGGGCTTCGTCGTCTTCGCGTGAGTAGGTTTGGGCCATTAGAATGTCTTGCCCCTCACCGAGCCAACGACGGCTCCACGGCTCATTTGCCCAGCAAAGACAAAACGGAAATTTTGGCCTGCCGGACTCGAGAACTTCTTGAAATGGCCGTTCGAGGAGCCGGCGGCCGTGAAACCAGTAATGAAAATAGCAAAATCCCGAGATCCCGTGTTCACGTGCAAGCTCAGCTTGAGCCTCGCGCGTTTCGGGCAGCCTAAGGTCGTAGAAACCGAGATCGGCTGGTAAATGCGGCTGATAATGCCCGCGAAAGAGCGGACGTGCTTTCGTGACGTTCGTCCACTCAGTAAATCCTTTGCCCCACCAAACATCGTTTTCCGGGATAGGGTGAAACTGCGGCAGGTAAAAAGCAATTGCCCGGATTCTCATCCCCCGCCCGCTGTGTTGACGACCATTTGCTGCGCCACGGGGTGCGCTTTACCAAAAGGCTTCAAGCGATCCGTTCGCGCCACAGCGAGGACGTCTTGAAAATCCGCCCAACCCCGTTCGCTGTAGGAGAGAATCCTCACACCGGGTATGTTGCCAGCAATCTCGACAATCTTCTCCGGCTTGCTAAGCGAAACGCCGTAGCCCGGAGCGCGCTCGAAGAGTCCGAAGAAGCGTCGCGCCAAGATACGGCCGCCGGGCACACTGTCGGCAAGATTGATGATCTTGATGATCTTCCCCCGCCCGCGGATCGAGGCGGGGTAGTCGGCGTAGCGGTCGCCGTAGTCGGCATAGCCGTAGCCTGTTCGTTCGAAGTCTCTGAGAATGCCTCGCCAACGGTCGTTGTCGATCAGCGGATGGACCGTTCGATGGACCTCGATGGCCCAGCGCCCGTGAAAGGTAGCCACTAGAACGCCGTTGTCGCTCAGACACCCGCACAGGAATTTCATCCACTCGGCCGTGCGGCGCTGGTCGACGTGTGTGAACAGCGAACCAACCCAGATGACGTCAAAGGGCCCCGGCAGGCGCACTTGCGTGAGGTCAGGCACTGAATAGACGCCGCGACCGCCAAACGTCTTCGTGCAAAAATCGACGCCTGCGCGGTAGAGGTCGCAGAACGTGAAGGTCGCTTCTGGGAACGCGGCATACAGATGACGGGCCTCCCGGCCGTGCCCACACGGCAAGTCGAGGATCGTCTCGACGTTCTGGAGAGAGCCCATCGCCAACGCGCGCAGTATCGCCAGCACTGCGCTTTCTCCGACGGAAAAATAATATGACAAGTCGGGAGCGGCCAGCCACATCTCGTCGTCCGGGGCAGTGGTCTGAATGATAGTCGAGCGCTTCAAGCGCTGATAGATGGTGTCGATAGCGTCAAGGGTCATCAACATCTCCAGTCAGTCATCCAAATCATTCGCCACTTGGCCTTCAGACCGATCTTTGGGCGAGCATAGCCTTTACGGGATGGTCCTTTGCAGATTTCGTGGCAGTCATTTCTTAATAAGGTTTTTGCTGAACGAAGACTTCCGGAAACTGACCGTCAATGCCGAGCGAACGGTCTCGAATAGTATGAATAATCACGGGGAATTTGCCCCAGTCCTGGAGTAGAAAAGGAAGCTCCACACCCCATTCAGTGAAAACCAATGATCCGCTACCATCTATCGGGTTGCCATGATAATCGGGTTTTTCCAAATGCTGGAGGACACCGTCTTTCACCAAAGCTCGAACCAGGGTTTTCTTCCAGCGGACCCAGGGAACCGTAAAGATATGCGCTCCTCCCGGCTTCAAGGTTCGCATGATTTCTCGGACTGCTAGCGCGACATCTGGCAAATGTTCGAAGACATCGGAAGTGATAACTAAATCAAAAGATTCGTTTTCGAATGTTTGCGCCATCAGATCTTCACAGCGAAATCCCTTGTGGATTTGGCCTCGTGGCGTGTCTGCAAAAAAATGAGTAGGAAGATACTTCGGACATTCCCGGGCCAGCTTGGCGGATAACGGACCGCCGGGAGACGATTCATGAATCTTCAACTCACGCCATTTTGGATATAGTTCAGCAACTACGAACATTAACGCCCGCCAACGTGGAATGCTCTGGCAGTTCACACATTTATAGTCGTTACGCAAATAGGGGCCTTCGATTGCAAAATAGACTTGGCGCTCACAAATAGAGCAGTAACCGCGATTACATTTTCTCCGCAATATTTGCCAGGTTCTGCTGATCTTGGCGCGAGCGCGCCGCGCGCGCGCGCTGCGTTTCAATCTTGATAGCATACCCAAATTTCTTTGTCGTGATCGGATAATATTGCGGAAGCTGAAAAATAGCCGCACTAAGAAGGCAGACGTTTTAGCTATACAGCGGAACCTTCGCCAATCGGAATCGTTGTCATTTGCTGGCTTCGCTCTGAACGGAGGTTGTTAGTTTCGACTTCATCCAACATCTAAGTCGCGATCCTATGATTCGAAACCACAAAACGACAAAGGAGAAAATCATCCGGACGACATGTCGGTTGTGAGACAGGCGCAGCGCTTCGAAAATCATTCGCCAGGCAGGAAGGAAGCCGACTGTCACTAGCAGGTC